>Ga0334883_1000453_pt1 | contig 74016 bp, 58 predicted proteins | sample GraSluR1_MG_6_FD_207230 | JGI IMG/M metagenome (GOLD analysis project Ga0334883, IMG submission 207230) | Sludge microbial communities from methane-producing bioreactor in Wageningen University, Netherlands - Granular Sludge_09_05-R1 | ecosystem: Engineered > Bioreactor > Anaerobic >... | reverse complement strand
TGCTGCAATGGCTACCTGTGCTTTAAAACTTGCACTGAATTTCCTTCTGCTTTTTTTCATAATACTGGTAAATTTAATTGTTTTTATTCAACTTAACCAGTGGTCCAATTTTCGGGGAGTATTATATGGATTAACTGGTGCAAAAATTTATAATGAGTTATTTTACCACTTATTTCTCATACCGACAACTGAAACCAAAAGATATTTGATAAATAATTTCCCGAAAACCTATTCAAACTTAATGGCTTACAATTTCACGACAAGATTACATAACGATGGAATTGATTACGACAATCATATAGTTAACGAAGACGTCTTCAGACCTTACAGCGACATTGAAACATACAACATATAACTTGTAAGTTCCCCAAAAAATAGTACGCTTTTTAAATAGACACAAGTTTTAAATTCGGATAATTAAACAATTCAACCACCCCCTACCCTGTCACCAACTCATTTGCGTTGTCAATTACTTCGTCGTCGAAGCTGTCTAAGTATATCTGGGTGGTTTTAGAGTCTTCGTGACCCAGGCCTTCGGAGATGACGCTGATGGGTTGGTTCAGGTCTTTGGCTATGGTTGCCCAGGAGTGCCGGGCTACGTACGATGTCAGGTTAGCCTCAATGCCACAGGCAGCTGCAATATGCTTCAGGTACTTGTTGTAGGTTTTTCGCTCGTTTTGGAGGTCTTTCATGCGTAATGCGGGGTCTTCGCGCTTGATGATGGGAAAAACATAGTCTTTGGGTCCCTGACCGTTAAAGTACAGGTTTATTATTTCGATTGCCGGCTCCACCAGTTTTACCGAGTAGGGTTTTCCGGTTTTGGCTCTCACATACTCAATGCGGCCTTTTATAATATTCGACCGTTTCAGATTGGCCATATCAGCAAAATTCATCCCGATACAATAAAATGAGAACATAAAGTAATTGCGTGCATGCCACATGGGTGTGTTTTCGTCAATCTTGAGATCACGAATCAGGTTGATGTCGTTTTTACGAATAGCACGTTTCTTGGTTTTGGTTTCTTTGATGGAATATTTATCGAACGGGTAAATCTCGCGGCGTATTACTCCCTCGTGAATTGCCCTGTTAAACACCGCCCGCACTGTTCTCAGGTAGAAGCTCAGACTGTTCAAAGAATTGTTTTTCGAGAGGTGCATGGCTTCCATGCTTTTCAGAAACTTAAAGTCAATATCCTCGAAACTCAGATCTTTTTGATTCGAATATCTGTCGAGGAAACGCTGTGCCTGAATATAACAGGATGCATTGCCCAGTTTGTTCGACATTTCGAGTTCTTTAATAATCTTATCATTGAAATCGCGAAATGACACAGCTTTATTTTTGTTTACAATACGGTTGCGCAAAGCAGCTGGAGACATTTTATCAATTTCGCCAGTCAATGTGAGCAAATCAATAATTTGTTCAGCATTGATGCGGAACTTCTCAAGACTATTACTTACCCTGGCGAGGTTATTAAAACGCTTGCAATCGGGTTTTATACGGCCATTTTCCTCGTCCCATTCCGATTCGCTAACACAATAATCAGAACCAATCAATAGTGGAGTGCGTTTATATGTTACACGAAGAGTAATACGATACGTAGAATCGCTGCGCAGACGACGTTTGTCAAGTACTAATTTTGAGTAAATCATATCTTAGGTTTTTAATATTTGTGCTAACATGTGCTAACAATTTGAGTAACAAATATAGCTTTTTAATGCTTTATTTTGCTTTTTATTGCATTTTAGTTATTAACAAGCAAAAAATAAAAAGCCTCTGAATCAGTGCATTCAGAGGCTTTTCGGTGCATTTCGCTGCGAGCGGGAAACGGGGGTCGAACCCGCGACTCTCAGCTTGGGAAGCTGATGCTCTACCACTGAGCTACTCCCGCTTAATTTTTCGGTGCAAATGTAATATTATTTGATTATATCCGACAAATCATTTTTCGAATTTTCAGCGACATAAACCATCAAAAAAATCAAGAATCGCCTCGGTTTCGCTCCCCCAAAACCCATAGTTATGGCCGGCTGTATCAGGAAAATGAGCTATGTGGCCTAGTTCAGGATGGTGTTTCATCAGCGAATCGAACATTGCCATACTTTGTTCCACAGGCGATACTTTATCGGCCTTGCCATGAGAAACATAAGAAGGGACCACATAAAACTTAGAATTGTAGGCAAAGCACTCGTTCCTCCATCGTTCTGCAAACTGCTTGTAATCGCCAAACCACGCCCTATAGAGAAACTCATCCTGCATTGTTGTTATGTCAAAGTCACCAGAAAGACTGGCCATTCCCGTAAATATTTCAGGCTTGTAAAAAGCCAACAGCCCTGCTCCTCTTCCACCTGTTGAAATGCCGGCCACAAAGTTATTATGCCCTTCGAGCAACAGTTTATAGCGAATTTGCAAATCAGCAATTACGGTATCAATTATCCACTGTAAATCAGGATATCGACGATACTCTGGCCGAGTTTCGTTGTAAATATGCAGCGGATAGTTACACTTTTCGAAATCGGGCACAATAAGGATATAGCCTCTTTTAAGTGCCTCATTGCAAAAACCTGTTTTTTTGCACCATTCGTCTCCCTGCAAATTCCATCCGTGAAGCATCAGAAGGCATGCCTTTGCCGAAGCTTCAGGAGTGTAAAAAACCACCTTGTATTCATTTGTGTCACCATATGCGTAAAAAACAGAATCTATCTGCATTTTTATATCACTATACCCTGCATCAAATGTTTTTTTTGCTACTTCTGCAATCGTAATTTCACTTGATTTTTTATTTAAACACGACACCGAGAATAGTATGAAAACCATCGAAATCACAGCGAAATATTTTTTGTATAAACTACTCTTCATACACCTGTATAGCGGTTGTTACAATCACAAAATTATCTTATTATTGCAGCTTTCAAAAAAAAAGCGATGAATAAAACCACAAAAATTGCAGGAATTGGTCTGGTAACAGCCACTGCCTATGTTATTGCCAACATGGTTGGCACCGGTGTTTTCACATCTCTCGGCTTTCAAATTGCCGGTGGTGTCGACAATGTTTTCGCCATTATGATGCTGTGGTTTTTTGGCGCTATAATAGCCTTTACCGGAGCGCAGGTTTACGGAGAACTGGGTTCGGTAATGCCACGCTCGGGGGGCGAATATCATTATCTGTCGCAGCTTTATCACCCTTCGCTGGGATTTATGTCGGGGTTCTTTTCTGCCTTTATCGGATTTGCAGCTCCTATCGCATTGGCTTCGATGGCCTTGTCGGAATACTTCTCGAATGTGTATGGCGGCATTCATCCTAAAATTATTGCTTCGGGCATTATAGTGCTCATCACATTGGTGCATATATCAAGTGTTAAGTCGGGCTCGCGTTTTCAAATTTTTTTTACTGCCCTCAAGGTGTTGCTCATTGTGTTTTTTATTATAGCCGGCTTTTTCTTTACCAAAACGCCACAAGCAATTTCGCTTCTGCCAACCCAAGTTTCGTGGGCGCAAATGATTAGTTCGGGCTTTGCCGTTTCTCTTATTTTTGTGTACTATTCTTACTCGGGATGGAATGCATCAGCGTATTTTGTAAGCGAACTTCGCAATCCCCAAAAAACCTTACCTCGCTCGCTGTTGATAGGCACTTTAGCGGTTGCGGCACTGTATTTATTGCTCAATTTAGTCTTTCTCTACACTGCACCAGTTACAGAACTGGCCGGGCAACTTGATGTAGGATTTGTTTCGGCAAATTACATTTTTGGCACTCAAGGCGGCAAGATAGTATCATTGTTTATCAGCATTTTGCTTATATCTACCATTAGTTCAATGGTTTTTGCCGGCCCAAGGGTAATACAGGTAATAGGCGAAGACTATAAGGCATTCTCGTTTCTTGCCAAAAAGCGCGGAAATGGCGTTCCGGTCTATGCAATACTACTGCAAAGCACCATCAGTCTGGCTCTTTTACTCACCAGCACTTTCGATGCCCTGCTCACCTATCTGGGTTTTGTAATGAATATTTTCGCCTTTCTTACAGTAATGGGTGTGTATTTGCACCGCCGAAAACATCCCCAAATGCACCGTCCATACAAATCGTGGGCTTATCCGGTATTACCCGCCATTTTCATGGCTTTCGTAATTTGGAATGTTGTATTTATGTTTCGCGAAAAAACTATGGAAACTACCTATGGATTGCTTACTTTGGTGGCTGGTTTGGCTGTGTATTTCATATTTTTAAACAAAAAAACAAAATGAGCTTAATGCGATATCTCCCTATTGTTGTAATAGCCGCATTCTTTGCACTTGCGTGCAACGGCACTTCAAAAAGAACAAAAAGTTGGCAAAATCAGGATAATGATTCTATTATCGACAGCATTCCATTAAAAACAATTACCTGCCCCTACGACACATTTTCGTACACAGGCTTTAACGACATTGCCTTGTTTATTGCAGGTATCGAAAACAACAATGAGAAAAACACACTTGCAGGGATAGCAAGAACCAGGGAGTGGCAAAACTATTCGGTAGCTTTCTCGTCGTCGTGGGCAGCCTACGACAGCACTGTGATTGATGTTATTCAGGAATGGAGCGCAACTCACCTCACTGTTTACGACACTGTTTTCTACCCGTTTAGCGGTCCCGATTACAACTATATAAACGCATTGTTTCCCAATTCTAATTACTACGTGTTGATTGGTCTCGAAAAAACAGGCAACATTCCCAATATCAACAAAATGCCGGCCGACACAGTGCCGGTATTCCTAAGTCATGTAAAAAAGTCGCTCTATTACAATCTGCAACATAGCTTTTTTAGGACAAAAAGCATGGAAAAAGAACTAAACACCGATATGCTCGACGGAACAATTCCTGTACTCATGTTGTTTCTGGCACGACACAATCAAATTATTCTCAACATGAATCCGGTACATATCAACAGCAAAGGCTATATCGAAATCAGCGACACGCTTACCCAATATGCCCACACCATCGATAAGAACTTCGAGCAAGGCGTTGAGATTATTTTTCGTAATCAGGCCGACAGTAGCATAAAAAGGCTGGTATATCTGAGTATGGACTTAAGTAATAAGGGAATAGAAACAAATAACAGCTATACATTTATCAACAATTATTGTTATGGCAATCTGGTTTTCTTAAAGGCTGCATCGTATTTATGTCACATTGCCGCTTTCAGCGAAATAAGAAACAGCATACTGCAACATGCAAGCTACATAGTAAGCGATCCAAGCGGAATACCTTATATATCGTTTGGAGATGCATTCAACGTAGCACTATATGGTGAGTATAAAGGACCTATCAATCTGTTTAAAGAATATAAGCAAGATAAACTAAAAGAAGACATCGATTCGTTGAAGCCGGAAAAGCTGCCATTCAAATTTGGATATCATCCAAACTACTGGTGCATGATGGTAGCAGTGCGAAAATAGTTATATGCCAACCGGTTTTTCGATAAAAAGAATAATCAGCACAATAAATATTGTTGATTACATGTTTTAATTCATTGTATATCATTTTGTTATCAATGTTAAACAATTTAATCGATTTGTGTGTTATGCTATTAAATAATCATTAATTTTGATATGACAACTCGCTAAAAAACAACTGATATGAAAAGTTTATTGATATTTGTAGCTTTAGTATTTTCAATACAAATACTTTTTGCACAGACAGACACGCCTGTGGAACCTGAAAATCAACCCATTGACACCAGTTTTAAAACTGCCCACATGATTGGCCTGAATGTATTTCCGGCATTTGGTATTTTGGGCGGTGGCGTTGTAAATAACTCAAAAATTGCGCTGCAGTATAAGGTTATGACTCCAAAGCTAAACTTTAAAATGAGTCTCAATTACCTAAACTATTTTCGCAACCGCAATGGATTCGACATTGTAGGCATTGTCCCCGACACAACGCTTCCGGTTGCTCCTGCCACCGATACAATTTTTCAAAGTTTGCGTTTCAGGGGATACTATAATCAGGTGAACACCTATGATTTCAGAGCAGGTATTGAATATGCTTTCGACCGCGAAGACATTCGCTTTTACATAGGAGCAGCAGGTATTATAGGCCTGCACAACATTGTGAACACATACAATCACTACAACAAACCCTTTACAGGATATCCTATTGAGAATGTGGGTTTTCCCTACACAATTGTGCCTAATGTAGGGCGTTCGAAAATGCGGGTTACCAATTTCATGAAAGCCGGGTTCGATTTGGCCTTGGGCGTAGATTTCAAGGTGGCCGATAATTGTGTGGTGGCGCTGCAATACACACCCGAGTTTGCGTATTACAAAAACATGAAGCAAACTGTTTACGATGATGTTGATGGCATATACACCCAAACACTCGATAATTTCTGGGTTTTCACTCCCGATTTCATCGACCTGATTATTTACATCAAGTTTTAAGCGTAATTTACCATACTCCCTGAATTCTTGCTCCGCATTTGGGGCAGTTTCCTGCAAACTTTTCAGTTATCAGTGTGTTATATGCCTTTCTCGATAGTATCTTGGCATTGCATTCCGGACAACGCGTTAGCACCTCTTCGTTGTGAACATTTCCGGCATACACAAACCGAATGCCCTCTTTCTCTGCTGTTTCAACTGCCTTTTTCACAATAGCCACTTCGGTAGACGGAACATCTTTCATTTGATATGCAGGAAAAAATCTGCTGAAATGTAATGGTGTATTTTCAAAATCATTTTTTATCAACCAGCTACACATATCTGTGATTTCTAGTAAATTATCGGTCCATCCGGGTATGATTAACCATGTAATTTCGAGCCATACATTAGCAGTTTTTAAGGCAAGCAGTGTGCGAAGCACCGGCTCAAGTGATGCTGTAGTCAATTGACGGTAGGTAGAATCGTTGAAACACTTCAGGTCAATATTGGCGGCATCAATATAGGGTATCAGTTGATGTAATGCTTCTTGTGTAATGTAACCATTTGATACAATTATGTTTTTCAAACCCTTTTCTTTGGCCAACATGGCTGTTTCTAGCATAAATTCGTAAAACACGGTTGGCTCGTTGTAGGTATAACTAATTGACTTACATCCGGTTTCAATTGCTTTCTGCACAATTTGTTCGGGGCTGGCCGATACATATTCCACAGTTTCGGGCGATACCTGAGATATATGATGATTCTGACAATTTTTGCAATGCAAATTACATCCTGCTGTGCCTACTGACAAAGTTTGAGAACCAGGCATAAAATGATACAATGGCTTTTTTTCAACCGGGTCGATATGGATTGCAGCAATTTTCCCATAGCTCAAGCTTTTCATCTCGCCACCCTTGTTTATGCGGGCTTGGCACAAACCTGTTTGTCCTTCGGCCAACACACAGAAATGCGGACAAAGAGTGCATTTCACTTTTTTGTCGGGCATTTTTTCGTAAAACAAGGTTTTGTTTTCGGAATAACTGCTTTGGTTCAGCATCGATTCGTCGAATACTATAGCTTCATAAACATATACATCGGCCTTTTTCCATCCCTCCCATCCCAATCCTGCTTTATCGCGTGAACAATGACCTAAAAATTCTTCGAGCGACCATCCTGTTTGCTCGGCCACCTGAGGTAAAAATGTCCCTGCACGATTCCCGCTTTTTATGTAAATGCCATGTTTTCCCAACACGATTTCAGATGTATCGCTGATTTTTTCCATGGGAGTCAGCACCGAAATTTCAATCTCAATATCATTCAGTTCCGAGGCTTTCACCGGACTAAAACGATAGTCGTTCAATGCTGAAGCTATGGCCATTTCTGAAACCAGTTTATAGAGAGGCATATCGGCACTGAATCTACCTATACACCCACGCAGCTCACCATGCTTATGCAGACTAACAAAAACGCCACATTGAGCCATAAGCGACTCCGAAATTCCATCGGAAGGTAATTGAAAGCCTGTAGCACCTCCAATTTTGCTATCCAATGTTTTCCGCGCAATAATCAACAACTCCTGTTTATCGTTGCTGCTGAGTGAGAAGTCAGCTTTAACCTGTTCTACCGCAATAGCACAATATCCTACAACCCTTAGTGTATCACCATAAGGACTATCGCCTGAATTGGTATAGCTTATTGCATGAAACTGTGTGTCCTTATTCTCTGCAATAAACAGCAAACTCAACACCGACGACCAACCGCAAATACCGGTTGCCAGATTTCTGATTTTCGTTTTGTTATGATGAGCAATGGCATCGAGAAAGTCTTCAGAATTCCCTTTGCAAATAGCTTCAATAGTGGCAGCATCGTTTTTTTTTGCGTCGGAATACGAAGGATAGTGAGACAAATCGGTGGAGAAAACAAAAGCATAATCGTTGGTGTAGTATGGCTCAAGTGCATTGGCAATCTGTCGTATTTCGTCGATATCCTGCGTACCTATAATAATGGGCACCAATGTGAAATTATTGTTGAGATGGTATTGAAGAAGCGGCAGCTGAACCTCGAGGCTATGCTCGGTAGCATGAGCCTGAGCAATAAAACTGAACACCTCATGGTTCTCGACTAATGAGTTGGCAATGGACATATTAACCTCTATTTCGCCCAAAGGTGTTTCATAATTACCGACCGTATACACCGATGCTCCTGCAAAATGCATCGTATGGCTCGAAGCTATTACAAACACTGCTTTGTAGTTTTTGGTTCTATCAATTTGATTGATGGCGTCGGCAGCTGTTTGTCCACTGAACACATATCCTGCATGCGGAGATATTACAGCCATAACCTCATCTGCAACAGGCGAAGCAGCATTCTCGAAATATACTTTCACCTCACTGCGCAATTGGCTTGAGTCGGCCGGATAAAATCGACCGGCAACCACCGGTTTTTGATTGGTTTTCATAACAACATTGTTTTTTTGAGAAAAAGAACATTGCACCATGCTTACAGCAAACAACGTGATTAAGGTTATTCTACATCGTATTCGATAATTACAGAGCATATAGTGTCTTATTGCATAAATTTTAGGAATATTAAAAATACAATATTTTGGCTTATGTCAAAAAATATTATTAGCAAAAAGCTAATAATTTGTTAAACTCAAATTTTGTGGAATGGTTTTCGTAAATTTGTGCAAAACTTATGTTATGAGGAAACTAATTGCTTCTCTGGTATTTCTATTTGTTTGCGCCACTTTTATCAATGCACAGGTTTTCAACGAGCAACTGCATAAATTTGGCAGAGTGGTAACCTTAATTAACACACTGTATGTTGACAGTGTTAGCGAAGAAAAAATAGTGGAAACAGCTATTATCGAAATGCTGAAAGAACTTGATCCGCACTCGGTATATATCAACAAAGATGAGGTTGCCCGTATGAACGAACCCCTCGAGGGAAGCTTCGAAGGTATTGGCATTCAATTTCGCATTACCGACGATACCTTGATTGTTTCGGGTGTTATTTCGGGAGGCCCTTCCGAAAAAGTAGGCATTCATGCCGGCGACCGAATTGTTTCTGTTGACAACCAAAATATTGCCGGTGCCGGATTAAAAAACGAAGATGTTGTTAAGATGTTGAGAGGCGACAAAGGCAGCCTTGTTACGGTTGAAGTTCGTCGTCCCGGTATGGCACAGCTGCTCGACTTCACCATTACCCGCGATAAAATACCCATCTTTAGTGTTGATGCCGGATACATTTCGAAAGAAGGCATCGGATACATAAAACTGAATAAATATTCGAAAACTACCATGGAAGAATTGAACGAGGTATTTAATGATTTTCAAAAAGCCAAAGTAAATAAAATCATCCTCGACCTTACCGATAATACGGGTGGTTATCTCGATCAATCGATTCAATTGGTTGATGAATTTATGAGCGATAAACAGATGATAGTTTACACCGAAGGAATAAACAGTCCGCGTCAGGAATACCGCGCTACATCAAAAGGTCGTTTCGACAAATGTAAACTGGTAATTGTGGTTGACGAAGGATCGGCCTCGGCCAGCGAAATTACTGCCGGAGCCGTTCAGGATTGGGACAGGGGTGTAATTATTGGCCGACGTACCTTTGGGAAAGGTTTGGTGCAACGACCATTTATGCTACCCGACGGATCAATGATTAGACTAACCGTAGCCCGCTACTACACACCATCGGGGCGTACCATTCAAAAGCCCTATAGCGACGATTTCGAAGAGTATTCTATGGATATTGTTAACCGCTACAGGCATGGCGAATTTGCGAACCAAGACAGCATCAGTTTCCCCGATTCTTTAAAACACGAAACTCTGATAAACCAGCGTACTGTTTATGGAGGCGGTGGAATCATGCCTGATATTTTTATTCCGATTGACACCGTTCTATATGGTGAATTTCATTATGCCATGCTACGTAAAGGGCTCATATTTCGGTTTGTGAACAAATATATCGACGACAACCGCGAAAAGCTATTAAAAAACTATCGCGACATTGCAACATTCGAAAGCGATTTTAGCATTAACGACGAAGTGCTCTCTCAATTGTATGAGTTTGGCCGTAACAACAATATCGATGTTGACACGTTTGCATTGCCTTCCGACGCTCAACAGCAACGCCTCAAGGTGCACATAAAAGCTCTGATGGCAGGAGAACTTTGGAAAACCAATGAATTCTATCGCATATTCAACGAGATCAACCCTAACTATATCGAGGCCAAAGCAGTGTTGCTCGACAATAAAAAATATGAAAGCCTGCTTAAGAAAAAATAACCTGTAATGGATGTATTGCTTCACTGGCTGCATGCACATTTTATTGAATTGGCGGGTGCCGTTTTGGGCTTGATATCTATTTACCTGCAAATACTTCGCAAGGCTGCATATTGGCCGGTTGCCATAGCAATGGTGATAATGTATATCTATGTGTTTTACACATCGCGATTCTATGCCGACATGAGTTTTCAAGTGTATTACCTGATAATAAGTGTGTATGGATGGTGGTATTGGATTACGCACAAAAACACTTCAGATAATAAACACAAAGGCAGCGATATACAACGACTTACACCCAAAGGCATGACCCTTGCATTGTTAGTGTGCATCATACTTTTTATCTCGATTGGTCTGATACTATATAATTTCACCGACAGCGACGTTGTAATGGGCGATGCCTTTACTACTGCCGTAAGCTTTGTTGCCACCTGGTTACTGGCTCGAAAATATCTCGAAAACTGGCTTTTCTGGATAGCTGCCGATGTTGTTTCTACAGCCTTGTATGCTTACAAAGGATTGTACCCTACAGTAATATTGTTTTCGGTGCTTAGCGTACTTGCTGTGATAGGTTACATGAAATGGAAAAAAGAGTTGGCATGAAACGTATAGTTCTCACAGGGCCCGAATCAACAGGCAAATCGCAGCTTACAGGCGATTTGGCTAAACACTTTGGCGGCATTGGTCTTGCCGAAACAGCTCGTTCATATTTAGAGTTGCTTGGACCCGGATACTCAAAACAAGACATACTTACAATTGCAAAAATGCAGGTTGACGAAGAAAAAGCAGCTGCATCAAAAGACATTGAATATTTATTCATCGACACCGACCTTATTGTTACAAAAATCTGGCTACAACATTGCTACGGAGATGTTCCCGACTGGATTCACAATAGCATTTCGCAAACGCCTCGCCATCTGCATCTGCTTTGCTATCCCGATTTACCATGGGTGCCCGATAGATTACGAGAAAACCCTGATATCAGAATGGAACTGTTTGATTTGTATCGCAGCGAAATTGAGTTCTATAAATTGCCTTATACCATTATAACAGGATTTGATAAGCTCAGGCTGCAACAGGCTATCGATGCTGTGAATGCTATTTAGAAACTGCTCATTGCATCATTTTTTAAATGATACTCAACAATTGATTGCAGTGGATCTTGTATGAACTTTCCTACAGCTATGTTTTTAACACCGGCTACTTCTCTGATTTCGTCTTGAAATATCCATGCTACTGACCCCGAAAAACCTACAGGTAATTCTTTGTATTCGGGAATCATCTTTAGGATGTTTTCGAAAAATGCATCAAACGAATCGAGTAATATGGATTTAATTACCGGATGAGTGCGATTCTCGTGCATAAAAGGCACAAAAGATGCCAGGTAAACGCCGGGTGTTTCGCTGCGGTATATCGAATTCATCACCTCGGTATAATCCATACCTAGTTCTTTGCGTATAGTCCTCATAAACTCGTGATCGAATCCGCTCCTATAGTAAGCATCTAAAAAACGTTTTCCGAGATAGGCACCGCTGCCCTCATCTCCCAACAAATAGCCCAACGACAACACCTTTCGATAAATGTTTTCGCCATTGTAGGCGCATGCATTGGCTCCTGTACCCAGTATTGCAGCCATACCCCTTTGGTTCTGGCAAAGTGCCCGTGCTGCTCCCAAAATATCGGTAAATACATCAACAATGGCTACCGAAAAACTATTTTCGAGAGCATCAACCATCATTCTCCTTCGGTCGGGGTTGCCACATCCTGCCCCATAGAATAAAACATGCTGAATCTCAAGCGGATCGACATGGTCGGGCATCACCTCAAAAACAGCCTCATGCACATCGGTTTCGCTAATGTAATATGGATTCAAACCACGTGTACGGGTATGTACCAATACATCTCCATCGGACTTTACCAACATCCATTCTGTTTTTGTGGAGCCACTGTCAGCAAATAAATACATAGAAGTAGTTTTACGCATTAAAATTAATATTATTTCGAGTGCCACCGTATTGCATAACGAAAAATCAGCATAATAAATTATTTATTCGGTGAATAATGATAAAAAAGACTGTATTTTTGGAAAAACAAGCGCAGTGAAATCGAGCATAATAGGGCATCTCCATTGGGGTGAAAATGCAAAAATGCTAGATTAAAAGCGACTATTAAAAATAACTACAGATGAAAGCAATGATTTTTGCGGCAGGACTGGGAACACGCTTACAACCCTACACCAATACCATGCCCAAAGCCATGGTTCCTGTGAAAGGGGTTCCGATGCTTGGCCGACTGATTCAGAAATTGAAGTCAGCCGGATTCAATCAAATTGTAATTAATGTTCATCATTTTGCCGATCAGATTACCGGATATTTGCGCGACAACAACAATTTCGGACTTCAAATGGCCATTTCCGACGAATCGCATGAATTACTCGACACCGGTGGAGGTCTGATACATGCAAAAGCTTTTCTCGATGGTGATGAACCATTTTTGTTACACAACGTTGATATTTACTCAGAAATCGATTTGAACGCCATGATGCATTTCCACCGCAATCACAATGCGCTTGTAAGCCTGGCCGTATGTCATCGCGAAAGCAGTAACTATTTGCTTTTCAATAACAACAACCAATTGAGTGGCTGGAAAAGCCTGAAAACAAAGCAAGAGATTATTGCCCGCAAGCATAAAAGCTACAACGAGATGGCTTTCAGCGGTATTCATGTAATTGATCCGAAAATATTCAGGTTAATCGACCGCACCGGTAAATTCGGCATTATACCCGAATACCTCAGACTTGCGGCTGAACATAAGCTGATGGCCTACATACACGATGGTGAAAAAATAAAAGACCTCGGGAAACCCGAGGCCATTATCGAAATTGAAAAAAGCATTACAGAAGCGTAATACTTCTATTTGCTCTCGATATATTCATTCAAATCATCAATCGACGACTCAAAATCGAACACATCGTTTACCTTGTAATAGTTGTTTTTATCGTAAGCAAAGTCGTAGGCAAATTTTGCAAAATCCAATTTTGTCGATTCAAAATCGAACAGTTTCATAATTTTAGCAATCTGTGCCGAGCTCATTACATTCGATTTAATAACCTGTTTAGCCAAAGTAAGCTTGCTGTCTTCGAAGCTTTTTGATTTAATACTACTGCAAATTTCGGCAAATTCGCTGTCGCTAATTGGCTGTGGTGCCTGATGGCTTACTGTTTGCGGCGGCTGCTGTTGCCCGCCCGGTCGTCGATCGTAGTTATCAACCTGATTGTCGGTTACAATTACGGTTTCGTTGTAAGTGGTTGACGTTGTGGTAGTGGTTGTTACAGTGGTTGATACAGCAGCCGGATTACCCGTATCGTCAATATTTACGTCCATCGAAAACTGAACTGATTCTCCGCTACCATCGTTCACAGTTACATTCATTCCTGTTTCTCCCACGCTCATATTAAACCCCACTGTTTCAGTATTACCAGAGGTTCCCGATGTCTGTGTGTTTACCTCGGTAGTAGTAACCTGTGTTACAACCTGTGTTTGTGCTGGTTTGGCAGTTTCAACGGGTGTTTCGTAAGTTATTTCTTTAACATTTTCGGTAGCCGGAGCCGGCTTCGATTGTGGAACAAAAGCAGTTTCGCTTACAAATCGCAACACATATGCTCCCTTTTTATTTTTTGCAATGGCAAAAGTGAGTTCCTTGTTCGGGTCGAGAAACGACACCGTTTGATTGAGTTCGGGGATTCCTTTATTGTTAAATGCAATTTTAACCCTGTAACTGTCAGAATTCAAATCGGCCGATTTCACATTCACTGCAGGACTTTCGTTTTGTTGTTCGCCATTGAGAAACATAATAAATTTCTCGCCATCGTCGCTAAACACAATCAGTCGGTTCTGAGCAAATAAAGTACTTATACACAGCAGTGTAATCAATAAAAGTGTAATTCTTCTCATAGTTTTTATTATTTAGGTTTATAATTTTAAAATCGACTTTCTGATAACTAATATCGTGCCAATTCTAGTTTTTAGAAAAAACTGTTTTAAGCCTCACCGTGTAAGAAAATTGCAACACCGGTTCAAGCACTTCGGGGTTAATCACCTTATCGAAGGTATTGTCGGGCAATTTGTTGTAATACAAATTGATTTTTGCATTTTCGTTAACCAAGCCTGCAGTTGCCGACAGTGCTTTCGAATTATCGGGAGTATACGAAACAAAGCCTTCGTAACGCTGCAGCGGATAATAGCAATAATGTGTTTCTTCGTAGGTGCGATACATGATAGGATTTTTTATGCCCATAGCAGAATAATCTGTCGTTTTATCGTTCAAAATATCGATGCAATGCTTTCGCATTGTGTCGAGTATTACATGCTTGTCGTTAACAATATAATCCACCTTAATAATGTCGTAAATTTCGGCGTTGGCGGCAGCCTTAATTATTTTATCGGCCTGCTGGCGTTGGGTGTATTTTATGTGCAGATTCTTTTTTAACTCAAATCCTTTTGGAACTTTTACGTATTTTTTACTGAACAACGACTTTTCTTCTTCGTAACTAAAAATGGGAGCTTGCGAGATAAAATCGACATATAAATCATTGGTGCTGATTCCATCGGGAGCAATGGCTTCTAAAAAATCGGCAATACGCTGATCGAGAAGCTGGTGGCACACATCCAAACTCTCCCCTACCTGACTGGTTCCCAGTATTATGACATAAGAATCGGGTTCCACATTCATCAATACAGTTGCTTGTAGATAACACACGGTATCGTTTGCACGTGGCATAGCAGGTGCACTGGGCGCAAAGTAATCGTACGACTGGTTACGTTGGGTCTCATAATCGTAAGCAGCATAGTCCTTTTTCGACGATTTGCTTTGATTGAACATGTAATTGCCGGCTCCCTGCGAAAACGACAACGAAGCCCCGAAAACCATTACAAATAATAATGACAGTGTTTTCATAGTTAATAATAATTAGTTAGCACACAAATATAAATAATTCTATTCAAAGTTGTTCTAAAATTGCTTTTAATTTCCAAGTGCACAAGCAATTAGCCTAGCGTTATTTCTCGTTGAATTCATTCACAATTTGATTCAATTCCTCTTCGGTTCTTTTCAGCTTTGCCTTGCACTCATTAATAAGATATCCGGCCCGACGCACCTTCTCTGAGAGATTGTCCACGTCGATTTCTTCGTTTTCTATTTGGGTTAAAATAAGCTCCAGTTCTTCAAGTGCCTGGGTATAGGTAATTTTCTCTTTACTCATTGTATCTTATCCTTTACGTTTTGTTTTGTAGCTCATCTTTGTTAAAAAAGCCTGTACCTTATCGCGCATATCGCCCTGAATGCAAATCTCTCCGTCTTTGGCCGAACCTCCTGTAGCGCAATGTTGCTTCAACAACCGGCAAAGCTCGTTGAGAGAATCGTCGGGTCCCACATAACCTGTAATAAGGGTTACCTGTTTTCCTTTACGCTGTTTGCGATCGAGTTCAATATATAATAATTGCTTTTCAACCGGCAGTACTTCTTGTTCAATGTTTTCGCCGGTGTAATATTCAAAATCATCTTTTGTTGAATAAACAACACCTTGCCGCAATTTGCGATTGCCACTCATGCTTTTTTTTGCTAAGATATAATTATTTGGGATATTTCTTCAAGTTACTATAGTCATTTTATAATCATACGAGACCATTTTATTAACGACGTTGCAAAAAGAGCATTTCATTTTGCTATTGACCATGGCCATTTTCAATCACACTTTTAAAGCGAAACACATCCGCAGGAAAGGTTATTTTAAAGTTATCGTAACTACCTTTTGTTAATTCTAAATCGGGGTGAAATGCATACCTTAGGTAAATACTGGTATCATCGGTAGGTTCAAAACTGCATTCATTCATAAACTCGCTGTAAGCAAACAATATTTTTTGTAAATGAAAACCCTGAGGAGTTTGCACCAGTTTAATCTCGTTTCGGTTAATGTGCTGAGGAGGAAAACCATCGGTCAAACGCAACAAGGTATCGGTTACCGGAGCAACCGGGCATGCCGCTTCATGATGGGATAAAGCTGCAATTATTTCAGTAATAATTTCGCAATTTGTGTTTGCTCTTACTGCATCATGGATAAGAACATTGGCGTCTCGGTCAATGGCGTTAGCCAGCATCAAGCCATTGTAAACAGAGTGATAGCGCTGCTCGCCACCCAAAGCAATTTGCAATGATTTTCCACTGAAATGCGACAGCATGGTTTCTACGCGTTTCACATGATGGCTATGTACCACAACCACAATATGCGAAATAAGCGGATGATTAAAAAAAAGTTCAATACAATAATTCAATATGCTTTTGCCATTAATTTCGATATATTGTTTTGGCAAATCGTTAGCCATTCGACTACCCGAACCGCCTGCTACTATTATGGCTATATTGTTGACTGATTTCATTGGTAAAAAAAATCCATTAACCGGCAGGCCAATGGATTGTTTCACGTTTCTTGTTGCACGTTAGCCCTTAATCAGTTCTTCGTAAGCCTCCGGTGTAAGCATTTCATCCAATTCGGCCAAATTGGTCATTCTGATTTTAATCAGCCAACCATCGCCAAAACTATCGGAGTTTACCAATGTAGAATCATCGCTAACCATGCTGTTAGCTTCGAGTACTTCGCCACTAACCGGCATGTAAGAATCGGAAGCTGTCTTCACTGCTTCGATAGAGCCAAACACTTCTCCTTTGGCCAACTCTTCGCCTTCGGTTTCGATTTCAACAAATGCAATTTCGCCCAATTGCTCAGCAGCAAAAGCAGTAATGCCAACATAGGCTTCTTCACCATCTACGCGAATCCACTCGTGGGTTTTCGTGTACAATAAATCTTTTGGGATATTCATAGGTTTTGTACTGTTTAATTAAAAAACATATTTTCTTCAAAGTAACAAAATAAAATATTACGATGCAAGAGTAAATCTCAGACTCACCCCAAAATTGGTATTTGTTGAATTATACGACAATCCAATTCTTGGCCTGTTTATCACCTGATCGTAGAATATTCTCAAATTAAACCTGTCGCTTAACACATAGTCGGCTGATGCTTTTATGGTAAATACGCGCTGGCCTGCAGTAGGTTGATCGACTTGTTCGATAAGCTTGCGGGTAACTGTTAGTGTGTTGCGATACGAAAAATCGAGGCGCACATTCAGGTCGCTTTTATAATTGCGTTGTCTTCCACCCGAACGTATTGTTACTTCCACTTCTTTGAATCGATATCCTGTGCCAATTATAAACTCATCGGTTTTGTTTTCGGTGAGTTGATTGTTGGTAAAACTCATAGCAAGATTTCTGCTCTTTTTTACTTCAATTTTTGCAATCAGGCTGTTAACCATTGTCATATCGAGACCAAATAAAGGGGAGAACTGCTCCGAAATATTCACCGAATTTATTTCATTTCTCGAATAATAATCGCCGTATATTATTTGCCCCTCCTGAGTTTGACCGAGAACTTCTCTTACATAGTTGAAACCATCGTCGGCAGCTGAAAACTGGTCGCTTAGTCGTGTTGAGTAGTTTCCGATGTTATAGGTAGAGCGATATACATGGTTCAGGTTCACGGTTCTGAATATTTTTTTGAACCTTTCAATTTTGCCAAGCCCGTCGTAAGTAATTCTCCAGTTTGGCAATGAGCTGAGCACACCCGGAAATGTTTCAAGCGATACCTTATCGGTCGATTTACCGGTGTAAGCAGCCAAGAAAGCGGGCAATAATACATCTTGTGATGTTTCGCTAAAACCAATTGGGAAGCCGTTTTCGTCGAGATTTCCCGGATTAAAATCGGGGCGTTGTGCTGCCAGTCGCAGGGCAATTTCGCGGCGGTTGTCGCTAAAGCGTTTAAAATTCTCGGATGAATAATCGCCCTTGCGACCGCTAATCTCGAAAGCACTCGACCACGAAACAATTGTCATGGAATAAGAACCAGAGGTTATTGGGTTCAATCGTTGAAATGCCATCACATCGGGACTTGCATTATAGCGGAAATACTCGCTGGTGTTCTCGCTGAAGGCATGTGTCATGGTGAGGTCTATTCTCAAATCTTTCACAGGTTCAATAGATGCTCTGATGTTCCAGTTGGTAGAATTGGTAAAGGCAAAAGCCTGCGATAAGGTTGAGTCTTTGGTAAGCATATTGTGCTCGTAGGCCCATTCACCAAAATCACGGTCTTGCCAGCCAAGAATAAATGGAATGGTAGGAGCTGTAACGGCCGGTTGCAAACCAAACATTTCGGGGTCGGGAGTATAATTCGTCATACCCATAACCCTGGTTTGCGGCAGGTAACCCGGCAACAGAGTACCATTGTTCTGAGTATATCCAACCGATATCGACTTCACCCCCATAAGCACCACCAGCGTGTTGTCGAATATTTTCTTCGCCACTGTTTCTTTTACTTCGCGGCTACCGTTTACCGTTATTTTACATTTATCGGCATCTCTTTCGGGAATAAAAGCGGCTTTGTTGTCGTCGATAACTTCTGTTGTCCCTTTTACAGGCTTACCATCGGCATCAAATACTATAATAGTAATCTCCTGTGTTTTTAGTTTGTGCGTAATGGTTTTCTTACGTCCTTCTTTTAAGCTGATATTATTTGCTTCGAACTTCACGTTTTCTTTTTTGGGCTTGGTCGATTTCGGCCTGTTGCTGCGGTATTTTTGATTTACATCTTTCAAATATTTCGATTTATTGTAAAGATTCAGAAGGTTGAACTGCACGTTTGCCGACATAGCATTGCCGTTTTGAACAATATTGCCAATATTGATGGTATCGGCTGTTATAGGCCCTGCTATCCAGTCGTAGGTACCGCCGTAGCGTACATTTGCAGTAACCCAGTTAAACAACCTGATTTTATTGATAGGCAATGTATAGGTAAGATCGATATTGTGATGATACTGGGTGTTACGCCCCAGATTCTTCAAATTTGTATATATAGTATCCATCTTCGATTCATACTCAGGGTCGCCCTTATAGAGCCGGCCAGCCGGTTCATCGATGCGAGATGAGTTGGTTGCTGAGAAATCGAGTTTTAAGCCTTTCGAAAGATTATACTTAAGGTCGTACTGACGCTGCCACATAAAGTCTTTGTTCACTGATATGGGCAGTCGTACTTCTTCGTTGTACACATTGCGAAGCTGAGTTTCGGCATACTGGCGATTCAGGTTTGTACGGAACGAAAGCTGCGACGGAAGCAGATACACATTAAAATCTTTAATCAGTTTAAAAGCAGGCTTATTTAATAGCTGTGATTTCTTAAATGGCTCGTAGTTTTTGGGGGTTGCATTGTAGTTGTATGACAATGCACCGGTAATATAACGGCTGCTGCTGAATTCGGTGTTAATATCGCGGTGATACGACTCGTTGAATCCATAACTGGCCGACCAGTTTGCCAAATCGTAGATTCGCGCCTTGCCGGTGGTTTTATTTACCTTAACATTGTTGAAATTAAAACTTTTTAAACTGGTGTAGTCTTGTGCTTTATATTTTATTTGTCGTAATTCTTCCTCGGTTTTGGTTGGGTCGCTCAATGCAACACTCAATGGGATATCGGGGTCAAGCGGATTGTACTCAGGATTTTTCACATTTTCGCTATATCCCATATACAGCGGAATGCGAATATTCAACTTCTCGGGGAAGAATTTTCCAAGCTCCAGATTCGATGACACATCGTAACGATTGATTTCTTCTTTCTGTCGTTCGCTGAGTTTCTGATCGATGCTACCAAAGCCGGGTTTACTAGTCTGTCCGGCCACGGTTACCGAACCAAAATCGGCCAGTTTTGCAGTGAATCGGGCATTGGCAGCCCATCCTCCCTTTTCATCGAAGTCGGTAAGGCGCATCTCGTTTACCCAAATTTCACCGCTTTTCGGAAGTCCATCGTCGTTGGTAACCACACCCGAACGTTTCGGGTTGCGAACCCCAATCATAATGGTACGAACATTGGCAAGATTGGGATTTCCCATTACACTAACTTTATTGTTCCCATCCATCATTGTAAAGATACGGGTTAAGGTTACCCCCGAACCCAATGTCCTCATTTCGTCGTTACGCATTTGTTTCACCTCCTGCAACATCTCGAAAGGCAGATTGAGATTATTCTCCTCGGGCCATACCAAATACCTGTCGGGTGCCTGATCGTCGAGGCCCTCGTATCTTCCGGGAGCTGTTACTTTAAGCGGTATTTCATATTCGTAATAATTATTCTTATAGTCACTCCCCAAACGGATAAAAACGCTTAGGTCATCGTCGTAAATAGAAGCTTCGGTAGGAATCGATTCGGCATGGATAAACATTTTCAGTCGTTTATATTTACGCATATCCATATCGAGGTTTTTGTAAACTGCGCGCGCATCACCATCTTGCAAATCGATAACCCTAAGTACCATCGATTGCTCGTTGAGCTGCCTAAGTTGTGGATTGGTGGGGTCTATCTGTCGGTTAATATTGGGAGGAAGAATATAATTCACCGGAGTTTTATTGCCGTTTTCCTCAATATTAACGGCCGTTACATAAAATGGTGTTTCACCTAACTCATCGGGGTTATACTCACCGGGCTGCATAAACGAGCCGTTGTATTTGCGCCATTCTCCACGAACCAAATCTAAAGTAGCCAATCGCAATATTGTAGGATCAGAGAATCCTTTCATGAAAACTCTGATAAAACGAATTGATTTAAAGTCCTGTATCATACCCACCCTGCGATCGTAGCTATACACCGGAATTTTAAACTGATACCAGGTAACCTTCGAACGCTGGTTATTGGCAAATTTTGCATTATATTCTATTTTGTCGGTAATGTAGTTTTTTCCCACAACAAAATCTTCGGGGCGCATGCTTACACGATACTGAAAATAGGTCTCGTTTTCGTTGAGAGTGTTGTCGCGGTTAATGTCCTCTGCGTTAGGCATCACCGATGCACTGGTAGGATAACTCTCGGTAGATTGCTCGCTGGTGGGTGAGTTTCCTTCGAGTCCGTTGAAATATTTATATCGTTCAGAAATTCCCAGATTCTGCTCATCGTATGTACTGCTTCTATAATAGCTATAATTATCGTTTGATGGATCGGCCAACGCATTCAGGTAAGCCTGGGAGCCAAAACCATATTGTTGTGCCAAATCGTCGAGATAGGTATGCCAGCCTCCTACAGAGCTAAAGAATTCCCTTTCCTGATCGTCGCCGAGACCATCGAGCCCCACATCCTGAAAGACACGGGAAGCAGCATCGTTGTCGAATGCATTCACCAACGACTGAATCAGTGGAACAACTCCCCAGGGGGTAGTATCTACCGGATTGTTGTTGCCCGGGGTGGGCAAGCCATGCTCAAACGATTTACGTCCATCTTTAAGAACATCTTCTGATACATCACCTAAGTTTATATACAGATCGCCACCGCTGTTCAACGAGTCTTCAACAAAGGGGTCCATCATCCAGAATTCTATATACTCTATATTGGCATCTTCAAAATCGTTGGTTTCGAGTTTACGCATTATACCGGCCCAACTTCCAGAGGGATTTGAAAGATTTCCTTCGGAAGTAAGCCCATGAATGGCATAATTATAAGGTCCTTTTTCGCTTGGATAATAAGCCAGATTGAGTACGGCCATATTAGTGGGAATACCAGTAATGCTCTCTTTATAAGGGAATATTTCGCTTTCGTACACCTCGCGTACCATGTGGCTCGATTGCATTTCGGGGTTTACCGGAGAACTGGGGCGATAGAATAAAGGGTCGATTACATACCATGCCAGCCGCGCTCTGTTAAAGCCGACCTCAAGAGGTGTTGATCCATTATGCTCGGGAAACATGGCCAAGTCGTAAGGTGTTGAGGCCAAAGTCCAGGCCGAATAGCTCTTGATATCGATATTGGTTTCGCTGCCCTCAAAATCGTCGATATATGCATTGCCCTCTTTTTCGATGGCCTTTGAGTGACCGGGTATTAAATGGGCAAACTCACCGGTAAAGGTAAGTGTAGACATTTCTTTAGTTTCGATAAACGGCATAAAATCGATTGCCTTTGTTAACCATGCAGCGTTGGTTCTGTAGGATGTATTCACACCCCAAATGGTATTTGATATTGGTTCATCGCCAAAGCCAACTTTTTGAGACATAGGCCTTTCGGTAAGATTCAGTATGGTGGCGCCAATATTAAAGTCTTTCGATATTTCGTAGTTTAAATGCGTACCTACCAGGGTTTTGGTTTGAATGTTGAACAACGAATTGCTTTCGAGGGTAATTTTAAGCGGTGTTCCCGATTCGAGAATGCCTGCATCGATAATTTTTACACGACCCAAATTATAGTCAACGGTGTAGTGCACGTTTTCGGTAAGAATTTGTGCCCCTGCAGTAACTTTTACGCTACCCTGAGGAATATTAATGGCATTCAGAGAAATGTCGCTACCCGACGAAGATTTATAGCGACCGGCCAGAAAAAACTTATTTTTCTCGGCCAGTTGTCGGGCTGTACTTTGTGTGCTGTCGTACAATTCCTGAAACACGTATTCGTCGGCCAGTTCGTTTAAAGCAGGATTGCCACCGGTGATTTTTTTACGCAAATGATTTCCGAATGGTTCCCTTACCGGAAAAATTACTCTTCCGTTGTTGGGATTAATGGTGATACCCTGAATAAAGTCGAACATACCGTCGGGATATGGATCTAACTGCGAATTCAAATTGTCGAGATTCATCACCGTAAGCAAACGTGTGCTATCGATAGCACCGGCCGGCAGAAAGTTAATTTCGGTGCCTGTTTTATCGTTTTTGTAATACACATCAAAAAAGAAATCCTGATTGCTCAACTGGTAAGCACCTATCGAATAGATATTCTTCATCATAAGCTCCCACACTTTCATGCGCGGAGTAAACGAAGTACCTTTGATAAGTTTGAGCACCAAAGCATCGGGGGCACTCACCGAAGAGTTAGAGAACTCACCCACTCGATATACTTTTCCGCCAACCGTATATTCGAACGCAACAGCCAACACCTGATCGGGTGTAAGGGTAGAATTCAGCGATATATACCCCAGTTGCGTATTCAGCGTATATTCGTTGGGCGAAAGCATGCGAGCCGATTCAATCTTTTCGAAATCGACACCACCTTCGAAGCCTGCCGACAAAAGGGCATTGCCTACACTGTTTATATTTCGCACCTCGGGAATCAGATTCGCAATAATAGCCAGGATATTGGCCGAATCGCTAGGGTATGGATTGTTCGACAAGCTTGCATTGAGAACATAATTCGACTCGATAACCTCTTGATTGCTTTCGCCAAGGTCGGGAAAAGCCACAATGTTTCTTGAATTCTCGAAATTCCCCTGCCTGTTGGTTACCCATACTTCAATTTTGTTGATGTTGACACCCGAAGTTATAATTGGCAAGGTCGACAAGAAGCGGTCGTAGTTCTCTTTAAAGAAATGTGCAATAAAAAAGTGTTTATTGGCCTCGTATTTATCGGCAAATATTTGAAATTCCTTGGTTTGCGCTCCGCCTTGTACATCAATGGTCGACATCTCCCCTTTTTGCTGCGAGAACAACGTAGTAACATTTAAGCGGCCAAACTTGAGTTCGGTTTTAAAGCCAAACAGGCTCTGGCTCCCTGTGATGAGCGTTCCGGCAAGAGGCAGCGAAACATTGCCGGCTTCTATTTTCTGAATTATTTCGTCGTCGTAGCCCGTATATTCAATTTTCACAGAGTTTTCGAAGTCGAATGCCGATTCGGTATCGTACTGCACATTGAGCTTCATTTTGTCGCCGATTTGGCCAACCACATTCATCTGAATTTTTTCGTTGAAGTCGAAAGTTACATTTCGGCGGATATTTTCGGGATAAGTGGGGTTATCGACATAAGATATGTTTAATCCAAAACTCAGCTCGGCAGCCCCTTGCGGCCTGATATCAACGGTGTTTCCACCAAATATGCGGTCGAACATTTCGCCACCCACATGCAGTTTGGGTATCAAGGTTGAGAACGACTCGAACGATTCGCTGCGCGCACGCTGCCTCCAGTAGTTGCGCATTGAGTTGTCGAAATCGTATTTCAGATAATCTTCGAACGAAGCTGCAAAAGGGGTTCTCACATCACGATCGCCAACTTTTCGGCGGAATATATACTCTCCTGTTTGGGGGTCGTACTCAACTTCGGTTGAAATAAGATCGGGGTCGCTGCCAAACAAAGGCGAGTTGTCGTCGGGGGTAAACGGCAAGCCGTCGTTGTCGATAAACGGATAAGGCAAAACCACATCCTTGATGGTATCGTCAACAGGTGATTTATCGTGAAACTCGTGATACGACCATGCCCTATGCGACAAGGTGGCATTCGAAGGAAATATCACAGCTAACAGGGTAATAACCGAAGCTATCCCAACAGTATATTTTACAATTCTGGCAATCAACATGAAATTCTACAATTCAATTAATGCTCGCTTCACTACTTTACCTACAGTATCTATGTTACTATCTCTTAAAACATTCCGCAAAACTTTTTCTACCGACGATTTATTGAAACCCAACATCAATAATGCTTGTAACGCATCATCGTGTAAAGTATTGCCCGAAGTATCAAAATTTTCTGCAACCGCAATATGAATTCCGCCAATTTTATCTTTCAGCTCAATAATCATTCTTTCGGCCGATTTCTGCCCTATTCCTTTTATGGTTTTCAGCACACCCGTGTTTTGAGTAGCAATAGCCGAAATCAATTCATCGGGAGTCATCGACGATAGTATCATTCTGGCAGTGTTGGGGCCAATTCCGTTCACAGCAATTAGCATCACAAAAACCTGTCGCTCGTGCTTCGATGCAAAACCATATAAAATGTGGGCATCTTCGCGCACAATCTGATGCAGGTACAACATCAGTTCCTGCCCCTGCTTCAATTGAGAGTAGGTTGAAAGCGACACCTGTATGTTGTATGCCAGCCCGTTGCATTCAACAACAGCATAGGTAGGGGTTAGCTCGACCAACAGGCCTTTGATATATTCAAACATAATTTCTCTTACTCACAAAGAATGCAAAAATAAAAAAATAATTGATTTATGAGTCGCTTTTACAGCTGTGATTTTTTTTTCAGTTTTGTTACCATAAAATAGCCTACGAAACTTCGTTTTTATGGAGTAATCAGTAAACGCAATGTGGTAACTTGGCTGTTGTTGTTAACTAACACTGTATACATGCCGGGGTAAAGGCAATTCAGGTTTATTTGGGTTTCGGTCTGAAACAGTTCTTCGGAATAAACGGGTTGCCCCATAGTGTTAACAAATGTAACTGAAGCATTAGGCTGAATATCAGACACCACAAGCGAAACTTTATCGACGGCAGGATTTGGATATACAAACACAGTCGATGAGTTTGCAAACTGTTCGGCACCATACGATTCGCAAGGCCTAGAGAAATAATCATCTAACTTTGCGAGACGAGTTGTCAACCAGGTATCAACATAATTCAAATACTCATCGGTGTAGGTGTAATACGTTCCCCAGGCTTTCTCTTCTCTTTCGTAAACCGCATTATTCAACAAAAAGTCGTGATTCTCACGGAATAACTGCATGATGTTTTCGTGAGTAAAAACATCCTGTCGAAGTTCCTGCCAACGTTGCTGGGCTGCAAAGTAGAAACCATTATCGGAACAATCGTGAATCATTCGGTTAAAAAAACCATTGCTTAAAATAGACGAAGTGCCGTAATGTGGCGATCCATCCCAAAAATTACCAAAACTACCATCCATATCCCACGGAACATATATGTAAGGTTCGTTTTTTGCATACCGCGCAATAAAAATATTTTTTCCTGTATTGTCGAGAGCCATTATCAGGTTTAAAAAAACAAAGTAATCAACAGCACTCTGCAAGTTGAATTTTGAACGATATTGCTGATAAAACACTTGGTTACTGCTATTCACTACAAAATCGACAAATGCATGCAAATTGCTCCAATCGGTAATTTCTTCAGGGTAGATATATTCGAAACCGCTCCACATTAATTCGTTGTTGTTGTAGTCTTCGAGGCTTAAAAAGCTCACGCCTTCACCCCATTGCTGGCCTTTATACAATTCTCCTCTCACACCCTGACTTTGCGAGTAATCTTTCAGTTGCAACTGTTTTCGGTCGATTCTTTCGGTAACGGCATATACTCCACAATACACACCATTCACCAATATTTCGGCAAATTCACTGTGAATCCCCGAAACTACATCGGGTTCAACATTGGCATAGTAAGGTGTATGAAAACTCATCCACAAATCGTTGCATACTTTTGTGCGAACCCGCATAGGCTCTACCCAGAGTGCCTGCAGGTTCCAATCGTCGTCGGTCCTCATATTCAGCAACGAAACATCCACCTTTTCGGTTCCCTGGCTATCGCTCCAAAATTCAATCAAAAAGTTCGATTTTGGGTAGTACAACGAAGACCCACCCCTTCGCTCTATTCCTATATCCGAGATAAGAATATCACCCGATGGCTCTGCCATAATAAATAGGGCATGTACCTTTGGCTCATTCAGTATATATTCACTCGCAAGAATGTATATGATAGGCAATTCGGTAAAATACAAGGTGTACTGAGTGTCTTGGTTGTTGTGTACATGATAGGCAACTCCAACTTGCATGGTTTCTTGCGGCACTTCAAATGAATATAACTGATCGACAAAAATGGCATTAAAATCATCGTTCGAGCCTGCGTTTATGTAATTTACATCATAATTCACCACAATCAACTTCTTGTTAACATCAACATAGCCCTGATAAACCGGAACAACAATGGTTTCGTCGGCGAAAACCATATTCACCGAAAAAAAAACAATAAATAGAAAAAACAACTTCAGATTCATTTGATTATTACAGCAAAAATTACACGCAATTATTCGATTTTCATTATTGCAATATGTTAACCAAAATATAACATTTTAAGAAACAAAAGTAATAATATATTATATTGTCACAAAAATAATTGACACAATTTAAGGAAACTTTCAATAGCATAGCAAGAGGCTATGTTGTTGAAGAATTGTGATGACACAAAGCAAGAGTCTTTATTATAGTTTAGGTTTCGCATAAATCTAATAATTAGTGATTTAGTTTTTAAGAATTCGATAATTTCGTTCAGTAAAACAAATACATCATATTTATGAATACAATTCAATTTCTTAGCCTTGCACTCACATTATTCAGTGTGAGTTGTGTACTGTCGCAGGTAAACATTCAAACCGGCTTGGTAGCCGACATCCGCTTACAAGGAAATGCGCACGAGGAGACAGGAAATCTCGAAAGAGGTTCAATAATGGGAGCCACGCCCAGCAAAGGCAGAAATGCTGCCCCGGGAACTGCTTTTTCGTTTAACGGCACAAGCGACAACATCAGGTTTGCACACCGCGAAGCACTGAATATTACCGAAGCCATAAGCATTGCCTGCTGGATAAAATACGACGCTCAGGCCGATTGTTTCGAAGACATTGTAATGAAAGGTAATTTATATGGCTTTCAGTTCTCGTGCAATGGTACCGGTACTATTATGTTTCATTTGAAATCGAACGGCTGGCACAATCTCGATTCTGAATTTAAACCCATTTCCGGACGTTGGCATCACATTGCAGGCACCTACGACGGAAAAACCCAGAAAATTTATATCGACGGTGTTCTCAGAAATTCGGAAACATGGGAAGGCAACATTGAAACCGGCGACGATCCTCTCGACATTGGCGGAAAAGTTGCCGACGATAACAACTGGTACAAAGGCAGTATTACAGAATTGAAAATATACAACCGGGCATTATCGGCAAGCGAAATTGCAACATTGGCTCCGCAAAATTCGTTTAAAACCGACATTGAAATTGATTGCAGTGGCATTGCCAACGGACAGGTTCTCTGGTGTCCGTTCAACGAAACGGGTGCCGATGCAAGCAATTACGGCAACCATGGAAAAGTGTACGGAGCCAAGTCGGCCAACGACAGATTTGGGCGAAAAAATGCCATATTCTGCTACAACGGCATCGACAATTACATCAGTATTCCGCACAGCAACAGTCTCGACATTACCGAAGCCATTACAGTGATGTGTTGGATAAAACATGATGGAAATCCACGATGCTTCGAAGATATTGTAATGAAAGGAAATGTATATGGATTGCAGTTTTCGTGCAATGGCACAGGCACAGTTATGTTTCACCTGAAAATAGGCGGATGGTACAACCTCGACTCAGGCATTGCTCCCGTTCCAGGCCAATGGCATCACATAGCAGGTACTTACGATGGAAAAACCCAAAGCATTTATTTCGACGGAGCCCTTGTGAAGACCGAAAATGTTTCGGGAAAAATTGAATCGACAACCGACCCGCTCGACATAGCCAAACAGGTGGCCGGCGATAACAATTTCTTTACAGGATGTATCGACGATGTTCTCATTTACAACAGGGCATTATCGCCTGCCGAAATCAGATGCTTCTCGCACGAAACCTATGAATTGAGCGACTATTAGATTAAAGCACTCCTTGTTTACGGTAGTTCTCAACAAATTGCACTGCCAATTTGAAATATGACCCGAAATTGGTCAGGCTTTTTTCGTTAAATGTGTCGTAGGGCGTATGATACCAGGTAAAAGCATCGCCGTGATCGAGAAAAAACACGGCAGGAACGTCTTTCTGAGCAAACGGATAGTGGTCGCTGTTACCACTGAGTTCGTCGACATCGAAGCCATCGAACCAATTGTTTTCTTCGTTCAGTTGGTGCATTAATCCAAAGCCTTTGGCTGCTGTAGTGCTGAGTTCGGTGTACACCAACTTGCAGTTGTCGGCAATCATATCGAAATTCATCAGAAAGACGATTCTCGAAAGGTTGAAATGTGGGTTATCGACATAATAAAACGACCCAAGCAATCCGGTTTCTTCGCCGGCAAATGCCATAAACACTATTGAATATCGCGGTGCATTGCCGGGTTTCGAATAGTATTCGGCCAAATTGAGCAGCATAGCTACGCCGCTGGCATTGTCGTTGGCACCGGGATAAAACACATCTTTTCCGTGACGGCCCAAATGGTCGTAGTGTGCCGTAAACACATAAAAACTGTCGGGGCAATGGGTTCCTTCGATATAGCCTATCACATTTCGGGCTTTGTGGTTTGTAATAAAGCGATTCTGAACGTTGGCCTTACACTGTTGTGGGTTTTTACCAAGGGCTTCATCGGTAATCCAAATCATACGTGTAGGATACAGTTTTCCGGAAGATGCCACATACCACTTGAGCGGGGCATCGAAAATAAACATGAAATTATGGAATCCGGTTCCTTGGATTTTACGAGCGGCTTCGCCATTACTCAACAGATATTTATATTCGACCGCAACAAAGTATTTCGCAGTATCGAGCCGGCTGATTTCCTGTACCGTTTGGCTGAGTGCTTTGGCAGTATCTACCCGATACACCAGATAATCGCCACTAAAACCAGAGCAAAACTCACGGATAACAAAATCGGTGCCTGCACGCAATGGCCGGCCATCGATGCTGAGTTGCATGCTTGCCGGAAAAGTATTTACATCGAACCTAAACTGCTGATAATAACCTTTCCACGATTTAAGCTTGTATCTATTGAACTCTTTGGCAATATAAGCAGCCGCTTTTTTGTCGCCATTCTTGTAATAACCGCGACCGTGGTACTTCTCCGATGACAGCTCTCTGATGACTGTTTCGGCATAATTCAGATTCTGTGAATAGAGTTCTGTTATAAGCAGAAAGACTGCGGCAAAAAATAGTAGTGTTTTTTTCATGCGATTTTTCTTCAAAAATACGAGAAACTTTAGGCAAACAGTACTAACAAAATCATAAAAAACACATGCGTAATGTTAAAAATTTCGGAATTTGTTTTCGAAAGAGAATAAGCTGAACATTTCGGACAAGTAGTTTCGATTGCGAAGCAGTAATGTAACAATGGTTATTGTTTAAAAAGGCTATCGACAAATTCTCGGCGATCGAATATTTGCAAATCGTCGATTTGTTCACCAATACCAATGTATTTCACCGGTACTTTAAATTGATCGGAAACGCCAATAACCACGCCGCCTTTGGCAGTTCCGTCAAGCTTTGTAACAGCAAGCGCGTTTACCTCGGTAGCGGCGGTGAACTGTTTGGCTTGCTCAAAAGCGTTTTGTCCGGTAGATGCATCAATAACAAGAAGGATTTCGTGGGGGGCATTGGGAATAATTTTTTGCATCACCTTTTTAATCTTGGTAAGTTCGTTCATCAAATTAATTTTGGTTTGCAATCTACCGGCAGTGTCGATAATCACCACATCGGCAGCATTGCTAACTGCCGACATAAGTGTATCGTAGGCCACCGATGCCGGGTCGGCACCCATTTGTTGCTTCACAATAGGCACACCTACCCTATCGGCCCAAATCTGTAGTTGCTCGATGGCAGCAGCACGAAATGTATCGGCTGCTCCAATAAATACTTTTTTGCCTGTTTGGTTGAATTTATGAGCCAACTTACCTATGGTAGTTGTTTTTCCAACTCCGTTAACACCAACAACCATAATCACATAGGGAGATACCCCTTGTGGCAATTCCCAGTTTTCGGAACCCGAAATCTTATTCTCTTCGAGCAAGGCTGCAATTTCTTCGCGTAACACCCTGTTCAGTTCATCTGTTCCAACAAATTTTTCACGTTTCACCCGTTCGTCAATCCTGTTGATAATGCGTAATGTGGTTTCAACACCCACATCCGACGAAATAAGTACTTCCTCCAGTTCATCAAGCACATCATCATCAACACGAGTTTTTCCAAAAATGGCGCGATTCAGTTTATCGAACACTCCCTGACGGGTTTTCGACAATCCCTGGTCGAGTTTATCCTTTTTATCTTTATTGAACAGTCCGAACAAAGCCATGAGATTACAATTATGTTTACAATAACAAGCGCAAATATAGTGAGTTTACGGGGAATATTTCATAAAAAAGCAAAACGTCTTACTTTGCTCAAGCAAGACGTTTACACTATGTATAACGGGAATTATTTCGCTTTGAAAAAATCCTGTGTGTGTTCGGGGTGCACAATGGCCTCTTTAAAAATGTAAGCCCCTGTTTTGGGAGAACGAACCATTTTAATACATTTAATAAATTCTTTTCCTTCTCCGGTTTTCAGTGTTGCAACTACTTTCTTTGCCATGACTTAAACAATTATTTAATTTCTTTATGAACAGTAACTTTTTTCAAAACCGGATTGTATTTTTTCATTTCGAGTCTGTCGGGAGTGTTTTTCCGGTTTTTGGTGGTGATATAGCGAGAAGTTCCGGGCATACCCGATTCTTTGTGCTCGGTGCATTCCATTATCACCTGTACCCGATTTCCTTTAGTTTTTTTTGCCATGATAAATCTCCTGATTAATATTTTTGGATATAACCTTTGCTTATTGCTTCTTCGAGCGCGGCCTTCAGCCCTTTCTTATTAATAGTACGCATTCCGGCCGGAGTAACTTTTAGCGTAATCCAACGGTTTTCTTCTTCGAGGAAAAGCCGCTTTTCGAGCAGATTAATCTCAAATCTTCTTTTTGTACGGTTATTAGCATGCGAAACATTGTTTCCCGTCATTGCTGTTTTTCCTGTAATCTGACATTGTCGTGCCATAACTATCTCATATTTATTTCGGACTGCAAAAGTCGTTAAATTTTCGGAATTAGCAAAAATATTTTATTTTTTTTCAAAATTTTTATTCACAGTCATTTATTAATTACTGAAAGTAGCTGCGATTTGATTTTTAATTATATTTGAAACTTAGATTTTATTAATTTTTTCGGCACAAAAAATGCTTAATGTGTAACCCTAAATAGATTCATTATGAAAAACTCAAGCCTCATTATTGTATTACTGATAGTATCAGCTGCCTTTATTTTTACCGCATGTCCCTATTCTTCAACCGTGCCCCTGTCGCAAGCTACCGAAAATGTAGATCCGTCTATTTATGGAAAATGGTTAAAAGTTGATGAGTACAGCGATTTTCCGAAATACTACCAGTTTTCGAAAATCGATGGAAAAAAAATGAGGGTAGAGCAATATGAATACAATTCAACCGATAGTATGTATTCGGTAACGGGCACCTACTCGGCGCATTTCACAAGCATTGGCGAAACAAAGTTCATCAACATGTTGCAAGATGGCACCTATTACTTCTATAAGATGGTCTTTTCGGTTCCCGGAGAGTTTTTACTGTATGAAGTTACCGACAATATCGATGAGGTATTCGATTCCTCAAGCGACTTGTATAATTTCTTTAAAACGCACAAAGATTTGAGTTTCTTTTACAATAAAGATGAAGAGACATATAAGTTTACTACCGAGTAGTTTTTTCATTTTAATAACATTTTTAGCCGGTAACTGAGTTTCGGCTGCCGATAAATCAGTTGGGCACGCCTCTGGCATCAACAGAAACCCATAAATACTACACATAAAGAGTTTCATCGAGTGCAGCAGTTCTTTGTTGTTTATAATGTATTGCCGCTTGTTGAGCCCTTAACAACAAAAAGTACTTGCATAGGGTACAAAAAGAACATTTCCTAAAGGCGACAGCTGCCAATTTGCAAAAATAATATTGTGGTTTAAATAATAATGATTATTTTATTGTCGTATATTTGATTATATTTTAGTCATTGTTATTGAATTGTCATTCATATTACAGTCTGCGTTACGGCACCATGAGTCTCGAAGAGCTTATCGATTCGGCGTTGCGCTGCGACCACGACAGCCTGGTTCTCACCGATATCAACAACACCGCCGCGTTACCCGAGTTTGTGTTTTTGTCGCGAAGCCGTGGGATAAGGCCTTTGGGAGGCGTCGACCTACGCAATGGGAACCGGCGTATTGCAGTGTGTATTGCCTGCGACAACAGAGGCTTGCAAGAAATCAATACATTTTTGAGCAACATCTCTATTCATGGGCAAAAGCCTGCCAACATTCCCGAATTCAACAGGGTGTTTGTAGTTTATCCTGCCGAGAGCTTAGCACCCCGACTGTTGAAAGACAATGAATTTGTTGGGGTTTCGCTTTCTCAGGCCTACATGGTTCCCCTACTCGAGAGCAGGTATCCGGCTTCAAAAATTGTTGTGTTGCACAGCCTGAGTATTCGCGACGATGCAGCCTACGATTTGCACAGGCATCTGCGCGCCATCGACAACAACAGCCTTCTTTCGAAACTCGGCAACGATTTTCTGGCACATCCATCTCACCGTGCGGTGCACCCGGCCTACATACGTAAGATTTTTGAGGCGTATCCCTATGTGGTAAGCAACACCTTGCATCTGATGAACCAATGCATTCTTCACTTCGACAGCACGGTAAAAAACCTGAAATGCTTTACCAAAACTGTTCGCGACGATCGCACCCTGCTTTCGCGCGAAGCCTACAAAGGTCTGGTGGCTCGCTATGGGAGCGATAACCACGAAGCCTTGAGACGACTCGAACATGAACTGAATATTATCGAGAACATGGGCTTTGCGGCATATTTTCTGATAGCATGGGATTTGGTGCGCTACACCATGAGCAGGGGGTTCTATCATGTAGGCAGGGGCAGCGGTGCCAACAGTGTTGTGGCCTATTGCCTGCGCATTACCGATGTTGACCCCATAGAACTCAACCTGTATTTCGAACGTTTTCTAAACCCCAAACGCAGCAGCCCGCCCGATTTCGACATCGATTATTCGTGGACAGACCGCGACGAAGCACACAATTACCTGTTTGCAAAATACGGCCGCGAGCACTGTGCACTGCTGGGTGCAATGTCAACATTTCGCAGTCGTTCTGCCTTGCGGGAGTTGGGCAAGGTGTACGGACTCACAGGAAGTGAGCTCGAAAATCTAAGCCACAGGCCTTCGGCTTATGGGAAAAGCGACAGCCTGCACCGGCATATAGTGCAATTGGCTGCCCGCCTCGACGGATTCCCGAATCTGAGAACCATACATGCAGGTGGTGTTGTAATCAGCAACGAGCCCATCACTGCTTTTACGGCACTCGACATGCCCCCAAAAGGATATCCGACCACCCAGTGGGATATGTACACCGCCGAACATCTCGGCTTCGAAAAATTCGACATACTCAGCCAGCGCGGCATAGGGCACATCAGAGAAAGTTGCGAGATCATCAGTAAAAACCATGGCCTAGATATCGATATTCATCGTGTAGAGCAATTCAAATCAGATCCGGCCACCCAAAAACTACTGCGCTCGGCCGAAACTACAGGCTGCTTCTATATCGAAAGTCCTGCCATGAAAGGGCTGTTGCGAAAACTGCGCTGCAACGACTATATTACGCTGGTTGCTGCCAGTTCTATCATAAGGCCCGGAGTGGCCGGGTCGGGAATGATGCAGGAGTTTATCAGACGTTTTCACCAGCCTAACAGTTTCGAATATCTGCATCCTGTATTAGAAGATCAGTTAAAAGAGACCTATGGTGTTATGGTCTATCAGGAAGATGTTCTAAAAGTGTGCCATCATTATGCCGGTCTCGATCTGGCCGATGCCGATGTATTGCGACGCGCTATGAGCGGAAAATTTCGTTCAAGCAAAGAGTTCAACAGAATTATCGATCGCTTTTTCGAAGGCTGTCGAGCAAAAGGCCGCCCCGAAGAAACCAGTCGTGAGGTATGGCGGCAAATTGCTTCGTTTGCCGGTTACTCATTTTCGAAAGCACATTCGGCATCGTATGCCGCCGAAAGCTTTCAAAGCCTTTACCTAAAAGCACATTATCCACTCGAGTTTATGGTAGCCGTAATCAACAACTTTGGCGGCTTCTATGGCAGTTGGGTTTATTTTCACGAAGCACAGCGGCTGGGGGCAACAATATGCCTGCCTTGCGTGAACAACAGCCTTTACAAAACCGGCATTGACGATAAAAATATTTATATTGGCTTTGTGCATTTGCAAAACATCGAAAACAATCTGGCTCACCGGATTGTAAACGAACGCGAGCGCGGAGGCTGTTATCGGAACATTGCCGACTTTGTGTTCCGCGTGTCGCCCGGAAAAGAACAATTGTGCATATTGATAAAATGCGGTGCGTTCACTTTTACACAAAAAACCAAGGCTGAATTGTTGTGGTTGGCTCACGACCTGTGCTCTGCCTCAAAAATGAACGCCCCGGCCACTCCCCTTTTGTTCGAACCCGAAATACGCAATTGGAGCATGCCTGCATTCACAGGCAACTCACTGGAAGATGCCTACGACGAAATCGAGCACATCGGCTTTCCGGTATCGCTGTCGTGGTTTAGCCTGTTACAGACCTCTTTCAGGGGAGATACTTCGGCTATCGAAATGTTGAAACACAGTGGTAAGACCTTACGGATGGTGGGACTATTTGTGTGTTTAAAGTATGTGTACACATCGCGAAAAGAGATTATGAACTTTGCCACCTGGGTCGATTCGGAAGGGCATTTTTTCGACAGTGTTCATTTTCCAACATCAATAAAGGAGTATCCGTTCAAGGGCGCAGGGCTGTATCTGTTGCTCGGCAAAGTAAGCGAAGAGTTTGGGCATGTTACTCTTGAAGTGCGAAAAATGGCCCGACTACCACTGAAACCCGATCCCAGAGAGTAGAGAGCTCCTTCGGATTTTCGATTTGCAGCAACAACAAGTGATATTAAAACAAAATGATGTGACGTAATCAGGCTAGAACTTCACCACGATTCCGCCCAAGAAATGACGCCCTGCCTGTGGGTAATAATACGACCAGGTTTGTTCCACACCCTGTTCGAACCACAAACCACCATAAGCATTACTCGAATACATAGCGTTAAACACATTGTTTACGGCCAACCTGACAGAGAATTCTTTACATAGTTTCGAAAGTATCCGATAGTCGAATTGCAGATTGTTTACCCAATAGGCATCGAGCTTGCGCTGCGCATTCATGGTATTATCAAAATACTGTGAGCCGACGTATTTTGAAGAAAACGAAACATCGAAGTTTTTAAAAGCATTCCACTGAATCACAGCTGCACCAACAATGGCCGGAGAATAAGCAATATCGGTATTTCCCAAATCAACAGGCAGGTAATCTTCGTTCCATTCGGCATCGTAGTGTGCAGCCCATTGCACATAATTCATGATTTTGTTGCGACTCAGGCTAATGTTTCCGTTCAATTGCAAGCCGGCAAACAATTGCACACCGGCACTTAATTCAATGCCTGCCCGATAGCTTTCGGGCACATTTGTCATAATATCGTAGCCTACCGAGCTCTTTTCTCCTGTGGGTACAATCTGATCGATATAATCCATATAATACAAATTCACCGAAGCCAGCAATGGCCCGCTGCGATAACTCCAACCCAGTTCATAGTCGTAAAGTCGTTCGCGTTGTGGGATTCGGTTTTCATCTCCCACAGCATCCTCAAAATTGGCACGCGTAGGCTCACGGTGTCCGGTGGCAAACGAAACATAGGCCATCATCTTGCTGCTGATTTCGTAGAATAAGCCGGCTTTAGGATTAAAAAATCTGAACGTATGCGCCTGATCGAGAATTTTCTGCGACCCGTCGGGCATTAGGTCGTCATCAACACCGGCCATATTATACAGAATATGACGGTATTGCAAATCGGTGTAGAAATTCAATGCTTCGGTAAGCTGATAATTGCATTTAATAAAATGGCTGATATCGGTTTTTGTGCCTGTGTTTCGATAGTATTCGTGATTTGCTTCGCTGTCGAAAGCTGTCCTCATCCAGATAATATTACCAAAATGCTGACCATCGTAACGATTTACTGCTCCTCCCAATATGGTTTGCAAGCGATTGTTGTTGTAACTCAACGAATAGGTGGCACCATAAAAATCGTTTGCCATCATTTTTCTGATTATCAGATCGGAACTGGTATCGATATCGAATCCGAAACCGAGCAGATTTTCGTCTTGTTCATACTGCTCATAATATCCGTCGCCACGTGTATAGTGCAGGGCAGCGTTTAAGCTGAAATCGTGCTTAAGCTCTTTGGTAAACAACAGGTGATAGTGGGTTTGCACGTAGTTATCGGTTTGGTTTTCGTAGTAACGACGCACACCTGCCTGATCGTAGTATTCGCCGGCCGGATTGTAGCGGCGGTTGGTTTCGAGACTATCAGATGGCACACCCCACCAGCTTATTCCGGTTTTTTCGCGACCATGTATCACATTTGCCCTAATCAGTGTTGAGGCGTTGCGCCAGGCTCCTGTAAAAAAAAGAGAACTGTGGTCAGATCCGGAGTACTCAACATAACCATCGCTATTCAGTTTCGAAGCTCTCATATCGAACGAGAACCCGTTATCCATAATACCTGTTCCGGCCGAAAAGTTTTTTTTACATGTATTGAAACTACCGGCAAACAATTGCACCCCCGCATAGGGTTTTCGCTCGGTAATATGCGTTTCGAAGTTCATAGTAGCACCAAAAGCTGCAGGTCCGTTGCCCGAAGTTCCCACACCGCGCTGTATCTGCAAACTGCTCACCGAAGAAGAAAAATCGGGCATATTTACCCAGAAAATACTCTGTGATTCGGCATCGTTGAGCGGGATTCCGTTTACCGTAACATTGATGCGAGTGGCATCGGTTCCACGCACCCTGAAGTTGGTGTATCCGATTCCGTTTCCTGCCTCACTGGTTGCCACAAACGCGGGTGTGAGCTCTAGCATATAGGGTATGTCCGACAGCGAATTGCGCTGCTGTAATTCTTCGCGCGATATGTTAACATAGGCGGTTGGCGACTTGGCTCCTGCACGGGTGGCACTTACCACCACCTCATCGGTAAGAATGGTGAGTGGTAACATATTAATCTTCAATGGCTGACTATGCTTGCGTGTTTCAGTAAGTATTTCTACAGTTTCGTATCCCATATAGCTGAACTGCAGTGTATACTTTCCCGGCTTCAGGTGAAGCGAAAAGGCTCCGCCCTCATCGCTTACTGTGCCAAACGAAGTTCCCAATACCACAACATTAACTGCTTTTAGCGGCTTCTCGTTTTCGTTGCAAACCACACCTTGTATGGTTTGCGATAAACATGTAGCAGCAACCGCAACACTCATGCTGAATAATAAAAAAAAGCGTCTCATTACAAAAAAGTTTAAGTTCGACAAAACGTTTTTTCTGTCAAGGGTTGGAGCATAACGGTAAAAGACTGCTTATCTCCCTACGCCGGCATTATCCGGATCAGGTTCTAAGGGTATAATCTCAGCCGTTTTCTGGCACCCCTGTCAAAAAAGTAATACGCTGCAAAAATACAGTTTTCTTATGTAAGCACAAAAACATTTTTCGTTTTTGGAACATGTTTTTGCATTTTTAGCGCATTAAACAATCAGAACTAATTAAAGCATTTCGGAAGAGATTTCGGTAACAGTAAAACCGATTGAAGAAAATGGGTAGTTATGTAAACCCATACCAATATAAGCCCGGTAAAAAGCATTTCTTCCGATGCACTATTTTGTAAAAAAACTGCATAAGTATGTTTCTTATGCAGTTCGATGAACATATCGCAACTACTTGTTGCTTCGGTAATGCTTACTCTTGAAGCGTTTTATCGAGTTCTTCTACTTCTTTTTTCTGTTTATCGACCAGCGATTGCATATATTGCACTTTCTCTTCGGCAGCTGCAATACGTGTGCGTTTTTCGGCAGCTACTTCTTTGGTAATTTCACCGGCCTTTTCCTGAGCATCTACTTTATTACGGGCATTGGCAATTTTATCGCGATTCTGCTGAATTTGTAATTCTTGGGCCTCAATGCGTTGCATTACCATTTCTTTTTTTGCTTTGGCTTCGGCTTTGGCGGTTGATGCACGCTGCTCGCCATATTCTTTGCCTTTATCTTGGGCCTTGTTTACTGCCGCATCGGACTTCTGTTCGCCTTGCTTCTTCTCCTCTTTTATTGCCGAGTGTGCTTCGTTGGTTTTTGCATCAGCTTTTTCAACAGCCTTTTCGGCCTTGTCGAGAGCCTTATCGGCCTTTTGCTCGGCCTTTTCAAGCTTTTTTTCAACTTTGTTTTCTATTTGCTTTTCGGTTTTTGCAGCATCCTTTTCCAATTGTTTCACATCCTGCTGCACCTCGTTGGTAAGCTCCGGCTTTTTCCCTTTATCGAGATTTTTATCGTTTTGGGTTTCGTTTTGGGTTGCAGGTTTTTGCCCTTTTGGCAAGTTTTGGGCTGTAGCCACAACACTCAATGCAGATAGTACTGCGATTATTGCAAAAATATTTTTCATAGTAATTTGATTAAATGTCGTTTAACAATTCGTCGATTTCGTTTTGAGTGGCTTCGATTTCCTCTTCGGCAACCTGCATGGTTTCGTCGAGCTTTTGTGTTGTTTCTTCTATAGCCTGAGTTTTCTTCTCGGTGGCTTCATCATTTTTCTTTTCGGCAGTTCCCGAACAAGCAAATACAAAGCATAAGGGCAATGCAAACCATAATAATTTTTTCATAATCAGCTGTTTTAATTTATATAAGTGGTTTTCGACTAATATATTTCGAAATACACCTTGCTATTCGCATTGGTTTTTTGTTCTATGGTAACTTCTGAACCATTCGATTTCGACTTCCATTTCATATTAGTTACAGCATTATAACCTGAATTATAGCTATTTACTATTTCCATGTACACTTTTTCGTTGGCCGGAAACACATAACAAATTACACACACGGCATTTTCGTCGAACACATAGGTTACCGATATGTCTTTCGACTCAGAAACCAAAAACATCTGGCCGTTTTCGTTAATACCCGAACCGGTTATTTCGGTTTTATACTCCGATTGAATTTGGTCGAACGACAATCCAATCTTATCCACTTGCCCAAAAACCATAGATATTGCGAACATTAACACGCTAAAAATCATCATCTTTTTCATAATAGTCTTATTTAAGTTACAATTCATTCACTATAAATTACATCGAATACAGTTCAATAAAATCAAATCATCGTAAAATCAATCAGCTACGAATATACAAAAAATTTATCAATTACAAATTTCGTGTTGAATTATCAATTTGCATAAAGAATATAAACGTAAATTCGAGACAATTTGTATTTTTGCAGTAGAACTATGTTCGTTCAGAGTATGTGATTTTATTAAAATTGTGATGTTCATGCGTTTTTTTCTTGTTTTTATATCCTTTCTGTTTTTTGCCTGCCACAGCATTTATGCGCAATGCGATACTGTAAAAGTAGAAGCACAAAAAGGCGAAGGCGTGTATGCCTTGCTGCGTCGCATGGGGTTTGATGCCGGTTATTACGATGAATTTGTATTGACGAATCGCGATAACATGGGGAAAGACAACAGTTTGATTGCGGGTAAAATATATAGATTACCCTGCGTCCCTGTTGAAACAATAAGCCTGGATGAAGAAACAGAGACATCATCAAAACTTCGCGATACAGCTGATATTATTGTTGATTCTTTACTTTTTGGAGCGGTTTATTACCTGATTTCGGGTCACGGAGGCCCTGACCCTGGAGCAGTAAGCTATGTGGATGGGAATATGATATGCGAAGACGAATATGCATACGATATTAGCTTGCGCCTGAAATACCAGATTGAGCAACATGGTGGCAAGGTGTATATGATAGTGACTGACCCCGACGACAGTATTCGCAACGACAGGTTTTTGAAACACGACACCGATGAATTGTGCTATCCGAATCTGGAAATCCCCCGCGATCAGAATAAACGACTACAGCAACGCATTGATGCTATAAATGCCCTCTACGACAGCATTGGTGCTGCTACACATCAGCGGGTAGTGGAAATCCACCTCGACTCGCGCCCCGACAGCAAAAACCTTGATGTATATTTTTATCACCACACATCGAGCATGAAAGGGAAAAAACTGGCCGAAATCATGCTCGAAACATTTAAGGCTAAGTATAAAGAGCACCAGCCCAATCGGGTTTACAACGGAACCGTAACACCCCGAAGTCTTATGGTGCTGCGTAAAACTAAACCTGTTGGTGTTTTTATGGAATTGGGCAATATTGCCAATGCCCGCGATCAGAAACGATTTCTGAATCACAACAACCGTGAAGCGCTGGCAAAATGGATTTGCGCCGGACTGATTACCGAATTTGAATATTACAAATGTGAGAAAATTGAATAATTACTTAACAAATTTGTAACAATTCCTTTGTTTTATCGTGATATTTTTGTATTTTTAAAAACTTTATACTTAATAGTTATAACCCTGATATGTCGTATATTCGATTTACAAAAGACGAACTGATTAATTTGGAGTTTTCGCTATCGCGCGAACTCATTCGCACCAACAGGGCAGGTTCGTATGCCAGCACCAGCATTATTGGGTGTAATACCCGCAAATATCATGGGCTGCTGGTTTGCCCTATGCCACAAATTGACGGAGAACGCCACGTATTGCTGTCGTCGGTTGACGAAACGGTTATGCAGCATGGCGCAGCATTTAATCTTTCAATACACAAATACCCCGGGATGTACGATCCTAAGGGGCATAAATATGCACGAGAATTCTTTGCCGAGCCTATTCCTACGCTCATTTACCGTGTGGGCGGAGTTGTTCTACGCAAAGAACAACTTTTTTCGGTAAAAGCCGAAAGAATTATGACCCGCTACACCCTGCTCGAAGCCAACAGCGAAACTATCCTGCGTCTGAAACCCTTTTTGGCATTTCGCAGCGTACATTCACTTACCCGCGAAAACCTGGATATAAACACAAAATATCAAAAATGCGGCAATGGCATTTCGATGTCGCTATATGAACCCTACAAACCGGTTTTCATGCAGTTTTCGAAACATATCGACTATGTGCATGTGCCACACTGGTACTATAACATCGAATACATCGAAGATCAAAAGGCAGGGCATAATTATCAGGAAGACTTGTTTGTACCCGGATATTTCGAAATACCAATTGCTCGTGGCGAAAGCATTGTTTTTGCAGCAGGCCTCGAAGAAACGAATCCGTCGGTACTCGACACATTATTTATCAACGAAATCAACGCACGCACACCCCGTAATTCCTACCTGAATTGTTTACAGAATTCGGCACAGCAGTTTCTTGTAAAAAACAACTCAAAATACGAAGTAATAGCCGGGTTCCCTTGGTTTGGAAGCTGGGGGCGCGACACGTTTATTTCTGTATGCGGGCTGTTCCTCACTCAGGGCGATTTCGAGACTGCAAAAAACATTCTGGTCTCAGCCGGCGATAAATTGAAAGACGGCTTATTCCCCAATCTGGAATCGGGCAAAGAAGCGGTGTATAATGCTGCCGATGCATCGTTGTGGTACTTCTATGCAGTGCAGCAATATCTCAGTTTTACCAATGATATAGAATCGGTAAAAAACCATTTTTATGCTGCCATGCAAAATATTTTTAATGCCTATTGCAATGGCACGCATTACAATATAAAAAAACACGACAACGAATTGATTTATGCAGGCAGCAACAATGTTGCCTTAACCTGGATGGATGTTGTTATCGACAATGAACCTGTTACCCAACGAGGTGGTTATACTGTAGAAATAAACGCATTGTGGTATAATGCTGTTTGTTTTTTAATAGAGTGCGCAGGTCTTGTCATCGATCAAGACTTTGTTAGAGAAAACCATCAGTTACCCGAGCAAATCAGAAATGCTTTTAACAACATGTTTTGGGATGAAAAGAGAAAATACCTTGCCGATTATCACAACAACGGCTATACCGATTGGAAGGTACGTCCCAATATGATATTTGCAGCTTCGCTTCCTTATAAGGTAATTGACGAAGATATTGCATGTGCGGTTACCGAAAAGGTAAAGAATTATCTGCTTACACCCAGGGGATTGCGCAGCCTCTCTCCCAACGATCCCGATTATCGGGGCACCTACGACGGCGTTCAGGAAAACATGGACAGAGCCTATCATCAGGGTACTGTGTGGCCATGGCTTCTCGGTTTCTTTTGCGATGCATGGCTTGGCATTTATGGTAAGAGCGGCTTAAACATGATTGAACGTTTATTCAATGGCTTTGAAGATGAGATGACCCGGCATGGCATTGGCACAATTTCGGAAGTGTACGATGGCGACCCGCCACACTTACCGGGCGGAGCCATTTCTCAGGCATGGAATGTAGCCGAATTGTTGAGAATAGAGTATCTCATCAGAAAATATAAGGAGGACAGCCTATGAAAGTGCTCATGTTTGGATGGGAATTTCCTCCACATATTTCGGGAGGACTGGGAACTGCCTGCTATGGTTTAACAAAAGCCCTGTCGCATTTTAATGTTGATATGATTTTTGTTGTTCCAAAACTATTTGGTGAAGAAAATGCCCCCTTTATGAAACTGCGCGAAGCCGAAAGCGTTGACATAATTCACGAAGAAGCCGAACAGCAAATCATTTGGGATAAGCTTCAATATATCGAAGTGGGCAGCCGCCTGATTCCATACCTCGACCCCGAAATCTACCACACGCTTTTCGAGAATACGGTGCTTAACTCCGAAGAAATTAAACACCGCATTTTCACCGAACGCTTTCGGTTTTCGGGTGAATACGGACCTAATTTACTGGAAGAAGTTTCTCGTTATGCCATAATAGCATCGGTAATAGCCGCGCAACACAGTTTCGATGTTATTCATGCACACGACTGGCTTACCTACGCAGCCGGAATTGCGGCCCGCGAAGTATCAGGCAAGCCTCTTATTATTCATGTACATGCAACCGAATTCGACCGCAGCGGCGAAAACATTAACAGAAATGTTTACGAAATCGAAAAACGCGGCATGATGGCGGCCGACAAAATTATCACTGTAAGTAACCTTACTCGCCGCACAGTAATCGAAAAATACGGAATCAACGAAGATAAGGTTATAACTGTGTACAACGGAGTGCAATCGAACAATTTCAAAGAGCCTGACTTCGAAAAGGGTGTAAAAGAAAAAATTGTAACTTTTTTGGGAAGAATTACCTATCAGAAAGGACCCGATTATTTTGTTGAAGCTGCCAATTTGGTAATAGAAAGAGATCCAAATGTTCGTTTTGTTATGGCAGGAAGTGGCGACATGTTGCAGCGCATGATTAAGCGCGTGGCCAAACTAGGAATTGCCGACAAATTTCATTTCACCGGCTTTTTACGCGGCAGCGATGTTCACCGAATGTTTGCTATCAGCGATGTGTATGTGATGCCATCGGTTTCGGAGCCTTTCGGGATATCACCGCTCGAAGCCATGACAGCCAATGTTCCCGTTGTAATTTCGAAACAATCGGGAGTGTCGGAAGTATTGAAACATGCCATCAAAATCGACTTCTGGGATATTGAAGAAATGGCTGATTCAATCTACGGATTGCTGCATTACGATGGACTGACAAATATGTTTAAGAAATACGGCAAAACCGAAGTTGAACAATTAAAATGGGATCATGCTGCTTTCAGAGTAAAAGAGATATATGAATCACTAATTAATAATAAGCCGGTGTAATACCCCGGACCCTATAATACATTGCGATATGAAAAATATTTGTTTCTATTTTCAGGTACACCAGCCTTTCAGGCTTAAACGATACCGCTTTTTCGATATAGGTCACGACCAGTATTACTTTGACGAATACAGCAACAAAAGCATCATGCGCAAGGTTGCCGAGAAGTGTTATTTGCCGGCCAATAAGTTGTTTTTGGAATTAATCGAAAAAAACAATGGCCGTTTTCGCATCAGCTATTCCATTTCGGGTGTTGCAATGGAGCAGTTTGAAAAATATGCTCCCGATGTACTCGACACATTCAGAGAACTGGCAGCAACAGGGCATGTAGAGTTTCTTGCCGAGACCTATGCCCACAGTCTGGCTGCTCTAAAAAGCAAAGATGAATTTGTAAAACAGGTTGAGATTCAAAATCAAATGTTGAAAACCCATTTGGGCGTAACGCCCGTATCGTTTCGTAACACCGAGTTGATTTATTCCGACGAAATAGGCGAAATGGTTGCAGACATGGGCTATAAAGTAATGCTCACCGAAGGAGCCAAACATGTATTGGGATGGAAAAGCCCTAATTTTATGTATTGCAATGCCATAAACCCGCGATTGAAAGTGCTGCTTAAGAATTTCCGCATGAGCGACGATATTGCATTCCGGTTTTCGAACAAGGGATGGGAAGAGTGGCCGCTTACAACCGATAAGTTTGTTGGATGGCTCAATGCCATCGACAGCAACGAAGAAGTGGTGAATCTGTTTATGGACTACGAAACATTCGGCGAGCATCAATGGGCTGAAACCGGCATATTCGATTTCTTAAAAGTATTGCCACGAGAGGTATTCAATAACTCCAACTTTTCGTTCGCCACACCGGGAGAGCTTGCCGACAGCATGATTCCCGTATCGGCAATACATGTTCCCTATCCCATTTCTTGGGCCGACGAGGAACGCGATCTCACAGCCTGGCTGGGCAACGAGCTTCAGGATGAAGCCTTCGAAAAACTCTATCAACTCGAAGATAAAGTAAAAGCCTGCAACGACCCTCTGATACTGAAAGAGTGGCGTATGCTGCAAACCAGCGACCACTTTTACTACCTATGCACCAAATGGTTTAGCGATGGTGACGTGCACAAATATTTTAACCCTTACGATTCACCCTACTCGGCCTTTATCAACTACATGAATGTGCTAAGCGATTTTATTATCAGAATCAACAATCTACATAAATAATTTTTCATGAAAATACCGCATTATTTGTTTGAAACAAGCTGGGAGGTTTGTCACAAAGTTGGTGGCATTCATACTGTGCTCTCAACCAAGGCAAGCATAATTCAACAATCGAAACATGGCGATTTGGGCGATCGCTATATTTTTATTGGTCCCGATTTATGGCGCGACGAAAGCAGTAATCCAGAATTCACCGAAATACCGGAACTGTTCAGAGAATGGAAACAGGTAGCCGCTGCCGAAGGTTTGCGGATTAAAATTGGATACTGGCAAATCGACAAGTCGCAGATAGCCATTTTGGTTGATTTCACTGTTCTATTCGAAAAGAAGGACATCATATTCAAAGAATTGTGGGAGACATATAAGCTCGATAGTATTTCGGGACAATGGGATTATATTGAACCTGCTCTTTTTGGGTATGCAGCCGGAATGGTAATCGAAAGTTTTACCAATTTCTACCTGCACATCAGAGAAAGAGCAGTGGCACATTTCCACGAATGGATGACCGGCGCAGGTGTGCTTTATCTAAAGAAGCATGCTCCGCAGGTAGGATGCATTTTTACAACACACGCTACAGTGCTGGGACGATGCCTGGCCGGGAACGGACGCAATTTATATAATAATCTCGAAAATTTTCAACCCGATTATGCTGCCAGCGAATTCAATGTGGTTCCAAAATATTCGCTTGAGAAGAGTGCAGCCGAACATGCCGATTGTTTCACAACCGTAAGCGAAATCACAGCTTCGGAATGCACAAAAATGTTGGGAAAGACCCCGGATATTGTAACACCAAACGGTTTTAACCTCGATATTGTTCCTTCAGCCGAAGTCATTGCAAAGCAACGTAGTGAGTGCAAGACAATTCTCGTAAAACTGGCCGAAATCCTGCATGGCAAATCGAATTATGCCAAAACACTTATGGTAGGTACCAGCGGTAGATACGAATTCCGCAACAAAGGCATTGATATGTTTATCGATTCGTTGTGTGTGGCAGCCACGAGTCTTCCCGAAACCAGGATGCTTGCATACGTTCTTGTTCCTGCCTATAACCTGGGCCCTGATAAAGAAATACAATGCATCATGAGTGGCGAAAATACCGAAGCAGGATTCGCCAAAGGCCGAATTTGCAGCCATATACTTCACGACTACGAAAACGACCCGCTCATCAGAAGAATCAGCAATTGCCGGGTACCCGAAAACCTGCAGTTCGTATTCATTCCAAGCTATCTGCATGGCAACGACGGCATAATAAACCGCACATACTACGAGGTGCTTACTGCACTCGACCTTACTCTGTTTGCATCGTATTACGAGCCCTGGGGCTACACACCTCTTGAAAGCATTGCCTATTATGTACCAACAGTTACAACCAGTTTAGCGGGTTTTGGTGCCTGGATACAAAAAAACTACTTGCAAGGCAATCCGGCTTGTTGTGTAATAGAACGCGACGACAACAACTACTCGTATGCATGCAACGATTTAGAAAAACACATTCTCTATCTTGGCGGTTTAAATAGAGACGAGCATGAAGCATTAAGAATTCAGGCTTACGAAACGTCGAAAATTGCATTGTGGACAAAACTGGCCGATCACTATTTTGAAGCATTTGAAATATGCTTGCAACAGGTAGAAAACCGTAAAGAAAGTTTCATTCATTTGAAACAGACCGAATATCTGCCGCATTTTCACATCGAGACCAATCAGCCCGACTGGCAAACCATTGAAGTAGCGGCAAGTTTGCCTGATAAATTTGCGAAATTGCGCGATATTTCGATGAATATTTGGTGGTCGTGGAATTACGAAGCCATAGAGATGTTTAGGTATATCGACGAAGAACTGTGGGAGAAGTGGCGCTACAACCCGATTACTTTACTGAAAGATGTTTCTGAAATGCGTTTTGCCGAATTGATCGAAGATCAGGTTTTCGATAAGATGTACCAAAACATAAGCACTTTGTTTGACGCCTACATGGCCGAGAAAAGCAATCAAAAATCCCCACGCATCGCCTATTTCAGCATGGAATATGGGTTCAACGACAACCTAAAAATATTTTCGGGAGGTTTGGGAATACTTGCCGGCGACTACCTGAAGGAAGCCAGCGACAGCAACGTCGATTTGGTGGGTATCGGATTACTGTACCGGCATGGCTATTTCAGACAGAAACTGTCGATTCACGGTGAACAGTTATCGGAATATATGCCGCAACGCTTTGGCAATTTACCGGTTAATCCGGTGCGCGATGCCGAAGGTCACTGGCAAGAAATAAGTGTTGCCTTGCCCGGGCGCATGGTGTATGCCAGAATCTGGTCGGTTAATGTAGGTAGAAATATTCTGTACTTGCTCGATACCGACTATGACAAAAACGCAAACAACGATCGCGAAATCACATATCAGTTGTATGGAGGAGATAACGAAAACCGGCTACGCCAAGAAATGATTCTCGGTCTGGGTGGAATCAGGCTCATTCGCCTTTTGAATATACGGCCCGAAGTGTATCATGTAAACGAAGGCCACGCAGCTTTTATAGGACTCGAACGCCTTAAGGTTATGATGCACGAACGGGGTTTAACCTTTACTGAAGCACTCGATTACATCAGATCGTCGACACTGTTTACCACACACACTCCGGTGCCTGCAGGCCATGATGTGTTCGACGAAGATTTACTGCGTAAATATATGTCGCACTATCCTGCAAGGTTTAATATTAGTTGGGACGATTTTCTTAATTTTGGAAAAGCTACTCCTGCCGACAAAAAATTTTCGATGAGCTATTTAGCCGCCAACTTTGCACAGGAGATTAACGGTGTAAGCTTACTACACGGGCAGGTAAGCCGCGAAATATTTCACAATCTGTATCACGACTTTTTGCCCGAAGAATTACACATAAGCTATGCTACCAATGGTGTTCATTTTTCGTCGTGGACAGCACCCAAATGGCAAGAGTTCTACAAAACACATTTGGGCAACGACATCCACGAATGGCTGTCGGACTCCGACAGGTGGAAAGCGCTGGTGAATGTTCCCGATGCAGAAATATGGAAACTTAGAGAGGAACAGCGAATCATACTCATCGATTACCTGCACAAGCGCATTCGCAAGCATTGGATAAGCCGATTCGAGAACCCTAAAAATATGATTTCGGTACTCGACAACCTGAAACCTGAAGCGCTAACCATTGCCTTTGCCCGCAGATTTGCCACTTACAAAAGGGCACATCTCTTGTTTAAGAATTTACCGCGTCTGGCTGAAATAGTCAACAATCCCGATTATCCGGTGCAATTCATTTTCGCCGGTAAAGCGCATCCCAACGACAAAGCGGGTCAGGACATGATTAAACGCATAGTGGAAACATCGAAGAAACCTGAGTTTTTGGGTAAAATTGTCTTTCTCGAGAACTACGATATCAGCCTTGCTCAAAAGTTGGTTCAAGGGGTTGATATTTGGTTAAACACTCCTACCCGACCTCTCGAAGCCAGTGGCACCAGCGGCATGAAGGCCGTGTTAAACGGCGTATTACACTATAGCGTACTCGACGGCTGGTGGGTTGAGGGATATAAAAAAGGGGCCGGATGGGCACTCCCCAAAGAAAGAACTTACCAGAATCAGGATTTTCAGGATGAACTCGACAGCGAAAGTATTTACGCTACCCTCGAAAACGAAATCATACCCATGTTTTATCAACGTAACCCCGATGGTATTCCGATAAAATGGATATCGTACATAAAAAAATCTATTTCGGAGGTGGCTCCGCAGTTCACTACACGTCGCATGATAAACGACTATTTTTCGCGATTCTACAATAAACTATATACCAGAAGTCTGAATATGAAATCAGATGCTTATAGTCCCTTGTCGGAGTTGAATAAATGGAAGAAATACATTGCTTCGAGGTGGAAAGAGGTAAAACTTGTTTCGGTAGATACACACAAACCGGAGAGAGACCCTGCACAAACAGGCGACGTGATAATCATGGACATTGTGTTGAATCTGAACGGGATTTTGGTAAATGATGTCAGGCTTGAGCTTATTATTACCGAAAATTTTATTGGACGCCGCGAACTCATCAATATTGAAGAAGCCCAACTGATACAAGCGTCCAACGGCACACATCACTATCGCATCTCGACGCGTTTGCACGAGCCGGGAACCATCAACTATGCCCTGCGCATTGTTCCACACCACCCACTACTGCCCTACAAAGCCGATTTCAACATGGTTAAGTGGTTGTAGCGTTTTTGCCTGAAGCATTATTTGGCACGTAACACCCATAATAAAAAGAGGCTGCCTCAAAGAAGCAGCCACTTTTTTCAAAAATAATCAATTGGACTTATTTATTAAAAATCCCTCCGCGTTGATATATTTCCATTTGTACCTTCGAGAAAGGTTCTGCCTGAATCTCAGTTCCTTTTGTAAGGTTCTGTACCAGGCCTGTTTCAAAATCAACACGTAAGCTGTCGCCTTCGTCCAGCTTCAATGCCTCAATTGAATTATAGTTTAAAATGGGCATGGCTGCATTGATAGCATTACGCTCATAAATGGCACCGTACGATTCAGCCAAAATACACGAAATACCCAAGGCAATGAAACAATCGACAGCTTGTTGGCGCGATGATCCTGAACCAAAGTTCTTTTGGGTAACAATAATATCGTTTGGCTGTGCTTTCTTCGCAAAGTCTTCGTAACCGGCCAGATTATCGAAGGCATATTGTCCCATTTGGTTGATATCGGTTATGGTAAGATAACGGTTATGATAAATCATATCAGTATCAATGTTATCTTCCTTTATAAACCACGCCTTGCCTTGTACCACACGGGGTTTTTCGGCCACTACCTTATTTGTATCTGTAGTTTTTACTGTTGATGTAAGCTGCGGTTTTTCAAATTCGGCAGGTTTATCGGGAATACGGTCGGGTGTGGTAATAAAACCGGCCACGGCTGAGGCAGCAACTATTTCGGGAGAAGCAAGATACACTTCTCCTTTGCCCTGCTTTCCGGGAAAATTTCGGTTTCCTGTACTCAGGGTTATTTCGTTGGGCCCGTTCTGGCCAACCTGGCCGGCTGCACATCCTGCACATCCTGCGTTCGATACCAAGGCTCCGGCATCTTTAAAAATATTTATTAATCCTTCGGCGAGAGCCTGATTCCATATAGCATCGGTAGCAGGAACTATTTTGAGAACGACACCGGGCGCTACTTTGCGGTTTTTTAGAATTTTTGCGGTAACTCTTAAATCGTCGATACGGCCATTGGTACAACTACCAATAAATGCAGAGTCGATTTTTTTTGCGTATTGAGTTTCAACATCCACACTATCGTGAGGTTTGCCGGGCTTCGATACCATGGGTACAAATTTCGAAATATCGATAATTTCTTCGAAGGCATACTGTGCCCCACTGTTGGCAGCAATAGCTGCAATTTTTTTCCCTATCAACTTCTCGCTATGTTCAAGAATTTCGTTGCTTGGCGGAATAATAATAATGATCGCGCCCATTTCGGTTGCCATCGAAGATATCGTAATTCTTTCGTCGAGCGATAATTGTTCAATGGCTTCACCGTACAATTCCACCGAATAGCCAAGCAATGTATTGGCTCCGAATTTTGCGAGTAAATTAAGCACTATATCTTTTCCCGAAACATTGGCAGGCCTCTTACCTGTGAAAGTTAATTTTGCTGATTCAGGCACTTTGAACCATACAGAACCATTGGCCCATGCAGCAGCAATGTCTTGGTCGCCCATACCTTGTCCGAATGAGCCTATAGCCCCCATAATATTGGCATGCGAGTCGGTAGAAACAAATGTACTACCCGGATATACCATACCTGTCTCAATGGCCAAATGGGTACCAATGCCGCTATCGATATCGTATACTTTGATTCCGTGAGCGCGAGCATACAACCGGCATTTGTGCTGGTTTTCGGCATATTTCTGATCGGACCCGGTAGGGTTACAATCGAATGTGAAAAACGTTTTCGAAGGATCGTCAACGCTAAGACCCATATCGATAAGGTTTTTAACCACATTGGCGCCTCCAAAATCGCGCGCTACACGGGCATCGATTAATATATCGACAATGTCGCCGGGTTTAACCACTGCTTCGTTGCTGTGATTTGCCAGTATTTTTTCTAAAATTGTCATTCCCATAGTATTTGTATTTTTTTGATTTGATACAAAAATATGCAAAGCAAGTCCCCTTGCAATAGACTCTTATGTTTTGTACAACATTAAAAATCAAATCGTTTAAGTTCTTACAATGTATAATCTTATGTTCCGGGTTTTTTTATTTTTGCAGTAATAATTATGCTTATATCAACCAATGCAATAAATACCAACATGAAGCGATTAATCATGGTAGCTGTAATAGCAGTGCTGTCGATGCAGTATGCTTTTACCCAAAAAAAGGGTATCGTAAACGATGCCGAAGGGAATACTTACACCACAATAAAACTGGGCAAGCAAGTATGGATGGCCGAAAATCTGAGATCGACGCGTTTGAATGATGGCACTCCCATAGGTCAGGTTCCCGATGAGGGAGCATGGGGACATCTGACCAGCTCGGCTTTTTGCGATTACAATAACGATGCAGCCAATCGATCGCTGCTTGGTTGCCTGTACAACTGGTACTGTGTTCGCGATGGCAATATGTGTCCTGTTGGTTGGCACGTCCCAAGTCAAAAAGATGTTGAAGTACTATTGAAAACAATGAGTAAAAAGAAGTTTTCATCTAATGGCAACAAAGCACATTTCGCAAAAGCTATGGCAGGCATCACTGGCTGGGATTATGATAAAGATATTGGAACACCGGGTAATGCGCCCGAAACAAACAATAAATCAGGCTTCAATGCATATCCATCGGGTATACGCACCATGCAAGGTGAATTTAGCAATCTTGGTTTTGCTGCTTACTATTGGGTTAACAATAGTAGTCAAAAAAGCAAAGCTGACTTTTTTATGATTATTAGTGCGACACCCGATGTCAGGTTGCTTGATATTCATCAGAACACCGGTCTTTCGATACGTTGTTTAAAAGATTAGTAAAAAACATTTTTAACCTTCTTCTATTCATATAAGAAAGCAAACAAATTCTCTGCTCAATTAATTATTGCAGGTAATGGGTAATACGTAAAAAATTATAATTTTGCCAATCTAAAAACAGTAATGTTCCGAGAAAGATTTAATACAATTCTGAAGAAGTTTTTAATTTGGCGACTGAGAAATGTTTCCGACAGAAGCTTTTTGATGGCCTTGTCAATTCTCACAGGGGTAGCTGTTGGACTGGCTGCTGTATTGCTTAAGAATACAGTTCATTTTATCAGGCTTTTAGTGATAAAATGGTTTCCTGCTGCCAGCGAAAACTACTTGTTTATCATTGCTCCGGTAATAGGAATACTGCTTGCAGTTCTGTTTGTGCGCTATGTGGTTCGCAGGCAAGTGTCTCCCGGTGTTGCTATGGTACTACACAGTAAGTCGCAACGCAAAGGCCGCATCGACAGGCACAATATGTTCTCACATCTGGTGGGGAGTTCTCTTACCGTTGGATTCGGCGGGTCGGTTGGTCTCGAAGGCCCCACAGTAGCCACAGGTTCGGCATTGGGTAGCAATATCGGATATCTGTTTCATCTGAAAGAAAAACAAATTATACTTCTTTTGGGATGTGCTTGCACCGGCGCTATGGCGGCTATTTTTAAAGCTCCCATTGCGGCAATTGTTTTTGCCCTCGAAGTCATCATGCTCGACCTTACTATGTCATCGCTTATTCCGCTACTGCTAGCCTCGGTTTCGGCAGCACTTACATCGTATCTGTTTTTGGGGAACAATGTCATTTATTTCGTCGAAAAAATTGACCCATTCTTAATGAGCGATATACCATTCTATATTGCTATCGGAGTTTTATCGGCTTTTCTGTCGGTGTATTTCACAAAAGTGTACAACGCAGTATTAAGCAGTTTCGAAAAAACACAATCATGGATTAAACGTTTTGTTGTCGGAAGCATAATATTAGGGGTATTGATATTCCTATTTCCGGGTTTGTATGGCGAGGGTTACGAAGTTATCAATGCCAGCCTTCACGGCAACTTCGATTTCTTATTCGATAATACTGTGTATTATTCTTTGTCGAACAACCTCATTGTAATTTGTGTTGTTTTTGTGTTGATTTTGTTGTTAAAGGCTTTTGCCACCGCGGTAACTTTTGGAGCCGGTGGTATTGGAGGCATATTTGCGCCCTCATTGTTCATTGGAGCCAATCTGGGATTGTTCTTTGCTCAGCTGTGCAAAATGATGGGTTTCAATGTTTCATCAACCAATCTGGCCTTAGTGGGTATGGCCGGAACCATTGCCGGAGTAATACATGCTCCTCTTACAGCTGTATTCCTGATAGCAGAACTTACGGCAGGTTATTCTTTATTCATTCCGCTTATGATAGTGTCAACTATATCGTATGTGATAGCAAAAATGTTTATGCCAAATTCATTATATACCATTCAACTGGCCAAAAGAGGCCATTTAGAGACCCATCATAAAGATAAAGCCGTGCTGTCGCGACTGAAAGTTGACAAACTGATTGAATGTAATTTTATCACCGTTAAAGGTCATCAATCGATGCGTGAATTGATTCATGCTATCGAGAAATCGACACGAAACATATATCCGGTTATCGACGACTATGGAAAACTGGAAGGAATCGTGTTTCTCGATCACATCAGGCATATCATGTTTAAACAAGAACTGTATGACAGCACTCTGGTAAGCGATTTGATGTTTATGCCCGAACCGCTGGTAAATATCAACGAAACCGTTGAAACCGTTGCCGAAAAGTTTGAGTTGTCGGGAAATTTCAATCTTCCGGTGGTGGACGATGATGGTAAATACATCGGCTTTATTTCACGAGCAAAGGTATTTACCCAGTATCGCCGGCTTACAAAAAAGTTTTCGGAAGATTAGGGTTCGTTCTGAGACAGGTTTTTATAAACTATTTCCGAAATCTCTGCTATAATAGTAATCAGTTCATCAAAATTCTTTCCTCTGGTCATCACACACAACAAATACGGAGAATTGGGCAGATACACAATTCCACAATCGTGAAGCTGTTTTATATCAGCATCAAAATAAGCACGTTCTCCGTATTTATGCGCAACCAGCATATCGGTAGGCAGATTATTGGGTATTCCCTTGTTAAAAACACTTCTACTGAGCAATTTAAGTGCATATTCCGACATTTCACGATTCAGGTATGAGGCATTATAAAGTATTCTAAAAAATGATGAATACTCCTTTACCGATATAAAGTCTTTCGATAAATCTTTGTTCGCAACATTCACCCCTAAATCGGCCATTACAGTGTTCATTTCGTCGTCGGTAATCATTTTCAACAACAACTCTTTGGCATTATTATCGGAATACACTATCATGTATTCGAGTAGTTCTTCAACCGTATAGGCTTTGTCGGCTTCCAAGCTCTCGCCATCAACAATATTACGATTATACGAGTCGTCGTAGCCCGAAAAATATAATTTCGACGACATAATAAACGGATCGGTCTGTGCCTTTTTCAACATCGCAATCATAACCGGCACTTTAAGCAAACTTGCCGGCGTGTACAAGGCGTCTTCGTTTATCCCTATCCATGGGCCATTATTTAAAGACCTGAAATACACCGAAATTTCGCTTGCAACTCCGTATTTAATTGCGTTATCAACGTATTCGCGCAGACTTGCTTTCAGTTTTACATGATTGGGCAACACCGACGGGTTATAATTATCGCAATCGAGAAGCGGATTGGTAAATTGATAGCCCCCAACCCGCATTTCCTTGAATTCATCGTTTGATGGGGTCTTCGTTTCTGTTTGCGCATGTTTAGTTTTATTATCCCCAACATATTCCATAATCAAAGAAATTGCATAACCCACTCCCGTTCCTGCTATAAAAAGCAGCAAGTAAAAAATCCACGTTTTTGTTCTTCCTGATTGATAATTGCTTTTTGAAACAGCTGAAGGTTTCGTTTTTTGGGGACTCATAATACGGTAAGAATGATTAAAATTATAATACTTGAATAGTTTAAGAACACTGAATTATTTTAAAAACAAGTTTATTTCAGATGCAAATTTCAACATTAAAAGTTCAGATAGAATTCCTTTGTGAGGTTTTTATACTGTCTATTGAAGTTATGGCGTTTTTCGTCTTCTATTACCAGACGAGTTTTTTCAACCGGTATTTTTGAATGGGAAAATTCGAGCAAAACACGGATTTTCACCCCCCCTGCAGTAGCATAAACATCGCAGTGTCTCGCCACATGCAACTGCATTTTGAGTGCTGCCTCTACAATCTGTTTTTCTTTATCAGCGGGATATATCATCGAAAAACATCCTCTATCGGCCAACAGTCGGCTTACCGATTCGAATAAGATTTCGGGTGTAAGCAATACCGAATGTCGGGCCAATACACGTCTGGGGTTAGGCGATTGCATGGTTTCGGAAAAATACGGAGGATTGCAAACAATTAGCGAATAGCGGGTTTCTCGTGCATACTCCGAAATATTGCCACACACCACACTGATACGATTGGGCCAGGGACTTTGTTCAACATTGAATTTTGCTTCCTCGCATGCATGGCAATCAACATCTAATGCGGTAATATTAACCTCACTGCGTTGAGCCAGCATTAAACTGATAATACCGCAGCCTGACCCTATATCAAGAATTTCTCCATCATTAGGAATCGATGCCCAGGCACCCAACAATACCGCATCGGTGCCAACTTTCATTGCCGACTTGCTATGAACCACACTAAATTGCTTAAAACGAAAAATCCTTTCGGGCATAAGAATTAAAACTCTCGTAACGACTGGTGAACTCCTTTATGTATCTCGTACCAAAATTCGAGAGCAGCAGCGTGCTTGTTAGTATCGAAAGCCTTAAGCCAAAATAAAAAATCGGCTCCGTTGTTACCGTCAACTGCATGTTTGCGTTTCAAAAAACCATGAATAATGTCAACATTGCGTTCCGATTCCCAATACACCGACGAATTGCGACTGTTGATACGCGAAGCCAGCATAGCTGCATTTTCGATATATTCATGCTGTAAGTTATAGAGTGAACCCACTATTTCGGGTATCATTTCTTCGGCCCAATTTCGATGGAAACGGCAAAAACCCATATTGTCGAGCATCAATTCCTTTTTCATGCGATCGGCATTCAAATTACCCAGTTCGCGCGGGGGCAAAAATTCGTTGCCATAATACATATAATATTTTCCCATGATGGGCATGGGCGAGAATGCACCGGGCGTCCAGTACTGATTGGGCACCATCCATCCTTTTCGGGCAAATGCGGTGTACACAAAACTGTTTTGCAGATTGATGCCTTTACTCTTCGACATGCGGCGGGCAAATTCACGGGCTCCATCGAACATATCAAGAATGCCTTTGCGTGACACAATATTATCGATAAGTTCGATGGCAATATCGGCATTGTGCATCGAGCTTTTTACCACATCGAAATGCTTGTAATGAAACACCGGTTTTGCCGATACGCCCAACTCGGCAGGCGAGAAGTATTCTTTATCGAGACATTCGAACAACCACGAAAGCACACCTCCAACCGAAATGGCATCGAAACCACAGCTATCGGCATGATGGTTGAGTTTTTCGGCAGCCCGCTGGTCGAAAATACCACATAGCGGCCCCATGGTCTGGTAGGGTTCGTAGTCCTTTTTGTATATATCGTTCATCTTTTTACAAACAGCCACACAAGGTTCGCCGCAATTGAACTGCTGTTTTTTTTCGATGGTTTCTTCGTTGAACTGTTTCAGATAATGGTTCAGAATAAAGCGCTGATTGATCTCGAGGCGTTCGTCCTCGTCCCAATAAACACTGTTATAGTTAAACGAAAACAGTTTTCCGTACAAGGTCGCGTAGTTCACACCAAAGGTGCCGCCAGTATTGAAATTGGGGTCGAAACGATACTTGGTGGTTGCTTCAATATCTTTAGCCGCCAACTTCTTTTGATATTTTTCTTCGAACCATTGATTCGCCACATGGCGATCGCGAAAATCTTCATCAATGTATGTTCCTCCATATATCACGGCAACTATACCATGGTCTTGCAGCATTTTCGACCCAAAGCCGCCTCTGCCTGCCCAAGTGTCGATATAGGAATTCTTTCCATTTTTCACAGGTGCCGAAGCTATCGCTCCAAAATCGGTTGCCAGTGCTGCCTGCCCCACAGCCAACACTCGTGGGTCGGTAAGATAGCGATTTCCAAATTTCTCCAAGGTATAATCCATCATGGCATATACTCCACCTCTGCCCTCTTTCCATATGGTTTCAGCATCAACAGGCAATAATTCCACTTCGATTTCTTCGCCATGCACTCTGTTCAGGTACAAAATCGATGGGTTCGATGCTTTACCCATAATCGAAACCATGTTTACCCCCAAATTGTCGAACACCAAGGCTGCTCCTCCCATCGATGATATAAAAAAGCCACCCCAGTTATTCGAAAATCCGTTCACTATTAAGCGATTCGAGCCGGGAAATATTGACCCTGCCAGCAATCCGGTTCCTATATTCAGGCTATTGTAGCGACCGGCAAGATGCAGCCCCACGTCAACAGGCCCAAAATAATCGCCCACCACAAACTTAGCCGAACGATAAAACGAGGTCTTGGCATCAACCATTAAAACTCTGAAATAGGAATTCATTTAGTTCGCGTATTAATTCTCACACAATCCTTTTAAAAAGGTTTTTACCAAACCTTGAACAGGCCCTGACATATCAACGTAGCGATCTTGCACAAAGCTGCATAATTCACCGCGCATTTCATCCGAGGCCAAAGGCAGGTTCTCCTGGATAATGGTTACTGCCTCGAGGCACTCGTAATACTTGCCCTGTATCAGAATTCGGGCAAACACCATAAGTTCGTTGCTAAAATCCACATCCGAAATCCAGCAACAGGCCAGCATTTCGCGAAACCCATTGCTGCCACGATACTTTTCAATTTGCTGCGCCCAAATGCCTGCCACACTGTTATCTTTTATATCGCCTAAAAGGTCAACAATCTCCTGACGCACAATTGCCGAATCGCTGGAAAAAAAACAATCGATAAGCGGTTCAATAGAAGAGGCATTTCCATAGCGACGTAAACTTCTGATAGAGTCTGTTACCACAGCTTCTTCGTTCGACTGCAAATTCAAAATAAGCTGTTCCAAATTTATTCCCATTTGCCTGAAGTTTTGTTAATAAGCAAAAATACTCAAAATTATTGTAATGTTTTCATTAATTTTGACATGAATTTTGCGAGCTAAAACCAAAACTTGCAACACGACTATTTGTTTATGAGAAGAGCGCGTACCGAACCAATATCCGACATTCTGAAAATGTTTGTAAAAGCCTATGGGCTAGAACAGAGTTTAGGTTGTGCTCGCATTATAAATCATTGGGAAGATGCTGTAGGGTCGTTAATTGCATCGTACACCACCGACCTTAACATTTACAACCGCAAACTATATGTTAGCCTGAAGTCATCGGTAGTTAGAAACGAATTGATGATGATTAAAACCGATTTGATAAAGCGATTGAATGAAATCGCCGAAATTAAGGCTATCGACGATATTATTTTTAAATAACAAGATTTTGAAAATACTGGGTATTTCGGCATATTATCACGACTCGGCAGCATGCATCAGCATCGATGGGGCTATTGTGGCTGCTGCTCAGGAGGAACGATTTACCAGGCTGAAGCACGACAGCAGTTTTCCGTACAAAGCCACAACATATTGTTTAAACTATTGTGGATTGTCGATTGACGACCTCGATGCTGTGGTATATTACGAGAAGCCTTTTCTGAAATTCGAACGACTAATTGAAACCTACTATGCCCATGCTCCGGCAGGCTTAATGTCGTTTATAAAAGCCATCCCCTTGTGGACGCGCGAAAAGCTATTTATTAAAGATAATCTCCGTAAGGCTCTTAAAGAAGTGATGCCTTACAATCGAAAAAAACTTCGATTACTTTTTACCGACCATCATTTATCGCATGCTGCCAGTGCGTTTTTCCCTTCGGCCTTTTACGAAGCGGCCATTCTCACCCTCGACGGAGCCGGCGAATGGGCCACCGCCTCGCTGGGAATCGGCAAAAACAACAGCATCAGCATCTTAAAAGAACTGCACTTTCCAAATTCTATCGGATTACTCTACTCGGCTTTTACTGCCTACTTGGGTTTTATGGTAAATTCGGGAGAATACAAACTCATGGGACTGGCTCCCTATGGCAATCCCGAATCGCCCGATACAGCCGACTATATCGAAAAAATTAAATCGTTTTTGCTTAGTATTCATGCCGATGGCTCGGTGCAACTCCATCAAAAATATTTTGGATACGCTACAGGATTACGGATGTATCACGAAAAAAGATGGAAACAACTTTTTGGGTTCGGACCCCGAAAGCCTAATGAAGAAATAATGCAGCATCATTGCAATCTGGCCTATGCCATTCAATCGGTTACCGAAGACGTGATGTTACTGATGGCTGCCGAAGCAAAACGGCTTAGCTCTTGTGAAAACCTAGTACTTGCCGGCGGTGTAGCACTGAACTGCGTTGCCAATGGTAAAATACTGAAATCGGGCTTATTTCAGGATATTTTCATACAGCCTGCGTCGGGAGATGCCGGCGGAGCCCTGGGTGCGGCATTGGCAACCGAATACATTTATTACCGCACCAAACGTACAGTTCAACAACCCGATGCCATGTCGGGGGCCTTGCTTGGGCCATCGTTTACCGATGTACAGGTTGAAAGCTGTTTAAAAAAATATGGGGCTATATACCGAAAAGCCGACAACCTGAATACATTGGCCGATGAATTGGCGCAGTGCATCAACAATGGCATGGTGGTAGGGTGGTTTCAGGGACGAATGGAATTTGGTCCTAGGGCACTAGGAAATCGTAGTTTTTTGGCAGATGCACGCAATATCGAAATGCAGAAACAACTGAATCTGAAAATTAAATTTCGTGAAGGATTTCGGCCTTTTGCTCCCGTGGTAATTGCCGACGACAGCCATGAGTATTTCGACATCGGGGTTGCATCGCCATATATGTTGCTGGTAGCACAATTGCGCGAAAAACACCGCATAACGCTTCCCGACAATTATTCAGAAATGGGTTATATGCAAAAACTGTACACTTCAAGAAGCAATTTACAAGCCATCACTCATTGTGACTTTTCGGCCCGGCTGCAGACTGTGCATGATGATATCAACCCCGAATTACATTCGCTGATGCAGGCTTTCAAAAAACTTACCGGTTGCAGCGTGATGGTAAATACCAGTTTCAATGTAAGGGGTGAGCCAATTGTGTGCTCCCCCGATGATGCGTTCAGATGTTTTATGCGTACCGAAACCGACGTACTGGTTATGAACCGATTCATCATATTCAAGAAAGATTTGGGCAGTTTGTCGGAATCTTTCGACTTTAACGAAACTTTTAAAGCCGATTAAAATGGAATTTCTTAAGGATTTAATACGTTTTCTGGGTCAGCGCAAAAAATACTGGCTTATACCCATGCTTATTGTGCTGGCTATAGTGGGCATGTTACTGGTGTTTGGCGGAGGGAGTAGTGTTGCTCCATTTGTGTACACATTATTTTAATCGGCAACATGAAAAAACCGCGATATAAAGCATCCGAAAGCATCCTGGCAATAGTGGCAGGCTTGATTCTGGTGTATTTCCTTTTTAAAACAGGCGAAATCGTACTTATAATAGCATTGTGTATTGCCCTGCTTTCGATTCTGATTCCCCCTTTTGCCACTATGCTGCATTATGCCTGGTTCTATCTTGGCACAGCATTGGGTTATGTGGTGGCTCCGATAGTTTTGGGCATTGTATATTTCGTATTTCTCACACCAATAGCTCTGTTAAAAAAGCTGTTTCATAAACCTTCTTCAACAATTCGCAATGGCGCATGGGTCGAAAAAAACAAAACCTATTCACCCAACGATTTCAATGATTTATGGTAAACAAATTCAATTGGGCTATTAACGTACATTTGTTGAAAAAACGATAGTATAAGCAGGGAAAGCAACAGCCATACCCGATATTTTTGTTTCATCTAATTCCGATTGATGAAAAACCGACTGTATATCGCATTTTCGCTGCTAATGATAAGCCTCACCGTGTCTGCACAAAAAACGGCCGAGCAATATATAGCCGAATTCTCACAAATGGCCGTAAGAGAGATGAAACGTTCGGGCGTTCCGGCAAGCATTACTCTGGCGCAGGGTATTTTAGAATCGGCAAGCGGGAATTCGCGCTTGGCAAAAGAAGGCAACAATCATTTTGGCATCAAATGCCATTCTAGCTGGACAGGTGCAAAAATTTATGCCGACGATGATGCCAAAAACGAATGTTTCCGTAAATACAAATCGGCCGAGGAGTCGTATCGCGACCACTCCGACTTTTTAAAGGCAAACAGCCGCTATCATTTCCTGTTCGAACTCGACAAAACCGATTATAAAGCCTGGGCTCACGGGCTTAAAAAGGCAGGATATGCCACCTCTCCCACCTATGCCGAAGCACTTATCCGTTTAATTGAAAAACACGAATTGTATGCATACGACAGCGATGAGAAACCCGATATAAAACCCGATAAAAAACCGGCGCGAAAAACCAATACCGATGATAATTTCAGTTTGAACCCTTATGGGCGCGACATAATGTACAACAACAACACACCTTATATTATTGCTAAAAGCGGTGATAACATTGAAAGCATCTGCAACGAGTTCGACATGATGCCCTGGCAAATACGACGCTATAACGACCTTCGAAAAGGCGACAGCATTGTTGCCGGCGAATTCATTTATCTGAAACCAAAGCGCAACAAAGCCGAAAAGGGTCTTGACACACACACCATAGCTCCCGGCGAAAACATGCGCGACATTGCTCAACAGTATGCTATAAAAGAGAAGAAATTATATCGCAAGAATAAAATGGAAAAAGACAGCCAACCGGAAGTCAATACCAAAATCAATTTGCGAAAAACAAAAAAATAATCAGGGCTGATAGCGCGATTGACTCAATATTTTTTGATTATCGGCTTCTTTCATGATATCTGTTACCGAAACTTTGTTGTTTTTGGCATATTCGCTAACAATGCGCCATCCCAAATAATTTCCGACACGGGGAGGACTACCCAGACCAAAATCTTTGGTGTAAGGCGAATTGCTACAGAAATTTCGTATGGTTAAATAATCGGTTTCGAAAAGCAGTTTTTTATCGATAATGTATGCCCACATATCGCGCTCGTGCCGACGACAATACTGCATATCTTCTTCGCGGTAAGCATGCTTAAGGCTTAGTTCAGCATCCGGATACATGGCGTCGAGAAAATACAACAGCTTACCTTCGTAAATCATACGGCCCAACAAGGTCTCGTTTTCGGTATCGTAAGGGTATTTTTCTTGTGCCAGAGCAATCATCACATCAAACGGAATACGCTCAGGAACCATCTGGCGTTGTGCATAATCGGGAATTTGCATTAGTTTATACAGTTCGCATCCGCTCCCCAGATATTTGTCGAGACCAATACCCACAAAACCTTCGATGGTTACTATAGAATGATTGAAACCGGCAACAAAAGCAATCACACGCGGTATTTCCTCGTTGCGATAATAATACTTATAGTGCTTAAACCCACTGGTAAGCTCTTTTTCGAGTTGGCTTACATCGCTAAAAACACTGTCGACTGCCCGAAATGCCTCCATTACAGCATAATCGTCGAGAAAAGTCTGCAAATAATTTGAATACGAACGGTTTTCTAAACCACCAATAGAAATAATATCGTAGTTGAAAGCCTCAAAAAACAAATCATATCTCTCATTTATTTTCTGAATTCGTTCTTCTAATGGAATTTTTTTGTTGTTCAACATTTTGTCGAAGCGTTCGAGTTTTATTTCGAGTTTGATATGCGACACATTTACCTTAAGCGGATTTCTGTCTTTAAGTAACTGCCAGACCACAATAAGGCCAACAAAAAAAAGAATAATTGCCGGTATCCAAAATTTTTTCATTTCGCTGCAATGTTTTAAATAACAAAATTAGTTTATATTTGCTGTAACAAAAATATATGTTTCAATAAAACCAAAAATATGAAAAAGTTAAGTATCCTTCTTGTTGCATTGCTCATTACAATCGGTTCATTCGCTCAAAAAGTGTCAGGAGGCTTATTTGTAGGCCCCAATCTGTCTTGGTACACACTCGACACAAAAATTGCTGAAAACCAAGGTGTCAAACTCGGATATATGTTTGGTGCAATGCTCGATTTCAATCTTGTTGATAATTTCGCTCTCACAACCGGAATAAACTTCAATAGTTTGGGAGGCAGTCAGAAATACCAATATGGAGCCCATAATTTCAACCGTCAAGACTACGGCGATACCACGCTGTTGGCCAATTCGGTAGTAAAATTCAAAATGGATTATCTCGAAATCCCTATCGGTTTCAAAGGGAAAACAAACGAAATAGGTTATTTTACCTATTTCCTGAAAGGCGGCGTTACTCCCGGCATTAATATAAAAGCCCGTGCCGATATAACTGTTGGTTCAAACGACATCATAAGTGAAGAAAGCAAACTGCTGAATATGGGATGGTATCTGGGTGGAGGCTTTACTTTTTCGCTTGCCGGAAATACTCGTTTGCTTACTGAGGTAGTATATACAGGAGGTATTTTCGATACCGATAGAATTGATGTAGTTAAGGCTGACGCAACCTCGGCTAATGTAAAATCGAAGCTCAACAGCATTGCCCTCAAAGTGGGCATATTGTTCTAAACGAATTTCAAGTATATTTACACCCGGGGCAATTTTGTTCCGGGTTTTTTATTCTGACATCATGAAAATTGCACTGGCACAACAAAACTATCATATTGGCAATTTGCCGGCCAATACCGAAAAAATAGTTTCGGGCATCGAAAAAGCCAAAACTATGGGGGCAGAACTGGTTGTTTTTTCGGAGCTTGCCGTGTGTGGTTATATTCCGCACGATTTACTCGAGCAGCGCGATTTTGTGGAAGAAACGCTGAAAGCTGCCAACAAAATTGCATTACATTGCACCGGTATCGCTGCCATTGTAGGATGCCCCACACTGAACACCGACGGCAAAGGCAAACACCTATACAACTCAGCCCTGGTTATGGCAGATGGAAAAATTGTTCGTCGCATTCATAAAACCCTGTTGCCCACCTACGATATTTTTGATGAATACCGCTATTTTGAGCCCAACCATAAATTTGAACTGTATGAATTGGGCAACATACGTTTTGCCATTACTATATGCGAAGACCTGTGGGACGAACAGCACGACCGCATTCATTTTGTAAACGAAGCCTTGTATAAAATATCGCCCATGCAGCAGCTCTGTGAGTTGGGTGCCCAATGGGTGATAAACATTGCCGGATCGCCGTTTTCGTACAATCAGGCCGATGCCCGACGTAAAATTCTGGAGCGCAATGCTTCGAGGTACAATATCCCAATTGTTTATGTCAATCAGGTGGGTGCGCAAACCGAAATAGTGTTCGACGGCGGGTCGCAGGTGCTTAACGCCAATGGACAGGTGGTGAAAGAACTGGCATACTTCGGCGAAGACTTTACCATTGTCGATACCGAAAGCATAGCACAAATGCCGGCACTTCCCGCCCGGCAACTCAATAAAACTGAGATTATTCACGATGCACTCATACTTGGCATACGTGATTATTTCGCAAAAATGGGGTTTAGCAACGCTGTGCTTGGTCTTTCGGGTGGTATCGATTCGGCTGTAACACTTGCCTTGGCAATAAAAGCACTTGGAAGCGAGAATTTACACGCCCTGCTGTTGCCTTCGCCTTTTTCGTCGACACATTCCATCAACGACTCGGTTGATATGGCCAAAAGACTGAATATCAGCTACGACATTATACGCATTGATACCTTGTACGATAGTTTTCTGAATAGTTTACAAACGATTTTGGGCAACAACGACCTCGGCCTTACCGGCGAAAACCTTCAGGCACGTATCAGGGGAGTGTTGCTGATGGCCTATTCGAATCGTAATGGACACATACTGCTGAACACAAGCAACAAAAGCGAGGCAGCAGTGGGCTATTCAACCTTATATGGCGACATGAACGGTGGTCTATCGGTACTGGGCGATGTGTATAAAACCGATGTATATGCGCTGGCCGAATACCTGAATATGCCTATCGAAATTATCCCCCGAAATATTATCGAAAAAGTGCCCAGCGCCGAACTTCGTCCCAATCAGAAAGATTCCGACAGCTTACCCGAATACCCGCTGCTCGATGCTATATTGTTCGAGTATATCGAAAACAAAAAATCGATGAGCGAAATTTGCAACCTAGGCTTCGCTGCCGAAACGGTGCAAAAAGTACTGAATTTGGTAAACAACAGCGAATACAAACGATTTCAGGCCCCACCCATTATCAGAGTATCGTCGAAAGCCTTTGGGTTTGGCCGTCGCATGCCACTTGTGGCTAAATATTGAGTCACAGGCTTAAAAAAAGTTAAGCCATATAAAACATGTAAAAAAAGCTGTATTTTTGCAGTACTAAAACATTTGGATGTTTACTAATTGTTCGGATAGGGTGATGTAAATAAGCAAGGCGCACAGCCTAGGCGTATCACTTTTGTTTATACCGGCTTGTAGAAGCCGGCAATTCATGTATTGTATTTTTTTGGTAATAACCGAAACCTGTCCATAAAATGAAGAGGAAATAAAAAGGTTTCACAATAATTTTGTATCATGAGTAACGAAAATAGTTCAATTCACGATTTCGATTTTCATTTAATATGCGATTATTTCTCAGCCATAGAGCGCCAGGGGCCCGGAAGCCCCGAAGTTACGCTGAAGGCACTGAGTTTTATCGATAACCTGAACGAGCACTCGCAAATTGTCGATCTGGGCTGCGGCACAGGAGGGCAAACTATGGTGCTGGCGCAACATGCTCCGGGATATTTCACAGGAATAGACCTGTTTGACGGGTTTATCGATATTTTTAACAAAAACGCTGTAAGCATGCAACTTCGGCACCGCGTGCAAGGCATTGTGGGCTCGATGGAAGCAGTGCCTTTCGGCAACGAAACGCTCGATCTGATATGGTCAGAAGGAGCCATTTACAACATAGGCTTTGAGCGTGGGCTTCGCGAATGGCGCCAATTTCTGAAACCCGGTGGTTTTGTTGCCGTTAGCGAAGCTTCGTGGTTTACCGAAAAACGACCTGCCGAAATTGAAAACTTCTGGCTCGACGCCTATCCGGGTATCGACACCATTCCCAACAAATTGTTGCAGTTGCAAGAGGCCGGATACCTACCCGTGGCTTGCTTTATTTTGCCCGAAACCTGTTGGACAAACAATTTTTATGTGCTTCAGGAACAAATGCAGGAAGCCTTTCTGAAAAAACATGGCGGCAACAAAACTGCTGAGATGCTGGTTGCCAACGAACAGCGCGAAGCCGAGTTGTACGAAAAATACAGCCAATACTATGGCTATGCGTTCTATATTGGCAAAAAGCTATAGTATCCGAAAATATGCAGGCATTGTCAACGGGCGATGCCTGTTTTTTCTAACTCATGCGGCTTATTTATCGTGAATTTGAATATAGAATAACTTGCTTGGAAGTACCGAAACGGACACCGAGTTTCCGCCTTAGCGGAAGTATCGAGGTGACCGGTGAATAACAATTTTTCAGCGGAGCATTACACTACGGACTTCTCGATACAATTTTCTCCCTTGTGGTCGAAAATCACTCGAAGTCCGATGAAAACCGGACACCGAGTGTTCGACGATAGGAGAACGTATCGAGGTGACCGGTGCTTTCCGGACACCGAGTGATGTATCGAGCATGTCGAGATATTTCCGCCCTAGCGGAAGTATCGAGGTGACCGGTGAATGATAATGTTTCAGAAATGTGTTTTCGTAGTAAGTATGCAGCCAGCGTGGACGCTGGCTGCATATATAAGTTTCAGAGAAGCGTTACAATACGGACTTCTCGATACAATTTCCTCCCTTAGGGTCGAAAATCACTCGAAGTCCGATGAAAACCGGACACCGAGTGTTCGACGAAAGGAGAACGTATCGAGGTGACCGGAAAATAACAATGTTTCAGAGAAGCGTTGCACTACGGACTTCTCGATACGTTTCGCTCTTTGGAGCGAAACACACCTCGATTTCACTCGGTGCACCGCTCGAAGTCAGATTTGCTACAACCCCCGATAATCGGTCCAGTTGCACTGGCACCACTTGCCGCGTTCAATTTTCACAGCCTGCATAATGAGATGACCATTCATATATTCTTCGAGCACAACGCCGGGAACATCTTTATAGCGGGAATGAAAATTGTAGTCAAGTTTCTCGAAATCGGCAAGAGGGGCGTACCACACATCGTAAATTGTAGTCTTATCGGTAACCGATGCATAGCGGCATTCGATACCCAAAACCGTACGCGTTTTATCGGAAAATGTTACACGCACATGATCGTATAACTTTTTCTTTTTCAGTGCTTTGAAACTGGTAACGGCATTGGTGGAATTATACGATATGTCGTTATACTCTTTAATCTGGCTTATTACTTGCTTATTGCGAAAATCAACTTTATCGAGCATCAAAATGGGGGGTATATTCACCATTTCGCGCACAATGCAGGTGTCGCTGTACCAGTGACGCAGAGTAACATCTCCAATAAAATTATAGATAATTTCAACTGTTTGAGCATTTAGGAATGCTGCAAGAATGACAAGATAAGAAAGCACAACAAATTTTTTCATATTAAAAGTAAAAAATAAAAATATAACTTAAACTACTCAATTATCTTAAATTCAACCCTACGGTTCAGGCGTCGCCCATCTTCGGTATCGTTGCCGGCTACCGGGTTGTTTTCTCCATAACCCTTGCTCACGATGCGGTTGCGTGCAATGCCTTTATCGATGAGATATTTGGCTACCGAATCGGCCCTGTCTTGCGATAGTTTCATATTGTAGGCATCGTCGCCGTCGCTGCTGGTATGGCCGGCTATTTCGATGCGAATTCCGGCGTTATCGCGCATAAACTGTAACAGTTTATCGAGTTCAACAAACGATTCGGGGAGTAGCACTGCCGAAGCTTTTTCGAACAAAATATTTTCGAGAACAATTGCCTGGCCCATGGCAATTTTCTGCAAACTGACACTGTATTTATACGGATTTTGCGAAGCGGAACTAAAACGGATTTTCTCGGTTTTAGTAACATATCCAAATGCTTTCACCTCGATGGTGTAATCGGTATTCAACTCGGGCTTCAATGTAAACTCGCCACTTTGCGAAAATGTGGTTGCCACAGGTTTATCATCAACATACAACACAATTACTGCATGCAATGGCATGGCAGTGCGTTCGTCGGTAACCATTCCGTTCAGTACAAAATCGACAACCACGGGCCCATCTTCCTTCACCTTAGGCGGTTTTGGTGGTTTTTCGCGCTTCTTTATTTTTATATCCGCTATATTCAGTTTCACGGCAAAAGTAATTCCCAAATTGCCTCCGGTAAGTTTCTTCGAGGCTGTGTCGGCCGGGCTCCAGTATCCATCGAAATTGCCAAGCCAACCCACCGACATACGCGAAAACATAGCCTGATAATAAGTTCTGGCCACAATTTCAATAGGGATTCCGGCAAACGGCTTATAACTCACCTGAAGCATAGGGTCGAGCGAAAACGATCCTTTCTTGGTCTCCACTATCATATCTTTGCGACGAGGACTTATTTGCAGCGTATCATCGTCCCAATAATACAGCTTGCGCGACAGAAAGCCCATACCTATCCCCGGTGCTATCTGAACCCTGCCACTGCCATAGTAACGAGGAAACAAAACAGCAGCCTCTACGGTGCCAATTCCATAGCCGATATCAACCCTCAGATAAGTAGGATTGTTAGCCGGGTCGTAGTAAGCAAACGTATGGTTAAACTTGCGTGAATAGTTTATCTCGAACAACAAACTGTTTCGGTAATTCATACCAACACCGTAATACAAGCCCTTCAGACACTTCATATTATCGAAACCATGAGTGAATACGTAACCATTACGCTTTACGGGGTTTTCGTTGTAAAGCCCAATAAACTCATGATAGGTTTTAAGCGGTGCCCGTGTAAAGGTATAACCTCCAGTAAGGTAAAAACTAAAGTTTTGAGCGGGTAGAGCATTCCACGCAAATAGTGCTGTTGCAGTAAGAGCAAAGCCGATAAACAGGTTTTTCATGGCAGTTGATTTATTGCAAAATTAACAATGATTTTGCAAATCCAATACCTGTTTCAATAACAAAAAAGCAACTTTAAAAGAATATTATTGATTAAGTACCTGCATCTTAATTCGTGGAAATATCTGCAAAGCAGTGGTAAAACCGCTTAGGTCGGTATACAGTCGTCCGTCTTTTCCCGAATAATGCCCATGCCCTATCGGGGTGAAATAATACACATCCATAAGCACATCGGTATTTACCTCTACAGCATACACCAGCGAAGGCTGACACGAAGCCCTGTAGTCGGGGTCATCGGGAAATTTACCCGAATACCAGAAGTCGTTTACATCCCATGCCTGATTGATTTCGATGAGCACCCTGAATTGTCGCATCAGTTTATTTTCCGATTTTGTATTCAGACTGAACGAGGCTTTTGGTGTGGCACCCGTATAGGCATCGGCAACCGGATTTTTTGGAGAGGGCACCATATCAGCCAGCTCAAGCCCTAAAGCCCGTTTGTGGATATAGTAGGGCAACACCGACTGATAACGCCGTTCGCCCGGAACCCATTTGCCATCGCTTTCAGCACCATAGCGAAACTCACCGCGCCCAAACGACTGCGTTACAAACAGCTCCTGCATATAGTTACCCTGCATATCTTCAATCCATATTGCAAAGCTGGGGCGGTTATGACGTTTGCCATGAGTGAAATCAAACATAAATGTATATCCGACTGCATCGGAATTAATTTGCACTTTTTCGATGGAGGCTACACGTTTCGATGCTTTTTTGCCTTGTTGAGCAAACGCCGCAGGCATGCTCATCAAACTTATTAATACTATTACAACTAGTGTTTTCATAATTCAAATTTCTTAAAAATCGACAATAATTCCAATTGTGGGCACAATAGTACCGCTACCATCGTTTTCGAGTGCGCGCAAAATGTACAAGTCGGGGTTCATCGGGTCGATGGCAGGGGCACCCGACGGCAGGGTATTCACAAGAATATCCTGAGATTGCGACTTAAAGTTGTAGGCATTCTGAATATCGACATACAGCTTGAGTGCACTGCGTTTAAAATTCCACACCTTGTCGATTCTCACGTCGAGCTGATGGAATGCCCTGAAACGCTCGCCATTCAGATTGGTGTAATCGAAATAGGGACTTCCTTTAATATCCCAAGCAGCACGCTGCGACGACAATGCAATATCGTAAGGAGTATAAGGCAAGCCGCCTGCAAAGCGCCATTTAACACCGGCACTCCAGTTGCGTTTAAATTGTTTTATGGCAATCAGATTGAAAACATGCCTGTTGTCCCAACTCGAAGCAATGTAGTTCCCGTTTTTATCGGCAAACTCGCTGATTGAAAAAGTATAAGAAACCACGAGGCTGAAGTTGCCCTGAAAGCGGTTCTGCGAAAGCAACTCGAAACCGTAAGCCCTGCCTGTGGCTTCGCTGCTGATGGGGCCGTCGCCCACAATTCCAAAATCGACAGGCATAAAAGCCAGCGCCAGCGAATCGTTCAGGTCGATGGGGAAATTGGCATAGTCTTTATAAAAACCTTCGATGCTGATTAAACTGGTTGAAGAAGGACGAAACTCAAAACCGGCTATCAAATGGTCGGCTCTAACGTAATTTATGTTATTGGTTTTGTTAACCAGCACACCATTGCTGTCGCGATAACCCAGGCTGGTATAGGGTGGCAACTGAAAATATCGCCCTGCGTTAGCATTGATTCGCCATTTTTCGCTAAGCAGATAGGTGAGCGACATACGCGGCGAGAGTTGCGGAAGCGGGTTACTCATAGCTGCACTGTAGGTATTGGCATCGGTGCGCAATCCCACCGTAGCAGTAAGACGGTTTCCGGCAAACGAACGGCTTATCTGACCCGAAGCACCATATTTAAAAAAGCTCAAACTACTGCTATAGTCAAGAGTGTCGAGCATATCGAAGCGGTAAAACTTACGAAACGTACTGTTGTTATATTTCACAAACTCGGCATTGATTCCATAGCTGATGCGAAAGCCGTTGTTGGTTTGAATAAAATTTTCGAGGCGCATTTTGTTTTCAGCTTCAAAGCTGTTGTAATCGCTGATTAAACCCGCTGCATCAACCACATTGTTGAAGTATTTAAACGAGCGGTTATAGAGCATATTACGGCTCAACACAAATGTTTGATAGCCATTGTCGCGATAATGCTTATACACGGCACCCAAGGCATAGGTCCACTGATTGCTCTCTGGAATATTCCCGAGCAGGTATGCCTGAAACTCGCTGGGTTCGGCAATATCGGTATCGAGCACATTGGTATCGTATGAAGCTAAGCCAATAAAGCTGATTTCGTTGCGGTCGTCGATGCGTGTTTTTACCTTAAACTGCATGTCGTTGAAAGTGGGAAGAAATGGCAAACCGATAAGTTGAAACAAAAATTGCAAATACGAACGCCTTGCCGACACCAAAAAAGTGCTGCGTTCACCTAAGGGGCCATCGAGACTGAGTGCAATTTCGGAAGCGCCCAAGCTTCCTCTGAACCGCAAATCTTCTTTGTTGCCGTCGATTTGTTTAAAGTTAAAAACGCCACTGAGGGCATTCCCACGGTTAGCCGGAAAGGCTCCCGAATAAAAATCGACCTCGCGGATAAAATCGGCGTTTATTATGCCATTGGTTCCACCCGAAGCACCCTGAGTGGCAAAGTGATTGATATTGGGGATTTCGATATCGTCAAGAAAAAAGCGGCTTTCGTTCGATGCCCCTCCCCTAACAATAATATCGTTACGGTTTTGACCCGAGAAAGCAGCCACACCCGGAAACGACTGTATTACCTTAGAAATGTCGCGGTTGGCACCCGGATTATTCTCAATTTCCGACACCCCAATGCTGCGCAACGATACCGGGGCTTCCTCCACCTTCTTAAAAATACTGGCTTTCACGGTAACCTCTGTTAACTGCAAGGCAGCCGTCCGCATGGCTATATTTATATTTGCTGTTTTACCGGGCGACACCCTGATTTCTTCGGTAAAGGTGGTTTCGTAACCCAACGATTGAGCCGTGAGCCTGTAGATACCCGCATCGAGTCCGGTAATCAGAAAATTGCCATCGTAATCGGATGTGGCGCCAACAACCGTGCCTTCGATATAAATATTACTGAAAGGCAAGGGAGCGTTGCTGGCTTCTTCATAAATTCGACCTTGTATGGCTCCCTTCTGTGCCACTAAAGTATTGGCAACTGAAAGAAAATAAACTATAATTATAATCCTGTTCATGATACATCAAATGTTAACAACACAGTAACAAACAAAATTAGAATTTGTTCCCGGTTTTATTTTTAAATTCAATTAGTAAATGCGACAGAGATTGATTTTTCTCTCTTTCCGAAATGGAGCGTAGCGGAATGAAGGAAAGAGAGAAAAGCCCGAAAGCATTTTCTCTCTTAAAATAAATGTTCGACCT
>Ga0334883_1000452_pt1 | contig 74119 bp, 66 predicted proteins | sample GraSluR1_MG_6_FD_207230 | JGI IMG/M metagenome (GOLD analysis project Ga0334883, IMG submission 207230) | Sludge microbial communities from methane-producing bioreactor in Wageningen University, Netherlands - Granular Sludge_09_05-R1 | ecosystem: Engineered > Bioreactor > Anaerobic >... | reverse complement strand
TTCGCTGGGGGCGGCACCCGTCCTTCGTATCTAATCGCCCTTGCTGGTCCTGTTGCCAACGAGATAACCCACTACAAAGGTCACCACCGTACCGATGGGAAAATGCCACGGCCATGCCAATGTGATGTAAACCGGCTTTCCGTCGGAGTTTGCGCCTATCACCGCCAGACCGATAACCCATATTACAAGCACCCCGAGGCCGACCCACAGGATTTTCAATGGTTCGTCTCGCAAACGCCGGAACGCCTGTACTATCAACAGGAGCCCCGCTGTGAGCACAATAACCTGTCCGACCGGTTGGTGCCAGTTCAGGGCAAAAACCGTCAGCATTGACAAGGGCACACCCCACAAAAGCCCCGCGCCGTCGCGCTTGATCGGCAAGAACGCCATTAGAAACGCGCCCAGTAGTCCTCCGTATGTATAGGCCGCCATTGCCAGCGCGAACTGGATCAAGTCACCATACCGGCTGGCGATCACATCGCAATAGATCGCGAAGCCCGTAAGGCCCAGACCCCAAATCAGTACAAGAATTCGTGAAACGCGAACATAATGTGCGTCCGTAGCTTCCGGCCTGATATACGGCTTGTAAAGGACCGCAATGGTAGATTGCGAAAGCGCCGCCAATAGCGAATCCAGCGTGGAAATCGCCGTTGCAAAGATTGCCGCCATCAGCAATCCTGACAGCAAAGGCGGCATCACATTGACAATGTAAACCGCGAACACCTTCATTGAATCGGCATTTACGACGACTTGCTCGGGCGAGGACATCGGCACATGCTTGTAGTAAACAAACACCCCCGCGCCGACCAGCAGCAGCAAATACGTCAACACCTGCGAGAATCCCGAGAAGACGATCGCCTTGCGGGCGGCCGATTCGTCCCTGCATGTAAACATCCGCTGCACGAGCAGTTGGTCGGTGCCGTGGCTTGCGAGCGTCAAGAAACTGAAGCCAATCAGTCCGCACCAAAGCGTGTAAGCCTCTTTGGTATTGAAATTGAGGTTTAAAGCACGAAACTTACCCGCATGGTACGCCTCGGAGAACACTGTCCAGATGCCTCCGTCCACGGCGGTGGCGGCGAAAACCAGAGCCGCAACCGCTCCTCCGGTGAACAGAAGGAACTGAATGGCGTCGGTCCATATAACCGTGGTAATGCCGCCCATTATCGTCCAGACTATGGATATCGCCCCAATGATAAGTATTGAGGTTGTTGTGTCAGTGCCAGTAACGACTTGAAGGGCCTTGGCGGCTATGTATACGCGCGCCCCCTGGGCAAGTACTCCCCCAACCATAAAGAGCCCTGTCGTCAGGTGGCGCACCTGGGAACCCAACCGCTCGCCCATGTAGTCGTATGGCGAGTATATCTCGCGCTTGTAGTATACGGGCATGAAGAAATACCCTATGACAAAACGGGCAAGTATCGTGCCGGCGGCAAGCTGGATGTACGTCATGTCGCCGCCCTGTGAGAACACAATCGCCGGGGCAATGAGGAACGTTGCAGCAGACAGTTCTGTGGCGATGATCGAGCCGCAGACCGCGGGCCAGGGCAGCCGTCGCCCTCCAAGGAAGAAGTCCTTCATGGAGGCCTGTTTTCCCGCAAGTACTCCCCCAAGGATTGTTGTAAGAACAAGGTACGGCGATAACGACCCAGTCGCCGACGGTGAAGCCGCGCGATATCTCCTCCAGTGCGGCGTCGACCCGAACAGACCTGATCGACGCCTCCAGCGACTCAACTTCCTTTTCGGCAGTTGCACGCCGTCGTTGATGTGCGTCGGCAACCTTCAGAGAGGCCAGATATACAGCCCCGAGATCAGGGGCGTCGCGGAGTTTGCTTGCGAACATACGCCAACGGTCATAGTCGGCAACCCGTTCATTTAGAGTGGCGACAGCATCAGACAAGTGGCTTCGCAACGTTTCCAACTGCTTCTGCAAGGAACCGGCGCGGTCGGCGGCGAGCGATGAAAGAAGTTCATCGTCGGTGACCGCGGCGGCAGGCCGAGCGGCGGACGGGGCGCTAATGTCGACTTCGTCCCATACAGCCCGTACGGCCGTCTGGACGCGGGGCTCGAATCTGGAGATGAAATCTTCGAAGGCAGGGGGGGGGTCATGGTCAGCGGCAGCGGCGGCGCATAACGTAAGTAACGCAGCTAACAGGCGCCTGCAGGAATAGCGACCGAAATCCATGTTCGATTTCCTCAAAAGGGGTTATTCGACGGGCGGTATTATAACGGCAGGGGATCGCTTTGTCACTTTGCAAAAGCGCCAATTGCCGCCGGTTGGTTTGTCTGTTAGTATAGTGTGCTAAAGAAACAAGAAAGGAATCGCATTTATGGCAAAAGAATCTCTGTCTTTAACCGCGGCCGAAAAGGCACGGCGGTTTTTGGAAGAGGAGAAGGCATTCAGATTGGGCGAACTGCCGACGGAGTCATTTCACCCGAAGACTGAGCGGCTCAGCCACGTCGCCGGCGAAGACCTCGCGGCGGGAATTGGCATGCTCCAATCGGTAGACGACGACATGCCTCCGGTGGCCAGGCGGGTGCTGGCATCGGAAGGCTTCGACTGTCTTGTCAACTGTTTTATTGACACTCTGCGGGCGGGCCGACGGGCATACTTCACCGGCTGCGGCGCGACTGGACGGTTGAGCATCCTGCTTGAAGCGGCATGGCGGAGGTTCTGGCAGGATTTCAAGGCAAAACACGCGGAACTGGCGGCAGGTGTGCCGGACCTGGAGAATCGGGCGTACAGTGTCATGGCCGGCGGCGATTTTGCGCTGATCAAGTCAGTGGAGGGGTTCGAAGATTTCACGGATTTTGGCAGGCACCAGTTGCGAGAGGGTGGGATCGGCAAAGGCGATATGGTGGTCGCGATTACGGAAGGCGGCGAAACATCCTTTGTAATTGGGACGGCATGGGAGGGGCTGGACGCGGGGGCCAAAGTTTTTTTTGTTTACAACAATCCAACCGACGTGCTGTGCCGGCACGTGGAGCGTTCGCAGAGAATTATCGAAGATCCGCGTGTGGGCAAGATCGACCTCTTCACCGGGCCTATGGCGATTTCGGGTTCCACGCGGATGCAGGCGACCACAATCGAACTGCTGGTGGTCGGAGCGGCGATGGAAGAGGCTCTTGTTCGACTTCTCGGCGATTATCTGTCCGAATCTCAACTGCAGGAACTGGGTGTACATCGCCGGAGCCGAGCGGAGTCGGCGGAGCTGTTCACAGGGCTTCTGCGGGAACTATCGGAAAAGGCGTCAATTGCGAATCTTGCGGCGATGGCGGGGTTCGAAGAGGATTTGTACCGGCGGCATGGCCTGGTAACGTACTTCGCGGACGAATACATGCTGGACGTGCTGACCGACACTACCGAGCGGTCGCCGACCTTTATGCTCCCGCCGTATCGGCGAATCGACGATACAATTTCGCCGCGGTCATGGGCGTTTGCAAAGAATCCATTCCATTCGACGGAAGACGCCTGGTGGGAGATGCTGCGGCGCAGGCCGCGCGGACTCCAATGGGGTGGAGATGTCTATAAGCGTTTTGGAGCGCCGGCGGCGCTTCAGGCCAATCCGCCGCGCCTGGATAACAGCGAGATTTACAAGTTTCGGATCGGGCGCGAGCCGGATCCCTCGCGTACCGAAGGCGTTGATTCGGCGGCCGTGGCGCTGGCGGTCAGTGGCGAGGCAAAAAGTGTGTTGCAGGCTGTGATGCAAGACGCCGCGGCGTATGGTTCTACTGTGCTGCTGAATATAGGCGATGAAGTCCCTGATCATGGGGCGGGTCGGCGTTTTCATCTGAAGTGCGAACTGCCATCTTCGGCGCTGGCATTATGGCATCATCTGGCGGTCAAGCTTGTTCTGAACACGATTTCGACGGCGACTATGGTTCGGATGGGGCGCGTCGTCGGCAATGCTATGGTATGGGTGTCGCCGAGCAACAAGAAGCTCATCGACCGCGGCTGCCGTCTTATCCGGCATGTGTGTGGGTGCCGCTATGAGACAGCCTGTGTGGCGCTGCATGAGGCGATGGACGAGGTACAGAGTCGGCTGGCCTGCGGGGAGGAAGCGCCTTCCCCGGTGGCACTGGTTATCGACAGACTTGGCGCGGCTTGACGTGGCGTCTGATCCGGCCCGGGTGGGCGAGTTCACTCAATTGCTCTTCTGATGGAATGATTGCTTTGCTTCAGCAGCCGGCGAGCGGTATGCAGGGTTACTTTCTTGTAATGCATAACTACTGCGGCCTTGGTCTCGTTGTCAGCTTTCTTGAGCAGAGCTTTGGCCTTCTGCGGGGGCAGGCCAGTCAATTCGGTTACTATCCTCCGGGCGCGATCTTGTAGTTTTGCGTTGGTGGCTTTCAAGTCGACCATGAGATTGCCATGCGTCTTTCCGATGCGGATCATGGCGGCAGTTGTAAGGGTGTTTAACACGAGCTTTGTAGCGGTTCCGGCTTTCATCCTTGTCGAGCCGGTTACGACTTCGGGGCCTACAACGGGGTTTATGATGATATCGGCGGGCAGGTCGGCGGCTTCGGGAGCACACGTTATGAAAACAGTTGCAGCGCCGATTCGGCGGGCATGCTCCAGTGCGCCGCGGACGAACGGGGTGAGGCCGCACGCGGCGATTCCGACGACGGTGTCGCCGGCGCGGATTTTTCTTCTGCTAACAGCAGCCCGGCCGCCACGTTTGGAATCCTCGGCGCCTTCTATGGACTGCACAAGAGCGCGTCGTCCGCCGGCGATGATGCCCTGTACGAGCGTGCGAGGGACGCCGAAGGTGGGGGGGCATTCGGAGGCGTCGAGCACGCCCAGACGCCCGCTGGTGCCTGCGCCAACATAGAAGAGCCGGCCGCCTTCGCGGAAGCGGGCGACGATCAAGTCGACTGCTTGCGCAATGCGTTTACGCTGTCTGGCGACGGCAGGCGCGACGCGGCAGTCCTCAGCATTAATCAGGTCGACAATTGCCTGCGTCGGCAGTGCGTCAATATTCTGTGTGCGGCGGTTGCGTTTTTCGGTGGTCAGCCTGGATCTATCTTTGATGTTCATGCGGGTATGATCTTGCCTAATATCACGGGACTATCGGCGCCGGTTGCGCCGGGGAGATTATTTGGCAGGCCCTTGACAGCGGCATACGCGAGGATGGCGAATGAGACGGCTTCTTTGGCGTCGGTGCTGATGCCGAAGTCGTCGGTTCGCAGCATTTTGGCGGAAGGGATTTCATTTTTGAGCATATCGACAAGGGTGCAGTTGTGGGCGCCCCCGCCGCAAAGGATGATTTCATCGGGTGCGGCGGGCAAGAAGCGGCGATATGCGTCGGCGATTGAGCGGGCGGTAAGTGCGGTAGCAGTCGCAATCAGGTCCTGATCGGTAAGTGCGAAAGCGCGGCCTTGGCGATACAGCATATCGGCATAAGCGGCGCCGAACTGCTCGCGTCCCGCGGTCTTGGGTGGACGGCGGCGGAAGTACGGGTTGCTTAGCAGATGTTTCAGCAGTGCTCCGTCGACCTTGCCCTTGGCCGCCATGTTGCCGTTGCGATCGTACTTGCAACGTCCGGCGGTAACGATTTCGGTGATTCCGTCGATGATCATGTTGCCGGGTCCCGTGTCGAAGGCAATTATGTCTGATGGTTTGCATTTGGCGGGCAGGAAGGTGACGTTTGCGACGCCGCCGATGTTCTGAACGGCGCGGGATTTGTGCGTGTCGGCGAGCATGAAATAGTCGGCATATGGAACGAGCGGTGCTCCCTGGCCGCCGGCGGCGATGTCACGTGGACGAAAGTCGGCAACCGTGGTAATTCCGGTTCGCTGTGCGATGACAGACGGCTCTGCGATCTGCAGAGTGGAGCGGATGATTCTTCGAACAGAACGGCGGCCGACGGGGTCGTGCCGGATCGTCTGGCCGTGCGAGCCGATAAGATGGATGGATTTGAGTGGAATTCGGTTTGTGGCGCAGAGTCTGACGGCGGCGTCGGCAAAGACCTCACCCAGCACGAAATTGTAATGGCAGATGTCGTCAACGCGGGAGGTTTGTGAATCGAAGAGGCGGAAGATGGCCTTGCGCAAAGGACGTGTGTACGGGAAGGTGTCGAAGGCGACGACTTTGGCCCTTCTGCCGTCGATGTCAACAACGGCAGCGTCGACGCCGTCGGCACTGGTGCCTGACATCAGGCCTATGACGCGAAGACGTTGCCTGTGGAAAAGATTGTCGAGTGTTGCTGGTGCGATGGCTTCTTCCTTGCTACCTGCTCCGTGTTTTTGGCAGATTATCGCTTAGTACGGGTTGTTCGTCAAGGCGGATTTGGAAGGGGGGCATTGCGTTTGCAGGCCTTAGTGATTAGACTGGTGTACAACGAGTGACGGCAGGCGATGTGAGTTTTCGGCGGCAATTGCTTTGGATGAGACGCAGGTCAGAGGAATTGTATTCGATGTCAAGCGGTACGCCATTCATGACGGTCCGGGGATCCGGACTACAGTGTTCATGAAGGGTTGTCCGCTGCGGTGTCCGTGGTGCCATAATCCCGAAAGCTACGTCGGCAATCCGGAACCGGCGATCAAGGCGAGCCGCTGCACGCTATGTGGGCATTGCGTGGAGATTTGCCCGGCCGGCGCAATCCAAAAAAGCGACGGTAGAATTGTTACTGACGGGAGCAAGTGTGTGCGATGCGGGCGGTGCGTGGAGGTTTGCACAGCCGATGCCCGGCGGATAATAGGACGAGAAGTGACAGTCGACGAGATTGCGGCGGAGGTCGCCAAGGACATAATTTTCTTTGACGAGTCCGGCGGGGGGGTTACGTTTTCCGGCGGCGAGCCGCTCTTGCAGGCGAAATTCCTCGGGGCATGTCTTGAGGCATGCAGACGTCTTGGAATCCATACGGCGGTGGATACCACGCTATATGCCGACTGGAGCGATATTGAGAGGGTTATGAAGGCGACCGATTTGTTCCTGTGTGACCTGAAGCACATGGATCCGGGGGTACATCGGCGGTTTACCGGGGCGACAAATGAGAAGATAATGGGAAACCTGAGGCGGCTGGCGTGTATTGCCAGGGAGATTGTCATACGCGTGCCCGTGATCCCGGGTTTTAATGACAGCGATGATAACGTTGCGGCAACGGGCAAGTTTGTGCGATCGCTGGAAAGGGTGCGGCGAGTTGACTTGTTGGCGTATAACCGGCACGGCCTGGACAAGGCCGCGCGATTGACGGGCGATTATCAGATGTTCGAGGGCGCGAAGATTATGCCTGAACGTATGAAAGAGATTGCACATAGGCTCGAGGGTTTTGATCTGGATGTGCGGGTTGGCGACTGAACCTATTTGCTGGTATTGCAAGAGACCTTGCTTACGAGGTGAATTGATATGAACAAGCGTGTTGCGCGACTGCGGCGAGAGAGCGTGGAGACACGACCCCGGATTTCCACGGAACGGGCCGAATTGATCACTGATTTCTATAGAACATACGCTTCGCTGGAGTTTTCTCCAACTGTGTTTCGTGCAAAGGCCTTTCACCATCTCATGGCCAACAAGAAGATATACATCGGCGCCGGAGAACTAATCGTGGGCGAGCGCGGTGGGGCGCCGAAGGCGACGCCTACATATCCCGAATTGTGCTGCCATGATGTGGAAGATTTGCGGATCATGAACACGCGAGAGCGGACGCCATTCGATGTGAGTCCGGAGGCAATGAAGGTCTACGAGGAGACGATCATTCCTTTCTGGCGAGGCAAGACGCAGCGGGAGAAGGTGTTCGCCGCCATGACGCCACAGTGGCACAGGGCGTTCGATGCGGGAGTGTTCACGGAGTTCATGGAGCAGCGGGCACCGGGGCATGCGATACTGGACGACAAAATATATCATCGGGGCATGATGGACTTCAAGGCGCGGATCGCAGAGAAGCGAAGCCTGCTGGATATTATCAACGACCCCTGCGCGTACGCCAAAGACCAGCAGTACATCGCCATGGATATCTGTGCCGATGCCATTGTGCTTTTCGCAAGAAGGCATGCCGAAGAGGCCAGACGGCAGGCGCTCCTGGGGACAGACCCGGCCCGGCAAAGAGAGTTGGATAAGATTGCCGATGTGTGTGAGAGGGTGCCGGCATTTGCCCCGCGCGACTTCCACGAGGCTTTGCAGGCCTACTGGTTCGTGCACCAGGGGATCATCAGCGAATTGAATACGTGGGATTCTTTCAACCCGGGGCGACTTGATCAGCATCTGCATCCGTTTTACAGCCGGCAGATGAAGGAGGGCACGATTACCGAGGAGCAGGCTAGGGAATTGCTTCAGTGCTTCTGGATTAAGTTTAACAACCACCCTGCGCCGCCCAAGGTCGCCATCACTGAGGAGCAGAGCGGGACTTATACGGATTTCGCCTTGATTAATATCGGTGGACTGAAGCCGGACGGCAGCGACGGTGTGAATGAGGTTTCGTATATGCTGCTGGACGTGGTTGAAGAGATGAGGCTTGTGCAGCCGAGCGCGTGCATACAGATCAGCAAGAAGAATCCGGATCGTTTCCTGAAGCGTGCGTGTGAGGTGATCCGCAGGGGCTTCGGGCAGCCATCAGTGTTCAACACGGACGTGATTATCCAGGAGATGATCGGGCAGGGCAAGACAATTGCCGATGCACGGGCAGGGGGGCCGAGCGGATGTGTAACAGTCAGCGCTTTCGGCAAGGAGAGCTGCTGCCTGACGGGTTACTGCAACTGGCCGAAGATATTCGAGCTTGCCCTGAACGATGGCTGGGATCCGCGGACCAATGTGCAGGTGGGACCCTCGACGGGGGCGGCACGAGAATGGAAATCCTTCGCCGAGGTGATGGATGCCTACAAGAAGCAGTTACAGTTTTTCATCGACCTGAAAATCGCGGGCAATAATGTTATCGAAAGGCTGTATGCCGCTTATATGCCCTCGCCGTTCATGTCGCTGGTGATGGATGACTGCATCGAGAAGGGCAAGGATTACCATGACGGCGGGCCACGGTACAATGCGACGTACATTCAGGGCGTAGGAATCGGTTCGCTTACAGATGCGTTGGCGGCGTTGAAATATCACGTCTTCGAGAAAAAGACTGTCAGCATGGCAGAACTGCTCAGTGTGCTGGCGGCCGACTTCGATGGACATGAGTCGCTGCGGCAGCGGCTGTTAAACCGAACACCGAAATATGGCAATGATGACGATTATGCCGATTTGCTGGCGATGGTGGTGTTCAATGCGTATTACGATGCCTTCAGCGGGAGGCCCAATACGAAGGGCGGACGCTATGCCGTGAACCTGCTGCCGACAACTGCGCACATCTACTTCGGTCAGGTTACTGGCGCTCTTCCCAGCGGACGCAGGGCCGGCGAGCCCGTTTCGGACGGGATTTCGCCAAGCCAGGGGATTGATTCGAAAGGCCCTACGGCGGTGATCAAGTCGGCCGGCAAGATTGACCACGCGCGGACCGGCGGCACGCTGCTTAACATGAAGTTCAATCCGCAGGTGCTCGAAGGCGAGGGGCTGGATAAACTGGCTCACCTTGTCAGGTCGTATTTCAAGATGGACGGCCATCATGTGCAGTTCAATGTAATCGGGGCCGAGACGCTCCGCAAAGCACAGGTGGCGCCGCAGGAGTATCGTGATCTGATTGTTCGGGTGGCTGGCTACAGTGATTATTTTGTCGATATCGGCACAGACCTGCAGAATGAGATCATCGCTCGTACTGAGCAGCAAGCGCTGTAGGCGGGCGATTGCGGCGGCGCGACGGCCAGGTGATGCAAAAAGTGTTTGCCAAACAGCCACTTATCATTTATATTCCGGGAACCTCCGTTTCGGGTCCCGCGGCGAATCCGAAGGATTTCTTGTTACCGGTTAAACGAGGTGAATCATGACCAAGGCGACAGTGTCAACAATTCTTGCAATCGCGTGTATGTCGGTCGTTCTTGTCGGCTGCGGCAAGAAGGAAGATGGCAGGGTGCTCAAGCTCGCGCACGGGCTTCCCGTTGAGCATCCGGTGCACAAGGCGATGGTCTTCATGGCGGAGAGAGTTGCCGAGAAGTCCCAGGGCGCCATGCGGATCGATATTTATCCATCGGAGCAGTTGGGTTCGGAAACAAAGTGCCTGCAGCAACTGCAAAACGGGGAGTTGGCGATGACGAAGACTTCATCGTCGCCGCTGGAAAGCTTCGTCGACGAGATGAAAGTCCTGGGGCTTCCTTATATCTTCCGGGACAACGATCATTACTGGAAGGTGCTGCTTGGCGACGTCGGCAAAGAACTGCTTGCGGCTGGTACGAGCAACGGACTCAAGGGGCTTTGCTACTACGACGCGGGTGCCCGCAGCTTTTACACTGTTAAGACTCCGGTGAGCCGGCCGGAGGATCTTGCGGGTTTGAAGATACGGGTGCAGAAAAGCCCCGTCGCGATGGACATGGTCAAAGCCATGGGCGCTTCGGGTACGCCGATTGATTGGGGTGAACTGTACACAGCCTTGCAGCAGGGCGTGGTGGACGGCGCCGAGAACAATGCGCCGAGCCTTTACACGTCCAAGCACTATGAGATATGCAAGTATTACGCGTTGGACGAGCATACGATGCCTCCGGACGTTCTTCTGATAAGCCCGGTTATCTGGAAGCGGCTTACACCTGAAGAGCAGACGATTCTGCAGGAGGCTGCCGACGAGTCGGTGACACACCAGCGCAAACTTTGGGCGGAATTCGAGCAGGAGTCGATGGAGGAGATCAGAAAGGCCGGCGTGGACATCCGAAAGGTGGACAAAGCGCCATTCCGGGCGAAGGTCCAGGGCATGCTCAAGGCGTATGACGGCACGCCGATAGGCGACATGATCAAGCGGATTGACGAGGTGCAGTAGGCATGTGGAAGTTCGTCAGGAAGGTCCTTGACCGGTCGCTCGAGATTCTGCTGACCGTTGTGATGACGGTGCTTGTGTTAACCGTAGTGTGGCAGGTCTTCACCCGGTACACGAGCAAGTTTTTTCCCGACCTGATTCAGCCGAGCAACTGGACGGATGAGTTGGCCACATATCTTATGATCTGGGTTGGGATGGTTGGGGCAAGCGTCGCGTTGTACCGAGGGGCCCATCTTGGGATCGATTACTTCGTCGGAAAATTGTCCGCGCGCAACCGCCTTGTGACCGAGGTGATCGTTTTTATGTTCATCGCGGGGTTTTCATTGGCGGTGATGCTGGTCGGCGGTATTCAGGTGGTGCAGCGGACGCTGGAAAGGGGCCAGGTCTCGCCGGCGCTCAACCTGAAAATGGGGTATGTGTTTCTGGCCCTGCCGATCAGCGGGTTCTTTCTGACGATCTACAGCTTCGAGTTCTTGGTCGAGAAGATCATCGCTCTTGTAAAGCACCGGCCGGACGGCCCGCATCCTGGAACCGAATTGACACAGGCGGCAGATTGACAGCTTAGCTCGAAGGGAATTGCATGTCCGCGGCAATTATCGTCTTAGTACTTACCTTTATCGTTCTGCTTGTGCTGAACGTGCCGGTGGCTTTCAGTATGGGTATCGCGACGGTGCTGGCGCTGCTGACCATCGGCGACATGCCTGCACTGAGCGCCGTGGCCCGGCAGATGGCGACGGGTATTGAAAGTTTCTCGCTTCTGGCTATACCGTTTTTCATCCTGTCGGGCCTGTTCATGGGCCGGGGCGGCATCGCGCGGCGATTGATCGATTTCGCCAACGTGGTGGTAGGGCGTTTTACCGGCGGGCTGGCGTTTGTCAACATTTTGACGTGCATGTTGTTCGGTTCGATCTCAGGCTCGGCGGCAGCGGCGGTTTCATCGGTGGGCGGGTTCATGGTCCCCCTGATGAACAAGATGGGTTATCACCGGGATTATAACGCCTCGATCAGTATTACCGCCGCGACGACGGGCCTGCTAATCCCGCCGAGCAATGTGATGATCGTGTATTCGCTGGCCACGGGCGGGGCCGTTTCCATTGCGGCGATCTTTATGGCCGGCATTCTCCCCGGCATCATGGTCGGGGTAGGGCTGATGTTTGTGGCCGGTGTTATCGCCGGGAAGAGGGGCTACGGCAAAGGCGAGAAGTTCGGCGTTAAGGAGAGCCTTTTGCGTTTTGTCCAGGCCGTGCCAGCGATGCTTCTGATCGTGATTGTGCTGGGCGGCATTCTGGGCGGCATCTTCACGGCCACTGAGGCGTCGGCGATCGCGGTGGTTTATGCGTTTATTTTATCGGTGTTTTTCTACCGCGAGGTGAAGTTCAGGGAACTGCCGGAGATTATCCTGCAATCGGCGGTAACGACGGCGGTGGTGATGATGCTGGTGGCGACGTCGATGGCGATGAGCTGGGTGCTCGCGCGAGAGAATGTGCCGCAGAACGCCAGTGCGGCGCTTCTGGGCTTCACGAGTTCGCCATGGGTGCTCCTGCTGGTGATCAATCTGATTCTGCTGGCGGTCGGGACGTTCATGGACATGACGCCGGCGGTGCTGATCTTTACGCCGATCTTTCTGCCTATCGTTACGAAGTTCGGGATGGATCCGCTGCACTTCGGCATCGTGATGATTATGAATCTGTGCATCGGTTTGTGTACGCCTCCGGTGGGGACGTGTCTGTTCCTGGGCTGCGGCATCGCCGAGACGACCGTGACGAAGGTGATCCGGCATATCCTGCCGTTCTTCGTTTCGATGATTGTTGTGCTGTTTATCTGTACCTATGTGCCGTGGTTCTCGATCTGGCTGCCCGGCAAGCTCGGTCTGATCGGCGCGACACCCTAAGGAGGCATGTGAGACAATGACGACGAGTGATTATCCGCAAACGGCGGTGCGTTTCGAAGAGATCGTTCGCAATCGGCGCAGGGAAGATACGATGGTTGCGCTGATCATCGATTCGCCGTGGCTGCCGGGCTATGCGGAGGTTAATACGCTCGATTTCTATTTCGAGGTGGATGTGTGGCTGGAGGTTCATCGGCGAGTTTTGCGAGACCTGCCGGGAGCGGCGTTCGTGCCGGGTTCGTGGTTTGAGTTCGGGATGGCTGCCGAACCGAGCGGCTGGGGGGTGCCAATCCAGTGGAAGCAGGATGCGCCGCCGGCGGTTCATCACTATCCAGGGACGCTTGAAGCGCTCGTGGCGGCCAACGTGCCGAATCCGGAGGCGGACGGGCTTATGCCGGCGATCCTGCGGCGATACGAGAAGACTGCACCTGTACTTGCAGCGGAGGGACTTGCGCCGCGAATGGCCGCCTGCCGAGGGCCGCTGGCTATTGCGTCCCATCTGTTGGGTGTCACGGAGTTCCTGATGGCGACGCAGTTGGAGGCGGATAAATGCCTTAAGCTCCTGGACAAGGTCACGCAGTTATGCATTCGCTGGCTTGCGTGCCAACTCTCTCACATGGACGAGCCATTCGGTGTACTGGTGCTGGATGACGTTGTTGGAATGCTGAGCCCTGCTGACGCGGAGAAGTTTGCGTTGCCTTACCTCAAGTCAATCTTCGGTAATTTCGGCGATCTGGTGCATATATACCACAACGACACGCCGAATCCGAACATGGTCAAGGGGCTGACGACGATCGGCATGGATGTGTTCAACTTCAGCCATCAGGTGGATATTGCACAGGCGCGAGCCGACCTTGGGCCGGACGTAGTGCTCATGGGAAACATCCCGCCGCTGGACGTTCTGGTTCGCGGTTCCGTCGACGACGTGCGGCAGGCCACGCGAGAACTGCTCAAGAAGGCTGATGAGTACGGTCCGATCCTGATTTCACCCGGCGGCGGAGTGTCCCCGGAAACGCCAATAGCCAACCTTCAGGCAATGCTCGAAGTCGCCAACCGTTAGTTGCATTCCATCGGGAAGTAGTTTTTTGCGTTGTTGTAGCAGATGTCCTCGACCATTTGGCCGAGGAGTTTCATGTCGCGGGGCAGTTCGCCGTTTTCCACGTCTTCGCCAAGGAGATTGCAGAGGATGCGGCGGAAATATTCATGGCGCGGGTAGGACAGGAAGCTTCGGGAATCAGTGAGCATTCCGACGAATCGGCTCAATAGGCCCATGTTTGAGAGGACCTTAAGCTGATCTATCATGCCGTCCTTCTGGTCGAGGAACCACCAGCCGGACCCGTACTGCATCTTGCCGGGGATGGAACCGTCCTGGAAATTGCCGGTCATTGCGGCCATAACGGCGTTGTCGCGCGGGTTGAGATTGTAAAGGATGGTCTTGGGCAGTTTATCCTGCACGTCGAGGCGGTCGAGAAATCGGGACAGGGCTTCCGCCTGCGGGCAGTCGCCAATGGAGTCGAATCCGGTGTCAGGGCCGAGGGTCTTGAACATGCGGGTACTGTTGTTGCGCATCGCCCCGAGGTGCAGTTGCTGAACCCAGCCTTTTTCGTGGTCCATCAATGCCAGTTCGACGAGCATGGCGGACTTGAATTTCAGGACCTCGGTGTCATTGAGGGATTTGCCCGAGCGGAGCTTGTCGAAGATGGCGTTGACCTCTCTGGCCGTATAGTCAGCCGCACAGGCGGCGTCAAGTCCGTGGTCGCTGAGGCGGCAGCCGATGGCGTGGAACTCGTCGTGGCGGCGGTGCAAGGCGGTGAGGTAGGCGTGGTAATCCGGGATGTAGACGTCGGCTATCTCTTGGAGCTTGTCAATCCATTCGTTGAGTGAGGTCACATTCTCAGCAGCCATCGCCTTGTCGGGCCGCCACGCCGTGTGGACGCTTATTTCAAAGCCTTCGTTGCGAATCTTCTGGTGATGCTCCAGCGTATCCAGCGGATCCTCAGTGGTGCAGACAAGTCGGACGTTCATCTTGCGCATGATGTTGCGGACACTGAATTCCGGTGTTCGGAGCATGGAGTTGCAGCTTTCGTAAATATCCCTCGCGGTGTCGGGATTCAACACCTTGCCGGTTATGCCGAATGGACTCTTCAGTTCGAGGTGAGTCCAGTGATACAGAGGATTGCGGAGACAGGCGGGAACGGTCTGGGCCCATTTCGCGAATTTTTCCCAGTCGCTCGCGTCGCCGGTGCAGTACTTCTCAGGAACGCCGTTGGTTCGCATGGCCCGCCACTTGTAGTGATCGCCGGCGAGCCAGACCTGGGTCATCGTTTCGAACTGTCGGTCCTCGGCGATCTGGGCGGCAGGTACGTGGCAGTGATAATCGTAAATGGGCATCTTCTCGGCGTGTTCGTGGTACAAGACCCGAGCGGTTTCGCTCTGCAGCAGAAAATCTTCCGACATAAACTCCGGCATCTGGTATCTCCCTGAATGAGTTTAGACCGGAATTCAGAATAATCGCTGCACTGTGGCCCGTCAAGGGGCTGCCTGGAAAACCGGGCTATCGAGCCTGCAGGTGCTGTTACTCCACGACCACTGCGGTGCCGTAGGCGAGGATTTCGGCTGCGCTGGTCATTATCATGGAGGTTGAGAATCGTACACCCACGATGGCGTTAGCTCCCACGCGCTGGGCTTCTTCAACCATGCGGTCGAGGGCCTGTTCACGCGACTCGGCCATCATCTTGGTGTAGTTGACAATCTCGCCGCCAACGAGGTTTCTCAGTCCTGCCATTATATCGTTTCCGACGTGCCGGGCGCGGATGGTATTGCCCCTGACCAGACCGATGGTCTTTGTGAGCTTTCGTCCTTCGATGGTATCAGTTGTGGTTAACAGCATTCTTATCTCCTGACGTCTTTGTAACGGTCCCGGCTGCGGAAGTACAACCGCTCACGAACCAGGGACACCAGCAGTATAGCCAATCCGGCAATCAAGGCAAGCAGGCCGATCTTCAGACCCAGGCCGAGAGCCGGGTCTCTTATGATCTCCTCGATCATCTTGAAGCCGCCATAAATGAGAAGCAGGATCGCCGAGATGCCGAACAGAATCCATCCGACTCCGCGTTCGAGGCGATTGTAGATGTTGCCCCAGTAATTCTCCCAGAGTTTGTCTTCGGGTTCGAGCAGGGCAACGTCATCGGTGATGGTTTTAAGCTTGATGAAGCTCTCCAACTCGGCACGGCAATGGCTGCACCCGGCCAAATGCGCCTCGAAGGCCTTCTTCTGTTCGGCGGTGAGCTCGTCGTCGAGATAACCCATCATCAGGTCTCTGTAGTTTTCACAGGTCATACACGTGACCTCCTTTCGCACATTCGAGTGTTTCCTTGAGCTTTTTACGTGCGTGGTATAATCGGCTCATGACGGTTCCGGTGCTGCAGAAAAGCGCTTCGGCCATCTGCTCATAAGACATATCGCGAAAATGCCGCAGGATAATAACTTCACGGTGCTTTGGGCTCAACCGGCCGATGGCCTTCCACACCTGGTCCTTGCTCTCATTGCGCTCGACGACAAGGTGGGGATCGAACCCGTCACCGTCGGCCGCCGTCAAGTCCTCGCCGTCGATCTGCGGCAGCGCGCTGGTGCGTCGCAGGCGGCGTTTTCTTAAGTGGCTGAAACAGAGATTCTTGAGGATCTGATAGAACCATGGGAAAAACTTGCTTTGCGGATTCAGGTGTCGAATATTGCGGAATGCACGATAGAAAGCTTCCTGGGAAAGTTCGAGTGCGTCGTCGCTGTTGCCCACCAGACCAGCGGCGATACGGTATGCATCTTTCATGTGGCGCTTGACCAGAACCTCAAAGGCGTCCCGCGAGCCCTTCCGGCAATTCTCGAGCAAATGCTCCTCATTGTCATACGTACATATCTGCATATTCGTTCTCCTGCCGCATCCGCAGAGCGGCACAACCGGCATCCGGTTTAATATACTCACAACGCGGGCTTTTATTCAGTATACCCGGATTTTGCGCTGAACGAGGCGTAGCTGCCAGGCAGCGGCTATGTGGGCAAGACGTGCGAATCGCAACGCGACGTATGATCAGGACGGTGTATCAGCGGAATGCTCAATGTTCTCAGAAGCGGCTTTATACAGATAAATTACATCGAACTTATCAAAGGCGAGCTGCCGATTGTCACGGATGACATCGTAGATATAGACGAAGTACGCCATCACTGCCGTGGCGTCTTCACTTGAACGAGCCTTCTGAAAAACGAGCGTTTCAGGTTTTCCCGGAGTGTGCACCGAGTGCTCTTCGCCGCTTGCACAAAGTCCGATGCGCCAGTCCCGGTAGGCTCCACCGCACTCTTTGATATGGGCATGAATGTTCTGTATGATCGTTTGTCGTGTCTCAAGCATGGCGTGTTCTCCTGAGGCCCTGCTTGCGCGAACGGACGGATACAGAAATACCGCCTTGCGACCGATTACGCGGGCGATCGTCATCACGCGCTTTTTTGTAACTATAAACCCTATTTTTGCTTCAGGTCAAGGAGAATCTTCTTAAAATAAAATATTTTTACGTTTGCAAAAGCACCGCTTTTGTACACAACTTCGTCCGTCAGGTTGGTCTGGGTGCACGAGGGGCGCATCACCGTCGATGCTGCGGGCTTTCAGGAGAAAAAGCCGCCCCGGCGGGCATATTGGCAAGACCGAGGCGGTTCGTATGTGCTTGGATTCGTGGCGTCAGACAATATAAGTCGACGCCGCGGTTGATCCGCCCCTGCCGGTCCAGTTGGTGTGGAAGAACTCACCTCTGGGGCGGTCCACTCGCTCGTAGGTATGCGCGCCGAAGTAGTCGCGCTGCGCTTGCAGCAGGTTCGCGGGCAGTCGCTCTTGTCGATATCCATCGTAGAACGCCAGTGCCGAGCTTGTTGCGGGCATGGGAATGCCCATCTGCACGGCGGTCATGACCACGTTGCGCCATGAGGCCTGGGCTGTTTCGACTGCCTCCTTGAAGAAAGGATCAAGGAGAAGGTTTTCGAGTGCGGGATTACGGTCGAAGGCGTCCTTGATCCTGCCAAGGAAGACAGACCGTATGATGCAGCCGCCGCGCCACATGAGGGCGACTCCGCCGTAGTTCAGGTTCCATTTGTACTCCGCCGCCGCGGCGCGCATGAGCTGGTAGCCTTGTGCGTAGCTGATGATCTTGGATGCATAAAGGGCGCGGCGAAGATCGTTAACCAGAGCTTGGCGATCACCCTTAAATTCCCACACGGGCCCGCTGAGTACTTTCGAGGCGCGTACGCGTTCGTCCTTAATGGCGGAGAGACATCGAGCAAAAACCGCCTCCCCGATCAGCGTCAATGGTTGACCGAGGTCAAGAGCCGCGATGGCGGTCCACTTGCCGGTGCCTTTCTGACCGGCGGTGTCGAGGATGAGATCAATAACCGCGTTGCCGTCTTCGTCCTTGTAAGCCAGAATGTCGCGCGTTATTTCGATAAGGTAGCTGTTAAGTTCGGCGGCGTTCCATTCGGCGAAGACCTCGTGCATCTGCTCATTTGTCATGCCCAGCCCCGAGCGCATGAGATGGTACGTTTCGCAGATCATCTGCATGTCGCCGTATTCGATGCCGTTGTGGACCATTTTGACGAAATGACCCGCGCCGTTTTCGCCGATCCAGTCGCAGCACGGCTCGCCGCTGTCGGTATGGGCGGCGACTTTCTGGAAGATGGGCTTGACGTGCTCCCAGGCGGCGGGGCTGCCGCCGGGCATGATGGACGGACCGCGGAGGGCGCCTTCCTCGCCGCCGGAGACGCCCGTACCGATGTACAGCTTGCCTTTGCTCTCGACGTATTCGCAGCGTCGCATAGTGTCGGGGAAATGCGAGTTGCCGCCGTCAATAATGATGTCGCCGTCTTCGAGGAGGGGCAGGAGCTGGTCGATGAAGGCGTCGACGGCGGGACCTGCCTTGACCAGCAGCATGGCTTTGCGCGGGCGTTTGAGACTTTGCACGAACTCTTCGATGCTGCGGCAGCCTATGATGTTCTTGCCTTTTGCACGGCCGTTAATGAAGTCGTCTACTTTCTCCACCGTGCGGTTGTAGCAGGCGACGGTGAAGCCTTTGCTTTCCATGTTGAGGATGAAGTTTTCGCCCATGACTGCCAGGCCTATCAGGCCGATATCCGCTTGTGCCATCTCCAATGCTCCTGTCTGATTGAAACGCTTGTGTTTTTTTCGTTCAGTGATATCCGCCTATTACCGCAGAGTTCTTTCATTCGTCCTTCGGAATCTGGGGGATGCGGCCGTTTGCCGGGCGGTGAAGCACCTCGCCGGCGTGATGAACGACCAGCACGCCCTCATGTTCACGGTTCTCATAATCGGCGATGTTTATTTCATCGGGATTCATGTAGCCAAGATTCACCTTTTCACAGCGGGACTTATCGATTCTGGTCGCAAGAACGACGTTGACCCGCGGGGTTTCGACACCGTTATGGTACGTGCCTATACCCTTGACGTGGGTGGAGTGGGCGGTAACGCCTCGCGGATAGTGCTTGAAACGGTCCCATTGCTTCAGAAAGTAATCGCGCGTGTGGTAGCCGATCTCGTCGAGTATTCTGCCGTGCGTGTAGCTGATCTCGGTGATGTGCGGGGCATAGATGATGATCGTGCCGCCGTCGGCGACGATTGGTTCCAGTTTGTACATTACCTTGCCCGCCGTCCAGATGTCGTCGTACATTTCGGGGGCAAGACCGAGCACTGTGTCGTAGGACTTCTCCACGTAGACGATGTGAACCTGGTCGGAGAGATCGGCGGCCTCTTGCCATGCCTCAACCACGTCGCCTATGAAGATGCCCTTGAACTGGTCGTTGACGGCGACCACCGCGAAGAGCTTGCGGGGCATTGTGATGAAGCTTGCGGCTTTCTCCACAACCTTGCGGGTCGGCGTCCATTTGTTTCCGTTTATGCCTGGGTTTGTGATGACGGCGCCGAGCCAGTGGAAGAAATTGATGATTTCGGCGCCGGCGATGCCGGGAAAGATATACTTGTGCCCGCCCGAGAAGCCGACGACCTCATGCGGGAATACCGGGCCGAGAATAAAGAATGTGTCATAGTCAAAAATACGTCGGTTGATGGCGACATCAACTTCTTCGGCGAACAGCCCCTCAGTGAGGTCGCTGATTTCGTCGGCGCCGATCCGCCCGATAGTCTTGAAAGTCTCAGGCTTGTCCCACTCGTGATTGAAGAACTTTACGGAGGCGTAAGTGGTATTTCGCTGGTCACGTGTAATGGCCAGCCGTTTACATATCTGAGCCTCGGTCATCGGCTGGTGGGTCCCAAGCGCGACAAGCACATCCAGGGCTGAAGATTGGTTGCCTATTGAATCGAAAATCATTTGGAAGACTTCGCCGATGGGGCCGGATCGCGTGTTATCAGGCACAATAAGGAGTACACGCTTGCCGGCATAGTCGTTTTGCGCAAAAAACTCGCCGACGGCGTTTGCTGCATCGGTATGGCTGACGAAACTGTCTTTGTTTATCCTGCTTATGACCATACTGGTTCTGACGCCTTACATGACACGAAATGTGTCGCACGGGTTACCGCTTTCGCGGGAATGGTACAGATCTGCGGGCGATTATTGCACGCGAACGCATTTATGCGTCCTGGCGGATTCGTAGATCGCCAGGATCAGCGCGACCGCCTTTCTCGCCTCGTGTCCATTTATACTGAATTCTTCGCCGGTTTCAAGCGAATCCAGAAAAGCTTTGAAATTTCGCGTGTGATTCTCGTAATTAATGGCCGCTGGATCCGCAACTCCGCCTCCGCCTGAGACTTGCCCGAAGCGCGAGCGAATCTCATCATCTGCGCGGGTTTCGTCTGCGAATTTCCAGGTCGTGAAGCTGTCTTCAAGATAGACGACAGTGCCTTTTGTACCGGTGATTTCGAAGCGGCGGAACTGGCCGGGCCAGGAAGCGGTTGTGCCATAGATGAGGCCCACGGCGCCGTCGGTGAAACGCAGGCTTACGACGGCGGTATCTTCGGTTTCGATCTGCGGGTGGCCCAGGTGATGCATGTATGCCGCAACCGATTCGACAGGCGGCATCACATCGCAGAGCATGTCGATCATGTGGATCGACTGGTTCATAAGTGCGCCGCCGCCGTCGAGTTTCCAGGTGCCGTGCCAGGAGTCCTTGTAATAGGCGTCGGTGCGCCACCAGGGCACGTAGACGCCCGCAAAGGTGATGGTTCCGAATCGGCCGGCGACGATCGACTCTCGCAGGGGCGCCATTGCGTCATTGAATCGGTACGGAAAGATGCCGCCGAGCTGAGTGCCGGCCTTCTCATGCGCGGCGATCATGGCGTCAACGCGTTCGAGAGTTACTTCCAGCGGCTTTTCGCATATCACGTGCTTGCCGGCTTCGGCGGCGGCAAGAGCCGGCTCCAGGTGGAAGCCGCTGGGCGTGGCAATAGCAAGGATATCAATTGTAGCGTCATCGGCCATTTGGCGGTAATCCGCGAAGGCGCGGCAGGTGTACTTGTCGGCAAGTTGTTTTGCCCGTCCGGAACCGCCATCGCAGAAGCCGACCAGTCGCGCGTTGGCGATGTCAACGATGGCCCGTGCGTGAAAGTCGGCAATGAGGCCTGCTCCGACTACGCCAATGTTCCATGTTTTCATCGTGTTCTCCTTCGATTCATATCTGCCCGCATGATGCCGCCGGCTCCGGCAGTTGTCGCTGGATCTCGCCGAGCCTGTAGCCGAAACCGGGACCTCTTATCGTGGAGAGATCCACACGGCCGTGCCGCCGCTGGTACAGTCCGGGATGTACCGCCGCCTCGGGCGCGCTGGCCGCCGGGTAAAACTGCATGGCGTTGGTTTCAACGCCCATAATCGTGCCCGCATGGGCGGCAAGACGTACGTGCGGTACCTGGGCGAGCATGGGATTGGTGAGGTCCTGCACCATGAGCGTCATACCGTGAGCCTTCGCCCAGCAAAGGCTCAGCAGCGCGCCCGTCTGCGTCTTGCAGGTCTTCAAGGCTGCGCCCGTCCAGCCCAACTGGCGGCCAAGGCGAATGAGTCTCCAGTCGTGAGCACTTTCATCCATGAAGAGGGGCTTTCTGGCGGAGACGCTGTGGACGTCTATGCGGTGCGACTCCAGATCGTAGGGAAAGGGCTGCTCGACGTAAAGGATCATTTGCCAGAGACGCGGGCGATCGACGAGCAGGCGGTCGAGGATGCTGTTTACGTAGGCCGGCTCCGAAACGGTGCTGTTAAAGTCCGCGGTAAGCCACAGGACGTCGTTTTCAATCGCCGTGCCACCGACTTTGCAGAGACGCCTGTAGTCCCAGTCGGCATCTGTACCGCAGAGCTTGACCTTCAAGCATTTGAGACCGTCCCGATCGATCCAATCCGCAAGTAAAATGGGGTAGCCGTCGTCGGGCTCGCTGCCGGTCAGTTCGGAGTTGTCGATGGCGTCTCGACCGCCGACAAGATGCCAGGCGTGAAGCGATGTGGGAGCCCGGCGAACCAAAAAGTCGGCGGGGTACTTGCCTGCAAACGATACGGCTGAATCTTCCGCCGGCTGGATGAAGGTCGAAAGGTCCCGGTTCATGAACTCGCCGGTGTAGGTCGTATAGACGTCTCTCTGGAGAAGTTGGCCGAAGGCGTCGTGCAGAGCAATGTCAAAGGGGGAGCAGCAGACCAGCGCCGCCAGCCAGGGCATTGGCTCACTCTCGGGACCTCGCTGGTCGTTGAACCGCGTCTGAAGCGATCGAAGTGGGCCATCGATAAATTCCGCGCCGAGCTCCATCGGGTGGCCCTTGATGTCGAACTGTGCCCATGCATTGCAGAGTTCGACGCAGAATTCTTGCAGCACTTTGGAGCGTTCACAGTAGGTGGCTTGGCTTGGCCATACCCAGGCCGCGCTGAGCGGCGTCTCGCCCCAGCCCGTCGCTTGGTCGCCGGCGGCGTTAACCACCGTCACCGACGCCCGCGCACAGACCACTGATGTCAGCGTCTCTGCGCCGAACTTAAGAGGCAGGCGGTTCTCCACCGGCAGGAAATACAGCCGGGCTCCGGCGACGGTTATATCGCTGTCCATTCAGTCTCCCTCATGCGCTCGGTTCGTGCGGCCCAAATGAGAGTTCTCTTTCCGCGTTTGCAGGCAGCTCGCCGGCCATCACGCCGTCGCTGCGGCTCGGCCGGACTGCCACGGCGGCAGTTCCGGCAGATAACCTTCGAACTCGGCGATCAATCCGGCTTCGTATTCACCCGCAAAACGACCGCTCAGGAAAACATCGAACGCCTCGTCATGAAAGCGCTTCCACGAGCGTATCTCATCACCGGGGTTGATCGGGTAGAACAGGGCATTTACGCTTCTGGCGGCCTTGAGGTCGCCGGGAGCGTCGCCGATCATAAGGACATGGTCCTGTTCGTAACGGCCCTCGGTAGCATACTTCAGATGCTCGGCTTTGGTGCCCATCTCCTGACCGGCGATGATGCGGACGTATTTGTCGATATCATGTTCCTGCCATTCACGAATGAGGGCTTCGTTGGGCGTGGCCGAGCATACAATCACATCGGCCTTGCCCTGTAGTTTCTGAAGACTCTCGCGAACGTAAGGGAAGGGGGGCAGATCCCGAACGATCTCTGTGACCATCTCGTTGACGCGCAGACTCCACTTGAGCACCTGCTGCAGTTCTTTTCTCGCTGCTTCGTCGGGCGCCTGCTCGATGGCGCTTCTAAGACCTTCGTTGCTGAGCAGACTCTTGGGGTCATCGACCCACTTGCAGTAGTGAGCGTACTGCGGCACCGTAAAGCCCATCTGCTTGACCATTGGGTGCGCAGGCAGCAGATCGCGGAGGATGCGGACGGAAGTCTTGTGGCGGTTGGCCCCGCGCGTCTTGCTGAAGAGGTCGGCGAAATCCTTGCACTCCCTGGCTGCCTGGGCGACAGGCTGCAAGCCGAAGTAGCCGATCAGCATAGGGCAGAAGCACTCACGCTGCTTGATGCCCATCGAGTCAAACGCACAGCCGTCCGAATCAATGCCCACAAAAAAATCTCTAGTTGGTTGGAGTTCCTTCAACTCTCTTGCCGGATCAGTTGCTGTCATCATTCCATCCCATTGCACAAATATTAGTTCGCATTTCACATGTCGTCGTCAGACGCCGCTGAAGGCGCTGAAACCGCCGTCGACCGGCACCACGACTCCCGTAACAAACTTGGCGGCATCACTCAGAAGCCAGATGGTTGTCCCGACAAGTTCGTCGGCGTCGCCGTAACGGCCCATCGGCGTATGATCGATAATGGTCTTTCCGCGAGGAGTCGGGTTGCCCGTCTTCTCATCCATGAGCAGGAACTGGTTCTGCTGGGTAAGAAAAAAGCCCGGGGCGATCGCATTGACGCGGATGTCCCTTGAGTAGTTCTGGCACATGTGCACGGCGAGCCACTGGGTGAAGTTGCTGACCGCGGACTTGGCCGCCGAATAGGCTGCGATCTTGGTCAGCGGCCGGAAAGCGTTCATGCTGGAAACGTTAAGGATAACGCCGTGGCGTTGCTTGGCCATCTGCCTGCCGAATATCTGGCTGGGCAGAATGGTGCCCAGGCAGTTCAGATCGAAAACTGCACGGATTGCGTCAGCGGGCATATCAAAAAACGAGATTTCGTCCGAGGTGGTGGCTTCCTTCTTATTGCCGCCGGCGCCGTTAATGAGAGCGTCGATGCGCCCGAGACTATCTACGGCGCAGACGAAAGCTTCCTGGAGGTCCTTCTTTTCGAGGACATTAGCCTGCACGGGAATCGCAAAGCCGCCGTCGGTCTCGATCTCTTTACAGAGTTCGTTGGCGCGAAAAACGTCGTAATCGACAACGCATAGACGGGCGCCGCGTTTGGCCAGCGCTTTCGCCAGCGTTCCGCAGAGGATGCCGGCGCCGCCGGTAATGACGATGGACTTGTCCTTTATGTCAAACAGATCGGTCATAGTGTCCTTTCTTCGCTTTACGGCGCGCTGAAATCAGACCTGCAGCGCACGCGCTCAATCCATGTAGGATGGCAGTTTCTTCTTCAAAGGTCTTCGTTTGAAGCGCATGAACACGGGCAGGCCGTCGTTGCCGATAGTTATCGGCGCCTGGCCCTGAACGAGCGGGCGGACGTAGTTCAGCATTGCGCGGCTGACGCCGTTGCCCGTGGCGTTGATGTAATCGGCAGGAACTTTCTTCTCACCGTTGGCCACGTCGTTCAGTTCGGCAAGGCCCGTCGTGCACGCATACTCCTTGCCCTTTTCGCGCACAAGGGTCACCATCATGCCGCTGACGCCCTTGAGGGCGTTCTTAACGGCCATTTTGCCGCACATATAGGCTTCCTTGACGTCCGTTAAAGAGGCGAAGTGCATGGCGCATCGCTGGTTGGTGCCGAGTTTGTTGAAACGCGCCTTGATGCCGACTTCCTTCTCGATGACCGCTTTGAGCATCTCCGCGACGCCGCCCAACTGCACGTGCCCAAAACTGTCTTTGCTGAATGTGCCGGAGTCCGCGGTTACATACTTGCCCTCTGCGTCTTTGAGTCCTTCGCCTGCGACAATAAACACGCGTCCGAACTCGTTGTAAACCTCCTTTACGTCAGATATGAGCTTCTCAAACGAAAACGCCGCCTCCGGCATATAGATAAGATGAGGTGCATCTTCGGGCGACCGCCGCGCCAGTCCCGTCGCCGCGGCAATCCAGCCCGCGTTCCTGCCCATGACCTCCAGGATTGTGCAGGTGTCTGTAGTATAAAGCGCTTCGGTATCCTTGCCCGCAGACATCGCACAGGTCGCCACATACTTGGCAACACTTCCATACCCAGGGCAGTGATCTGTATAAGCAAGGTCGTTGTCTATTGTCTTGGGTACGCCGACGCATATCAGCTCGTAACCTGTCTCGGCCGCGAGTTTGTTGACCTTGTCGGCGGTATCCATCGAGTCGTTCCCGCCGCAGTAGAAGAAGTAGTGTATGTCGTGTGCCTTGAAAACGTCCAGTATGCGCTCGTAGTCCACACGAGACTGCTCCAGGCTTTTCAGTTTGTAGCGGCAGGAGCCCGTCGCAGCCGCGGGAGTCCGCTTAAGCGCTTCGATCAACTCCGGCTTTTCCGAAGAAATATCGAACAGGTCTTCCTTCAAAACACCTAAAATCCCGTTAATTGCTCCAAGAACACGGTTGATCCTGCCCGAATTCATGGCCGTCTGAATCACCCCGCAAGCACTGGAGTTGATCACCGCTGTCGGTCCGCCAGACTGGGCCACAATTGCATTGGCCTTAGCGCTCATTGCTGTCTCCTTACTCTATCCAAAACCGGCGCCCATTTATACACCCGGCTTAAGAGAATAAATCCAAACCGTGGGAAAAGCAACATCTTTTCAAAGCCAACGCCCGCCCAATTGGCGACAATCTGCAATGTTATGCATGCGAATGAATCGCCTTGCGCAGTCGTCATTGGCAGCTATCAATGGGGCATCAACGCAAAAGGATTTGCATTCGAACGCTGGATGGGCATAATCGTATCGCAAACGGAATGAAGACAGAGGTCGTTACAATACAATCGATGGAGCGGGATGGGGACAAAATCCGATCCGCCGCTCATCTGCTCGACACGGGAGGCATAGTAGCCTTTCCCACGGAGACGGTCTATGGCCTCGGCTGCGTGGCCGAGCCTGAAGCAATTGCCAGGCTCGACCGGGTCAAGGGTCGTCCCCCCGACAAGCGCTATACCCTGCATGTCGGCGACAAGGAAGATGTGCGACGGTACGTGCCGCGCCCCGGACCAAAGGCACGCAAGCTTATCAGTCGGGCATGGCCAGGACCCGTGACAATTGTGTTTTCTCTAAATGATAATGATCTTGCAGAGCAGAAACGGGTGCTCTCGCCGGGGGCATTCAGCGTATTGTACTCTGGCGGGACGATTGGTATCCGCTGTATTGATAATTACATAGGACGCGCACTTTTACGACAGGCCGCAGGTCCGATCGTGGCTCCCAGTGCAAACAGAAGTGGGCAGAGACCAGCCACCAGGTCAGATGAAGTGCTCAGCATGTTCGATGGGCAGATTCCCATGGTGCTTGCGGGCGAAGGTCCGGTTGCGATGTCCGGACAGAGCAGCACGGTAGTGAAGGTCTCCGACAGCAAGATAGAAACATTAAGGCCGGGGGTGGTAAGCGATAATGACATTGCGAGCATGTCGGAAATAAGGATTCTGTTTGTCTGCACCGGCAATACGTGTCGTAGCCCGATGGCAGCGGGTCTTTCCCGAAAATTACTATCGGAAAAACTCAACTGCGGTGTTGACGGGCTCGAATCTATGGGTTATATAGTAATGTCTTGCGGTTTGGCGGCGTCAGAGTCCGCCGGTGCAAGCCCTAATGCTGTGGCCGTTTGCAAAGAGGCGGGCGTGGACATTTCCGGCCATCTAAGCAAGCCATTGCACTGTGAGGAAGTGCGACGATCCGATTACATTTTTGGTATGACGCAGCAGCACGTGGACGCCGTCAGGCGATGTTGCCCCGAGGCGGCGTCGAAGTGTGGTGCACTTGACGACACGAATGATATTGCCGATCCGATCAGCGGCGACAAAGACGCTTATCGGAAGTGTGCGGAGCAGATAGAGAAGGCATTAAAGAAGCGTTTAGGTGAGATCTGGGATGAAAATCGCCGTAGCAAATGACCATCGCGGAACCAGCGCAATCGAGCAGGTAAAGGCCATTATTGCCGAGCTTGAGCATGAGTGCGTGGATTTCAGTAACGATAATGACCAGCCGGTAGACTACCCCGACATGGCGTACCTCGCCGCAAAGGCTGTATCGGAAAAGCAGGCCGACCGTGCTATTCTGGTCTGCGGCACGGGTATCGGCATGAGCATAACGGCCAACAAAGTCAAAGGTGTCCGAGCGGCTCTCTGCTACGATGAGCTCAACGCGAAGATTTCCCGCAATCATAATGATGCCAACGTATTGTGCCTGTCCGGGGACCTGCTGGGAACGACCATACTCCGCAAGATTGTCGAGACGTTTCTGACCACCGAATTCAGCGGCGGACGGCATCAGCGTCGTGTGAATAAGATCACCGCAATCGAGGAAGGACGCGACCCCAGAGAGGTATAGCAAGCCGGTGGTGCGGTGGCCCTTACGTGCAGTGCGTCACATTTTCGTTTCGAAGGCCTCTTCCGGCACTTCGTCTTTTACACGCTGAAGTTGTACCGCCGCCGAGAGCCGGTCGGGAATAGCTGGCGGCGATTTCTCCCGCAGTACTTTCTGAGAGGGTTCCCCGATCGCACGTATCTTCTTGTAGCGAGTGGCCAGGAGGTTTTCTATCTTAACGCGCTTCAAGTCGCGCAGTGTCTTTACGAGGTACTGTTCGACGTTGTGAATGGTATCGTGCGCGTTGCGATGGGCGCCGCCGAGGGATTCAGAAATCACTGAGTCCACTACCCCAAGCTTCAGCAGGTCTTTGCCCGTCAATTTGAGAGCCTCAGCCGCCGCCGGTGCCTGCGAGCCGTCTCGCCAGAGTATTGCCGCGCAGCCTTCAGGGGAGATCACCGAATAATAGGCGTATTCAAGGATAGCCAGTCTGTCTGCGACCCCGATGCCAAGTGCTCCGCCCGAGCCGCCTTCGCCGATGACTATGGAAACGATTGGAACCCGCAAACGGCTCATTTCCATAAGATTGACTGCGATTGCCTGAGCCTGGCCTCGCTCCTCCGCCCCGATTCCGGGAAATGCCCCCGGTGTGTCGATAAAGGTGACGACCGGCAGGCCGAACTTCTCGGCGAGTTTCATCTTCGCAAGCGCCTTGCGATAGCCTTCGGGATTTGGGCACCCGAAATTGCAGGCGATTTTTTCGTTTGTGTCGCGGCTCTTTTCTTGGCCTACAATCATGACCCGTTCGCGTCCGATCTGGCCCAGCGCGGTTACAATTGCGCAGTCATCGCCAAAGCAGCGATCCCCGTGAAGTTCACGAACGTCCTTAACCATGTAGTTGAGATAATCGCGGAGAAGCGGTCTCTGCGGGTGCCGCGAGACCTGGACGATTTGCCAGGGTGTCAGGCTTGCATAAAGCCTCTTCAGTTCACTGGTTTCTTCCCGCTGGAGCCGTCGGATATCCGCGGAATTGTCAATGCCCTCTTTGGCGGCCAGTCGTCTGAGATCTTCTATCTGGCGATCAAGTTGGGCTATAGTGTCTTCAAAAGGAAGATACTGAAGCCCATTGGTCATAATGTGCGTATCGGCCATAGGTTCGCTCGTCTTATCGTCTTGACCGGGTCCATACAAAAAAAATTCTGTTCACGCTTGTGAATCAGAAAACATCCGTCTACAGCCGCGTCCATCGGCATCCCGTGGTTAGATCAGGGGTATGCTAACATCTTTGCGATATAAATGAAAGAAAAAAATTGACATACGTGGTGGGTTGGGATACCTTCTTAGCCGTGTGTCATAGAGGGTGTGTATTTGTGCAAGGTCTTGTCTTTGAAGAACTTACGTCAAATTACGGTTATCGGTCTCGGACTCCTCGGCTCAAGCGTGACATTGGCGATTTCGCGGTCTTTGGCCGGAGTAAGGACCGTAGGCTACAGCCACCGCGCGACTACGCGCGATAAGGCTCGCAAGTCGGGTGTCGCGGCAGTAGTCTGTGACGATATCCGCAAAAGCGTCGCAGAGGCGGATATGGTCATCTTGTCTACGCCGGTTTGCACATTCGAGGGTATTTTCCGCGAAATAGCGCCTGCGCTGCCCGATGGGTGCATAGTAACGGACGTCGGCTCGGTAAAGGCCCTTCCGCATCGGTGGGCCGAGAGGACCCTTGGTCGGAAGGTGTACTACGTCGGTTCTCATCCAATTGCCGGCTCGGAGAAGCGGGGGCTGGAGTTTGCCAGAGATGACTTGTTTACAAATGCGCGATGCATCCTGACGCGGACTGCGCGAACGCACGCGGCAGCCTTAACACGCGTGAGGCGCTTTTGGCGGAGCATGGGGTGCTCCGTGACAGTTATGACGCCCGGCGAGCATGACCGAATCTTCGGGCGCGTCAGCCACCTGCCCCATGTAATGGCTGCGGCTTTGGTTAATGCAAGCGCCGCCGAGGAGCTCAAGTACGCCGGAAAGGGGTTTATCGACACCTCACGCGTCGCATCCGGACCGGCCAACGTGTGGGCTGATATTATGCTGACCAACGCCGACAATATCGGTCGAGGCATAGACGGGATGATCAGGGAGTTGACCAGGATTCGCAGGGCAATCCTGAACAAGGATGGCGGGACCATCGAAAGAATCCTGTCTGAGGCGGCTGACAAGAGAGCTGCGCTGATCAAGTATAAGATGAAAACCAGGGAATTGTTATGACCGTTGCTGAATAAGGTCCACCGGCTCGCGCAGCGACATGGAAGGATCGGGCCGCTGCAATTGTAAAAGATAGCCGGTCATGGCTTAGGCGCGTGCAAATGCATTTGGAAAAGGGATTGCTGTGAAACAGTGGCGCTTTGAGATATCCAGCCGCAGCGGCTTCGCTGATGTGGCCGGACAGGGGGTCCTTGAGGAAATCCGGGAGTTGGGCATACGTTCGGTGGAGTCGGTGCACTCGGCAAAGGTATACCTGATCGAAGCGGATTTTGACGCTGCGTTTGCCAGGCGTGTTGTCGAGGAGCTTTTGACAGACACCGTGTGCCAGGACTACTGCATAGGGCGAAGCGCGGCGCCTGCCGGTCCGATGGAGGCGATCATCATCGAGGTGCACCTCAAGAGCGGTGTTACTGACCCGGTGGCGGAGTCTGTCGCGATGGCCATTGCAGATATGGGCTGGAAGGTGAAGTCGGTCCGGACGGCGCGTAAGTACATTCTTCTGGGCCACATCAGCGACGCGCAGCGCGACCTTATCGCCCGCAGGGTGCTCGCAAACGACTGCATCGAAGAGGTTGTATATGGAAGCGATGCCGAACCGCCGCCTCCCCACACCCGTCCGTATGAGCTTGACATCGTAAGAATTCCGATTACCAGCCTCGATGCAGACGGACTCATGGAAGTCAGCAGGCGGCGAGACCTCTTTCTGGACCTCACTGAGATGCAGACGATTCAGAAGTATTATCGCCAACTGGACCGCGAGCCGACGGACGTGGAACTGGAGACGCTCGCCCAGACGTGGAGCGAGCACTGCGTCCACAAGACTTTTCGAAGCAGCGTTGAGCTGGACTGCGACGGCAAGAGAGTGCACTTTGACAATTTGCTCAAGGAGACGGTGTTCAGGGCGACCCAGGAACTGAACAAGGACTGGTGTATTTCTGTATTCGCCGATAATGCCGGCGTAGTGAAATTTGACGACGCGCATGCCGTGTGTTTCAAGGTCGAGACCCATAATCACCCGTCTGCGCTGGATCCTTACGGCGGAGCCGCCACGGGCATAGGTGGAGTCTTGCGGGACCCGATGGGCACCGGCATGGGAGCCAGGCCGATCGCCAACACGGACGTGTTTTGTTTCGGCAATCCTGACAAGAAGCTGGAAGATGTACCCAAGGGCGTGCTGCATCCAAGGCGGATCATGAAGGGTGTTGTCGCGGGCGTTCGCGACTACGGTAATCGCATGGGAATTCCGACGGTCAACGGCGCAATCTTCTTTGACGACCGTTACATGGCCAACCCCCTGGTGTTCTGCGGTAATATCGGACTGATCCCGAATGACAAGTGCTTTAAAAACCCGCAAACAGGCAACCTGATTATGGTTGTGGGCGGCCGGACCGGACGAGATGGAATCCACGGCGCCACCTTTTCGAGCGGGCAGATGACGCATGAACACGAGAATATTTTTTCTCATGCCGTCCAGATCGGCAACCCGATCGTGGAAAAGAAAATGTTGGACACTCTACTGCAGGCTCGTGATGCGGGTCTTTATGAGGCAATTACCGATTGCGGCGCAGGTGGTTTGAGCAGTGCCGTTGGTGAGATGGGCGAGAAGCTGGGTGCCGAAGTAGACCTCGAGAAGGCGCCTCTGAAATACGCCGGTCTCAACTATACCGAGATTTGGATCAGCGAAGCGCAGGAGCGTATGGTCATAGCGGTCAAGCCGGAGAACCTGGAGGCGATCAGCCGGCTGTTTGCTTCTGAGGACGTCGAGGCGACTGTGATCGGCCGTTTCACCGACGATCGCAAGCTGACGCTTCGCTACAATGGTCAGGTAGTAGGGCAGTTGGATATGGATTTCCTGCATGAAGGCATCTGCAGGTACTCGCGCAAGGCTGTCTGGAAGCGCCCTGCATTGAGCGAACCGGTCATTGACGCCAAAGACAACTACAACGATGATCTCATTGCGATCCTGTCGTCATACAATGTAGCGAGCAAGGAGTGGGTGATTCGCCAGTACGACCATGAAGTCCAGGGCGGCAGTGTGATCAAGCCGCTGACCGGGCTGGACAATGACGGCCCGAGCGACGCAGCCGTCATCCGTCCCAAGCTCGATTCACAGCAGGGACTGGCCATCAGTTGCGGCATGAACCCGCTTTACGGCGACATCGACCCGTACTGGATGGCTTATTCGGCGATTGATGAGGCGATCCGCAATATCGCAGCGGTTGGCGCCCGGCCCGACAGGATTGCACTGCTTGACAATTTCTGTTGGGGTGACTGCCGCAAACCCGAGACTTTCGGGGCGCTCGTTCGAGCCGCCCAGGCGTGTTTCGACGGCGCTATGGCGTTTGGGACGCCTTTCATTTCGGGCAAGGACTCCCTCAACAACGAATTCCTGTGCGACGACGGCACCACCGTTGCCATCCCCTCGACGCTCCTGATCAGCGCCATCGGCATTGTCGACGACGTCAATACCTGCGTGACGATGGACGTCAAGAAGGCCGGCAATCTGATTTTCGTAGTGGGGCTGACACGAAATGAACTGGGCGGGTCGCACTTCTACAAGATTCACGGCTGCCTTGGCGCCAACGTGCCGAAGGTTAACGCGGCGGTGGCGACTGAGACGGTTGCGCGGATTCATCGCGCAATTCAGCACGGTCTGATTGTTAGTTGCCACGACTGCTCGGAAGGGGGGTTGCCCGTAGCCCTGGCTGAGATGGCCTTTGCCGGCGGATTAGGTATCGAGGCCGACCTGCGAGGCCTGCCGTGCGATCCCGACTGCACCACCGACGCAAGTCGTCTCTTCAGTGAGAGCAACTCTCGCTTCGTCGTGGAGGTTGAGCCGGATATGTATGATTCGTTCGCCCGGTTGATGCTCAACCTGCCGTTCGGACAGGTCGGCACGGTGGTCGATCACAAGCGGCTGCTCATCCGGACGACGGACGGCAAGCCCATCGTGGACGCCGAACTGGAAGGCCTTAAGAAGGCATGGCGCGAACCGTTGATGTTAAGCTGAGGGATCCAAGCGAATGGAACACGTAAAGGCGATTGTGGTTCGTGCGGCCGGCATTAATTGCGACTTGGAGACTGAACACGCCCTTCGGCTTGCCGGCGCAGATGCTCAACGAGTGCACGTCAATCGCATAGTCGAGGCGCCGAACCTGCTCGATGATTATCAGATTCTCGTCTTGCCGGGCGGGTTCAGTTACGGCGACGACGTTGCCGCGGGCAAGATACTGGCCAATCAGATTGTGCATCACCTTGCAGATGCGCTCCGCAGGTTCATAGACGAAGGCAAGCTGGTGTTGGGTATTTGCAATGGCTTTCAGGTGCTCGTCAAAGCGCAGATCCTCCCGGGCTTTGCCGATGGTGCATTACAGGAAGATCCTCAGCCGGTAACTATTACCGATAACGATAGCGGCAAGTTCGAGGACCGATGGGTGTACCTGGAGCCTGTTTCGCAGCGGTGTGTTTTCATCGAGCCGCAGCGGCGCATTTATCTGCCCGTCGCCCACGGAGAGGGTAAGGTTGTCGTCAGAGACAGCGAGGTTGGCCAACGTCTGGAGTCTGATGGACATGTGGCGTTCCGTTATGTCGACTCTGACGGCAGCGAGGGTCCTTTCCCTGTCAATCCGAACGGCTCGTTTAATTCTATTGCCGGTCTGACGGACGACAGCGGCCGTGTGCTGGGTCTGATGCCTCATCCCGAGCGTTTTGTGCACCGCACGCAGCACCCTCGCTGGACTCGCGCCGCCGTCGGCGACGCCGCCGATGGCATGACCATATTTAACAATGCCGTGACGTTCGCAAAAGAGAATCTGTAGTGCGTCAATGCGCCGGCTGTCAGATGGTCGACGCCAGCCCGAGTTTCTCAATCTCGGCAAAAAGTTTGTTTTTGCTGATGGGCTTGATAAGATAGGCCTCGCAACCCGCATTAAAGGCGCCGAAGATGTCCTGTGAGAGATCTCTGGCGGTCGTCATGATGACCTTGGCGCCGCTGAGTCCGTGAATTCCGCTATCGGCCTCGCTCTTGCGGATCTGCCTCAGAGCCTCGATGCCATCGAGTTCGGGCATCATTATATCAAGGCAGATAAGGTCATAGGGTTCGCCGTCTTTAATTGACTGTCGCACAGCTTCCACGGCTTCCACACCGTTGACGGCCACAAAGCAGGAGCCAAGCTCCGAAAGGTATATCTGGAGGAGCTTTCTTGCAACAAAGTTGTCATCGACTATGAGACTTCTCACTCGACATCTCCTGTGGTTTTGCTGTTGACTGGGCGACAAATTCCATCGTTTCCTATGACTATATCGGCACAGCCCTTTTTCGGTTTTACGGGCATTATTGTTTAATTGCTGATTGTCTGCACGAGCGTGCACTACGAACGAGAGTCAGCAGCGTGTATAGACTCCGTATTCAACGATGTGGTGGACTTTCCGGTCGATAGTTGACGGTATTGCGGGTTGGCCCTATAATGCCGTGCCCAAGTCGGGATATGATGCGGGCATGAGTCACATAATCAATAGAGGAATCGGCGGCAAGATATGATCAAGATCAATGAGAGTTTTCTGAAGCTTCAAGCGGGGTATCTGTTTCCTGAAATCGGTAGGAGAGTGGCGGCCTACGCGGCGAAACATCCTGACGCGAAGATCATCAAGCTTGGCATCGGCGACGTGACAGAGCCGCTGCCGCCGGCGATTATTTCCGCGATGCAAAATGCGGTGGCGGAGATGGCGTCGACGGAGACTTTTCGCGGTTATGGTCCGGAACAGGGCTACGAGTTTCTTCGCCAGGCGATTATTGAGCATGATTATGCACCTCGGGGCGTGAAACTGGAGGCAGACGAGATATTCATCAGCGACGGTTCGAAGTGCGACACGGGTAATTTTCAGGAAATCTTCGGGCTCCAAAACGTCGTCGCGGTCACCGATCCTGTCTACCCGGTATACGTCGATACGAACGTCATGGCCGGTCGAACAGGCGCCGCCCTGGAGAATGGCAGATATAGCGGCATTATATACATGCCATGCACCGCCGAGAATGATTTTGTTCCTGAGCTGCCGCAGCAGCCTGTGGATATGATCTACCTCTGCTACCCGAACAATCCTACGGGCGCGGTTGCCACGCGTGAGCAGTTACGCCGATGTGTTGAGTATACCCGGCAGAACAAGGCGATCATCCTGTTCGACGCTGCATACGAGGCGTTCATTTCCGACCCTCAGATACCGCATTCCATCTATGAAATCGACGGCGCCAGAGAGGTGGCCGTGGAGTTTCGCAGCTATTCAAAAACGGCGGGGTTCACTGGTTTGCGCTGCGCATTTGCCGTCGTTCCCAAGGCCCTGAAAGCCTATAAGGCCGACGGCGCCGCCGTAGCGGTGCACCCGATATGGGCTCGCAGGCACACGACCAAATTCAACGGAGCCAGCTATCTCTCGCAGGCCGCGGCCGCTGCCATTTATACGCCCGAGGGCAAGGCGCAGGTAAGTTCGATCATTGACCTGTACATGTCCAACGCCATGACGATCCGCAAGGCCCTGACCGATCTGGGCTATACGGTCTACGGCGGTGTAAACGCGCCTTATGTGTGGCTCAGGACGCCCCGCAACATGGGTTCGTGGGAGTTTTTTGATAAGCTGCTCCACGAGGCAAATGTCGTTGGAACGCCCGGAGCGGGTTTTGGCGCATCGGGCGAGGGCTATCTGCGGCTCAGCGCATTCAACAGGCCCCAGAGGGTAAAAGAAGCGATGGACCGCTTGGCGAATATCTGACGATTTGAGAGGCGAACGGCATGAACGAGACATCTCATACAACTGCCTGGATTGGTTTGGGCGCCAACATTGGTTCGCGGGAAGCGACATTGCGACAGGCCGTGGCGATGCTCGACAACTTAGAGGGTGTTCGCGTACTGACGGTGAGCGATCTGATTGAAAGTGCTCCCCTTGGAAACGTGCAGCAGCCCTCATACCTGAACGGCGTCGTGTCGGTTGCTACAAACCTTGGCGCCGAAGCACTCTTGGATTGTATGCAGGCCATCGAATCGTCACTTGGTCGGGTGCGAACCGACCACTGGGGGCCGCGGACCGTTGATCTTGATCTGCTGCTGTATGGAGATGAGATCATCGATACTGAGACGCTGACGGTCCCGCACGCCGCTATGCACCTGCGCAGCTTCGTGCTCAAGCCGATGTGTCAGGCCGGAGCCGACGTGATTCACCCCGTACTGAAGCGATCTATACAGGAACTGGCTGCGCGTCTAAACGGAGGTGATTTCTGGTTGTCAGGCGATCGGCCGCAGTTGATATCCGTTGCGGGCGTTATCGGCGTTGGCAAGACTACCCTGGCGCGTGGCCTGGCGGAGGCCTTGGACTGCGAGATGGTTCCCGAGGCCTATGATACCAACCCCTACATGGTGGAAGTCTATGCCGGGCGAAAGGATCTGGCGCTTGACTCACAGCTTTACTTCCTGCACAGCCGCGTCAAGCAGTTGCACCGCGGCGCATTGGAGCCGACAAAGGCGGTAGTGACTGATTACGTTTTCGACAAGGAGATGATTTACGCCCGAAGAACCCTTGACGCCTCGCAATTCGTCGCCTACTCCGCTGAATATGACGCTGTTGCCGCCGAAGTTGTGTCTCCGGTGCTCGTCGTGTATATGCACGACCTGGCGGCCTCGTGTTTGAAGCGGATAGGACTGAGGAACCGCCCCTACGAAAAAGGGCTTGACCTTGCTGCCTTGGAGGGCTTTGCCGCTGACTACCGCCAGTTGTTTGCGGCATGGGATAAGAGCCCCGTCCTCCGGCTGGACGTCGGGAATTTCAACTGCATGAATTGGCGCGAGGTGAAGGCCTTGGCCGAGGAGGTGAGGTGCTATATATGGACCTGACCCCAAGCATACCCGCGGTTCGCAGCCTGGTAGCCAAAGCAAAAGCAGATGGCCTGCTCGTCGGCCTCGTGCCGACTATGGGTGCTTTGCACGCCGGCCACGTTTCGCTCATCAAGGCCGCCGCCAGGCGATGCGGCTATGTGGTGGTGAGCATATTTGTAAACCCAACGCAGTTCGGCCCGGCGGAGGACTTCGACCGGTATCCGCGCGATCTTGAAGCGGACAGATCGATTTGCGAGCAAGCCGGTGTTGAACTAATATTCGCCCCCGGCGTATCCGACATGTATCCCGGTCCGAACCTTACGTGGGTAACCGTCGAGCGGTTGACTGATAATCTGTGCGGCAGTTCCCGTCCCGGGCACTTCCGGGGCGTGACTACCGTCTGCAACAAACTGTTCAATATTGTACAACCGGACGTGGCGTTTTTTGGACAAAAGGATGCTCAGCAGGCGATTGTCATAAAGCGAATGGTCGCCGATACCAATCTGCCGCTGGAAATTGAGGTGTGCCCGACTTTGCGCGATCCCGATGGACTGGCGTTGAGCAGCCGTAACAGGTATCTCAGCCCCGAAGAAAGGGCCGATGCACTCTTGCTCCATAGAGCGCTCACTGCCGCCGGCGATATGATCAGGCGGGGGCAGCGACGCAGCGACAGCATAATTGCCGCTATGTCCGCTGTCTTGGCGTCGTCAAGGAGGGTAATCGTCGAATATATTAGTGTGGTTGACACTGAAACGCTGTCGCACCTGCCGATGATTGAAAATGAGGCGCTTATCGCCGTGGCTGCCCGTATCGGGCGGACAAGATTAATAGATAATATTATTGTGGACTTGAACAGACCCTAAGATGCGTTATAATACAAGGTTTTCGGCTGTTTGCCATGCGTCCGAGACTTTGTGAAAGATAAGTATTTATGTTAATTAAGGTGCTAAAAGGGAAAATTCACCGCGCCACGGTCACTGCCAGCCGAATCGATTACCCGGGCAGTGTCGGTATTGATACCGACCTGCTTGAAGCCGCTGGCATTATGCCTTATGAGGCGGTGCTGATGGCCAATGTTACAAACGGCGCCAGGGCCGAAACATATGTCGTACCCGCCCCCGCCGGCAGTGGAAAAATAGAAGTCCTGGGTGCCGCGGCGAGGCTGTTTGATCCGGGCGACATTGTGATCGTGATCAATTTCGCTTATTGCACGCCCGAAGAAGCCGTCCGGATCAAGCCCAAAGTGGTCGTGCCCGATGAGCATAATAGGATTGAGCGAATTCTGTAGTGCATCCTGAACTTTTCGAAATCCCGGTTATTCATGTTACCGTCAAGAGCTACGGCTTGATGATGGTCGTTGGGTTCCTGTTCGCCGTGGTGCTTATGCGCCGTCTCAGCCGCCGGTCCGGAGAGAACCCGGATCACATAACAAATGTTGCGCTGTACGGCCTGATTTCGGGGGTGATTGGGGCCAGAATATTCTACGTGGTTCATCATTACCGTCAGTTCGCCGGCGACTTCATGTCGGTGTTTGCCGTCTGGCAGGGCGGCTTGGAGTTCCTCGGCGGAGTGCTGATGGCTGTAGTCGTCGTCTTCGTGTATTTGTTGGCCAACAAACTGCCCTTAAGGCTGTATTTTGATATTCTTGCCATAGGACTGATGTTGGGACTCGCCTTCGGGCGCATAGGCTGTCTCTTAAACGGCTGTTGCTTCGGAAAGCCGGCAGATGTTCCGTGGGCGGTGCAGTTTCCATACGGCAGTCCGCCATACCTGACGCAGGTCAAACCCGACCTCTCCCGCGGCCGCAGCCGTCCGTACTTTGAACTGCCCGCCGAGTACTTTGGCTACCTGGGTGAAGACGGCAAGTCATGGTTCAGCGTGGATGAAGGCAGTAAGTACCGGGCGTATCTCAAACCTAAGGAACTGCTCACGGAAACCCAGAAACAGCAAGTCAGGACAATATACCGTACTATGCCCATTCATCCGACACAAGTCTATGCCTCGATCAATGCACTTGCCATTTGCGCCATCTTGTACACATTCTGGAGGAAATTTGGTGCCCGTTTTCCAGGCTGTACACTTGGGCTGATGTTCATGCTGTACGGACCGACGAGGTTTGTTTTGGAGGGCATTCGCGACGATAACCCCTTCGAGCTGGCTTGGTGGGCCGTCTACAAGGGCGGCACCGTTTCACAGAACCTCGGCATATACATGTTTGTCGTCGGGGTCATCATATTTGCCGCTGCTTTGAGGGCTGGCCGCGCCAAGCGACCGCCTCATCCTGCCAGAACTTCAACCAGTGCGTCGGCAAAAGCATCCAACTGATCGACTGTATGCCCGTTTTGCACCGATATGCGAAGGCGACTTGCGCCCCGCGGAACCGTCGGCGGACGGATCGCAACCACAAGGAAGCCTCTTTGAACCAGCTTTTCAGCAGCCTCCACCGTCTCCTGAGGCTTACCCGTAACCACCGGGATGATATGCGACGAGCTGTTCCCGATATTCAGCCCTTGCCCCATAAGTCGGTTGCGCAGGTATGAAGCGTTCTCCGCCAGCCGCCGCCGGCGTTGCGGTTCCGATCTGACGATTTCCAAAGCCGCCAGTGCCGCGGCGCAACTGGCCGGCGGCGGGGCGGTAGTGTATATAAACGGACGCGCCGTGTTCACGAGGTAATCCACCACTGTTTTTTGGGTGGCGACCACCGCGCCCGCAGCCCCAAATGCCTTGCCCAACGGTGCTGCCACAATGTCAACATGCTCTAACATCCCCATGTCCTCTGCCAATCCTGCGCCTGTCCGTCCCATGCACCCCGCCGAATGCGCCTCATCTACTACAAGGATCGCGTCATAAGCCTTCTTGAGCTCGACCAGTGATGCCAGATTGGCACAGTCGCCGTCCATCGAGAATATGCTCTCCGTCACTATGAACTTCCGGTCGTACCTGGTGCTTTCAAGCAGCTTGCCGAGACGAACATAGTCGCCGCGACGATATGTTCGAAAATCCGCCTTGCTTGCTGCCGCTGCGTCCAGAATCGACGCGTGGTCCGCTTTGTCCATCGCGATAAGGTCGCCTTTTTGAGGCAGCGAGGTCAAAATGGCCTGGTTTGCTGTCCAGCCCGACGTAAAAGACAGCGCAGCCTCCTTGCCAAAAAAGGCCGCAAATTCCGCCTCAAGATCCTCATGCGGCCCCCTGGTGCCGCATATTAATCGGGACGCGGACGCGCCAAAGCCCCACTTGCCAGCAGCCTCGCAAGCCGCCTTAACAACCCGCACGTCCGCCGCCAGATTGAGGTAGTCGTTGCTTGATAAGTTCACCAGTTCGCGCCCATCCATCCTAATCATCGTATCCGATGTTAAGCCTGCACAGCGAAGATGCCTCAGCAGACCGGCTTCGCGCAACCGATTCAATTCCTCCTGAAAAAACCTGAACTTGCACATCGGACGATTTTCCCTTGAACGCACGGCGATTATGACGATATTATAGTAAGCACAGGCGGAAGTGTTGAGCAAATAACAGGCGAGATGCATGGGAATCTACGATAGAGATTATGTACGCGAGGATTTCGGAGGCTCAGGCGTCCCAGGCATGGGCATCGCTCTGCCCCCGATCACACCCGCCGTCAAATGGTTGCTGATCATCAACGGCATCGTATTCGTGATGCAGATATTTGCCGACGAATTCATGACCCGGTGGTTCTCGGTCTTCCCAGCGACCTGGTTCATGGCGTTGCAGCCCTGGCGGCTCATAACCTATCAGTTCATGCACGGCGATTTCTTCCACCTGTTCTTCAATATGCTCGTCGTCTATTTTTTCGGTCCCCTCCTGGAGCGCATGTGGGGCAGCCGCAGGTTCATCACCTTCTATCTCATCTGCGGCGCAGCCGGTGGTATTGTGTACCCGCTCCTCGTCCTTGTTGATGTTCTCAGGGCTCTGCCGATGGTCGGCGCCTCGGGTGCAATCTACGGGATGCTCGCCGCCGGCGCGGTCATCTTCCCCCAGGTGCGGGTGCTGTTCATGTTCGTGATACCCATGAGTTTGCGGACACTGGCAATCGTTCTGCTGGTGGTCAGCGTGATCAGCTTCGCGGGAGGTCGAAATGCCGGCGGCGAAGCCGCGCATCTGGCCGGCATGGCCGTTGGAGCCGTCTACGTGCTGTGGCAGCCCTGGTTTAGAAATGTACGCCTCGGCAATCGCAAGGGCAACTGGGCCAGGAAGATGGACCGCGAAAGGCAGTTTCAAGCCGACGTTGATCGCATCCTCGCCAAGGTGCACAATTCGGGCATCAAGAGCCTCACTTACCGCGAAAAGAGGATTCTAAAAGAGGCCACGCAGCGAGAGCAGAAGTGATTCCCGGCAGTTTTTCCCCGTGCGTGTGCCTGCGACCCGCCCAATATCCGCTACTTCAAGTCCAGCGGGGCGGGGTTCAGTAGCTCCTGCAGATGTTGCTTGGTCACTTCGTCCTTGCTCTCGATGAGCCTGCTGAGTTCCTGCTCCTTGCTTTCCAGGTCGCGGCGAAGCCTTTCGATCCGGCGCCTCAGGTCATCATACTGTAGCTGCTTTTTGCGCACGATCAGATCAAAGCGTCGGCTGATAACCTCATGCAGGTCTTCCATCAGTCTTGCCTTGCTCCTCCTGTCCGCCTGAGTGATCTGCCTAAGAAGGGCGTCACGCTGGTCGATCAAGTCAAGATCTTCCTTCAAAACGGCGCCAAGCTCAGGATTCCTCTTCTGTGTAACCGCTACGTTTCCGTACTTCCTGTAAAGAGAGCCGAATCTCCTGAAGTATTCGTCCGGGTTGCTCTCGCGAAGTTCTGCAAGTTCCTTCCTCCTGTCCGGATACGCTTCCTCCAGCCACGTCAGGAATTCCTCGTGCTGTTTCTGCAGTTCGTCTCTCCACCTTGCGGGACGTCCCTGGGCGTCGTTCGTACCCGGTCCTTCGATGGGGTTCTCACGCATGAACTGCCGAATCTCGTTCCAGAACTTGCTCCGGTCGTTCTCATAAAGCTGCCGCAGTTGATGCGCCCGAGGCTGCTTGCCTTCCGCTGCGTACCTGATAATTAAATCCAGCCGTTCTTTGCTGATCTGCTCGTTATTTGGCAGGTCCTCAGTCCAAATGCCCCTGTATGGGTCTGCCGGATCGCCGGCGACGGCGCTGGCAATTGTTATAAATGCCGCCGCACAAGCGGTCAGCAGAAAGCACGTTAGCCGAGACGACATGGGCTATCCCTTCCAAAAATCGTCGCTCATGGCGATCAGTTCCAGTTCTTCAAGTTCGGCCAGGTCAAACTCCGGCTTCTGGCCGGCGATGTAACAATCTTCCACGCTGATGGAGATCATAGTCTCCAGCACACGATCAATCTCCGCTGACATACCCTCAACGACGTGGTCGTCCCACCACCCCGGAGCAGGCAGCGCCGCCGCGTTCAATGTGGGCTGCGCTATCTCGTGAGGTGCATCACCCGAGAATAGAAAAAGTATGCTCGTTGCCATTACGATTGCGGCGCAGACCGCCGCAACTCGCCCAAACCAGTGAGACGCCGTTCGCCTGCCTCCATGCAGCGCCGCGCCGACCTTGGCGTTGATATCGGCGAGCAAATCCGCAGACGGTGCGGGTGCAGGGTTCTCCCACAGCATACGTTCGCCGCTGGCAATGACTTCGGCAGCCTCATGCGCCTCCGCCGCTGGCAAAAAATCACACAGGATAATCTCAAGATTTTCGTTTCTGTTAGGCATCTGTGCCTCCCATCAGTTCTCTAAGCTTCTTCAGCCCTCGATGGACTTTCGAAAGCGTCGTGCCAATCGGCTCGCCCCGCAGCTCGCTCAACTCTTTGAAGCTCAACTCGCCATAAAACCGCATCAGAATCAAGTCGGCTGTATCTGTGTCCAGTTTAGCGATATGCTGCTGTAATCGGTCGACCATTTCACCATCCGACCGCCGAGGCTCCGTCTCTGTTGCCAACTGCTCGGCATGTGTCTCCAACAGCTTTCTTTGGCGGTATTCATGCCTCAGATGATCGTTAAAAATGTTAGAGGCAATGGTGAAAAGCCACTTTTCAAAAGAGCCGCCTTTGAATGATCCAATCTTCTGCACAAGGCGCACAAACAACCTGCTCAGAAGATCATCGCTGATCCCGGCATTGCCGGTCAGCCTGTAAAAGTACCCATAACATCGCGTCGAATAAATATCGATGAGCTGCGAAAACGCCTGTTCCTCGCCGTTCTGACAGCCCGTAATTATCCGGTTCAACTTCTCGGTGTTGTCAATCTTACCGGTTGTCGACATCAGTTTAGACGCAGTTTCATGGAAGAATATTGCATTATTACACAAAAATAGCGGTGCAAGGGCAGTTTTTTAGCCTTTATCGACAGCCTATCGGACCATTTTTCGACTAAACCCCGCCTGCCCTTGTGAACTCATCAGAAGCAGGTGTCCGGCTCCTGGTCGTCATCTACTTTCCAGTTTTCGGATTCGTCCAAATCCTCCAGCTCTCGCTTCACATACCTCAGTATCTTGTCCTGCATTGGAGCGAGTTTTTCTTGAAAACCCACCATCCCGCGGTAAGTCGCCACCAGCATGTCCAGTCGAAGAAGTTGCCATTTCGCCAGGCATTCAGGCTCCTTGATGTCCGCGAATGGGTCGCACTTAAAAGTTCGCCGTCCTTGGGAATCTACCTCGTAGAATTCACAGTCTTTGCACTGGATCATAATATCACCTGAATTTTGTGAAAAAAAACCGGCCGCTGCTTGATTTGTATAATAATACCATATAACATGTGCAATCGGAACGCATTTTGTCGACTGTAGGAAAATTGTTTAGTGGAGATTTTGATGGCCAAATCACGACGCAGACGCAAAGTGGGCAGCAAAAAGCGACGTGCCCGCTGGAAAGTGCGCCACAAGATTAGTTAATTGCCCAAGGGCAATTTGTGGTAATATGTATTCAGCCGACCAGGAATACCGTCTCTCCTGTCGGCTGAATGGCATTAGTGACGGGATGATCTGAGTTTGACCTGCATCGCGCTGTGCCTTAACACGTGCTCACGCAGGCCCCGCATGAGGGGTGGTTTTTGATATGAAACACCACAGTGTGACCTTCAGCCCTGAGGGACACAGCATCTCAATCCATGACGGTGCAACGCTGGTCGAGGCCGCCGGACAGGCGGGTATAGTCATCAACACCACATGCGGCGGGGGGGGCACATGTCAAAAATGCGAGGTGTTCATTTTGCCCGAAAGGCAGAAGGTGCTTGCATGCCAGTATCGTGTTGAGTCGGACCTGATTGTTGAGGTTCCCGCACGTTCCCGTTTTTTTGAACAGCAGATACTCCGCCACGGCATCGACCGGCAAGTCGCAATAGCGCCGCCCATTCGACAACACCTGCCCGAACTTAAGGAAGCGGATCATGTCTACGGTGTTGCCGTCGACATAGGAACCACAACCATCGTCGCCAATCTGGTGGATATGGCGACAGGTCGCTCCCTGGCCAACGCCGCCGCGGGCAACCCGCAGATTCCCTATGGCGACGATGTCGTCAGCAGGATTGCTTATGCCGAATCGCCGATCGGCCTCGATACTCTGCAAGCGGCTGTGGTCCGATGCCTCAACGAACTTATAGAGCAACTGACCGTGCAGGCCAAAGTGCCGGCTCGCTGCATTTTCGAGGTGACTGTCGCGGGCAACACGACCATGACTCATATTCTTCTCAAGTTTCCTTTACGACAATTGGGGCAGGCCCCCTACACTGCTCATTCCACCAAGGCCCAGGATCGCAGCGCAGGCCAATTGGGCATCGCCATTAATCCTCGCGGCAATGTCCACGTAATACAGAGCATCGCCGGCTTCGTCGGCGCCGATACCGTCGCCGCTGCGGTCGCCGTCGGCATGCATGAGGTCGATGTCATGACGCTCTTGGTTGACATAGGGACAAACGGTGAAATTGTGCTCGGAACCAAAGATAATATGTATGCAGCCAGTTGTGCCGCCGGACCGGCGCTTGAGGGAGCAAGGATCAGCCAGGGCGGCAGGGCGGTTAAAGGCGCCATAGAATCAGTGGTTGTGTGCCCGGACGGCACGGACATCGATGTCGACGTGATCGGCGCATGCCCCGCCCGCACCATTTGCGGCAGCGGGTTAATTGACGCCGTGGCGGTGATGCTCGAACTTGGCCTCCTCGATGCAACCGGCAGGTTCCTGCCTGTAGAACAGTTGCGGGGAAATGTCGCTCCAGCCGTTTTAAACAGAGTCGTACAGCACCACGGACAGCCGGCCTTTGTACTTGCCGGAGCCGGTGATGATGATCACGACGCGGTCCTTATCACGCAAAAGGACATCCGCGAAACACAGTTGGCCAAGGCCGCCATTCGTTCAGGCATTCGGCTCCTGCAAAAGAAAATGCGGATCAGCGATTCTGACATTCGACAGGTGCTTCTGGCGGGGGCCTTTGGCAATTTCATCCGCCGCGAAAGTGCCATACGTATCGGTCTTCTGCCGAGGATCGATCCTGACAGAGTGCATTTCGTCGGCAACGCCGCCGGCAGCGGCGCCAGGATGGTCCTCCTCAGCAGTGAATGTCGCCGGCTGTCGGGCGAGCTTGCGGACCGAATCCGATATGTCGAAATTGCCCACGAGCTCGATTTCCAGACCGTCTTCGCAGATGAATTGATGTTCGAGCAGTAAAAGCCGTCTGGCTTGGCGGCGTGAATCATACCGCCGGCGTGTAAACAAAAAGATACGCCATGTAAGCCAAATAGACACACAGCAGAAAAACCCCGGCCCCCCGGCTGATTCGCTTCTGAATTAGTACGATGAGCATGAACACCGTGCAGACCCCCGCCATGATCCAGTAGTCCGTCCCAACCAGCCGGGCGGATACCGCAAATGGACGTATGACACCCGCCGTGCCGATCACCAGGAGAGTGTTGAATACATTGGAGCCCACCAGGTTGCCGATCGACAGGTCATCATGACCTTTGAATGCTGCAACCGTCGACGTCATCAATTCCGGCAAAGAAGTGCCCACTGCAATAATGGTCAAGCCAATGACCGCGTCGCTCAGCCCCAAACGCTTGCCGAGGAATACCGCCGATTCCACGGTCAGGTGTGCGCCAAGTGCCAGACCCAACAAGCCTGCTCCAATTAGCAGAAAAACCAGCGGCAAACGCTTCCTATGTCCCGGTTGCTGCAAGTGTTCGCCCGGCGAGATTTCAATCAGGGGCTTTGCGCCGCAGCCGCCTTTTGCGCCAACGATTGTAAACGTGATAAGCGCCGCGAACACCCCAAGCAGGACCCCGCTTTCAAGCCGCCCTAAGAAACCGTTGTAAAGGACCGGGTACAAGCCAAGGGCTACAACGACCATCACCGGTATCTCCCGGTGCCGCACCCCGGCCTGAACACCGAGCGGCCGAATCAATGCGCACACTCCGCCAACCAGGGCGAGATTGGCGATATTCGAACCGTACACGTTTCCCACTGCAATGTCGCCGAGCCCGCGCAAACTCGCCGTCACGCTGGCCGCCACTTCAGGAGCGCTGGTTCCCATCGCCACTATGGTCAGACCTATCACTAAGGGGCGCACCCTAAGACGCTCCGCCAGCCCAACCGCGCCGTCAACGAGAAAATCGGCCCCCTTGAGAAGAAAAACAAGCCCCGTCGGCAAACCGATAAGAGCCCAGATCATGGTCATTTGAAGATTCATTTGCTGTTGCCCCGCACTTCGTCCGGTCGGTACGCCGCTGCTACTCTATCGACAGTTGCAGGACGCTCTCTCCAGCGAAGCAGGGCGATGGAACGGTCGCCGGCGCGATCGCCAAGCTGCATGGATCAGAGTTTTCTGATAACAAGGCAGCAGTTGTGCCCCCCGAAACCCAGCGAATTGCTCATCGCCACTTTCACCTCGGCCTCGCGCGCGACCTTCGGCACGTAATCGATCCTCGGATCGCACTTCTTACAGACATTGTCCAGATTGGCGGTGGGCGGAATCACCGATTCGCTGATTGCCTTGGCGCACATGATTAGCTCCACGGCCCCGCTGGCTCCGAGAAGATGGCCTAACGTACTCTTCGTGGAACTCACCGCCAGTTTGAACGCGTGGTCCCCGAACACGCTCTTGATCGCTGTACTCTCGGCTTCGTCGTTGAGTTGCGTGCTGGTGCCGTGAGCGTTTATGTAATCCACCTCTTCCGGCCGAACGTCCGCGTCCGCCAGCGCGATCCGCATCGCGTCAGCCGCGCCGCGTCCGTCGGGAAGAGGCGCCGTAATGTGGTAACCGTCCCCGGTCGCCCCGTAACCAAGCAGCTCGGCGTAGATCCTTGCGTTACGTCTTCTGGCGTGCTCGTACTCTTCGAGAATCAGTACACCTGCCCCCTCCGAAAGGACGAATCCGTCCCGGTCCCTGTCAAAAGGCCGCGACGCAATCTGGGGGGCGTCGTTCCGCGTGCTCAAGCTCTTCAGTGCACAAAAAGAAGCCAGCCCCACCGGTGTCAGTGCTGCTTCTGAGCCGCCCGCGATCATCACGTCGCTGCGGTCCGTAAGTATGTTGTAGAACGCCTCGCCTACTGCGTGACTGGCCGATGCACACGCTGTGACGACGCACATGTTCGGCCCCCTCAGGCCGTAATGGATTGATACAATTCCGCTGGCAGCATTCCCCATGAGTTTCGGAACGCAGAAGGCCGATACCTTCCGAGGACCTTTCTTAAGAAGGCGAATATGCTGCTCTTCGATTTCCTGGATGCCCCCGATGCCGGTCCCGATGAGAACCCCCATACGGCTGCGGTTCTCCATGCTGAAATCGAGCCCGCTGTCTTCAACCGCACCAATCGCGCTGGCAAGTGCGAACTGCGCAAAACGGTCCAGTCGCTTCCCTTCCCGAGCGGCGACATGACTCTTTACCTGGAACTCTTTCACCTCGCCCCCGAACTTCACGGGATACTCCGAAACATCGAATGACTCGATGTTCGAGATGCCGCTCTTGCCCTGGCAGGCCGCGGTGAACACTTCATGCGCACTTTCCCCAAGCGCAGTTACACAACCAAGCCCCGTGATGACGACGCGTCTTTGATGTTTCATGGTGGCGTCTTACTGATCCTGGCCTTGCGACTTGACGATTTCTACGATGTAGTCGATCGCGGCGCCGACCGTCTGGATCTTCTCCGCCTCCTCATCCGGTATGCTCATGTCGAACTCGTCTTCGAATTCCATCACAAGCTCAACCGTGTCAAGCGAGTCCGCGTTGAGATCATTAATAAAAGAAGTGTCACGCGTTATTTCACTCTTGTCCACACCCATCTGCTCGCTGACGATCTCAATGACCTTGGCTTCTATTTCCTGAATATTGATATCAGAACTCACTTGGCGATCTCCTTTTCATTTGCCTAATCGCTATTTTTTGTCCTCTAAGGCTTGCAGCCACCTTCCACGGTCGCTGACAATCCGCGGTAATATAGCCACTTGCTTTTGACGTTTCAAATATTTTTTCTTTTTTTTACATCGCCATGCCGCCGTCAACGCACAGCACCTGTCCGGTAATATAACCCGCCTCGTCGGACGCCAGAAACCCGATCGCCTTGGCAACGTCTTCCGGCGTTCCGAACTTCCTTACCGGTATCACGTTCATCGCCGCCTCCTTGACCGCATCCGGCAAAACGGCCGTCATATCCGTCATTATAAACCCCGGCGCAATGCAGTTGGCCGTCACGTTCTTCTTGCCCACCTCGCGCGCGATCGACTTCGTCATCCCGATAAGTCCTGCCTTGCTCGCCGCATAGTTCGCCGAACCCGCCTGGCCCATTACCCCCGCCACCGAACTCAAACTCACGATCCGACCGAACTTGTTCCGCACCATCGAACGAACCGCGATCCGAGTCGCGATAAATGCCGCTCGCAGATTCACCGCCATCACCTTGTCGTAATCCTCATCATCCATCTGCATCATCAGACGGTCGCGCGTGATGCCGGCGTTATTGACGAGTATGCCGATGCCGCCGTATTCCTCCCCCAGGGATTCAAGCGCCTGCGTCAACTGGGCCGTGTCGGTGATGTCCACGCACCGCGTGGCGACCGCAAACCCGGCGTCCTTGACAACACTCTCCAGTTCGGCAAGCTGATCACCATTAAGGTCCAGGCCCGCCACTGCGCGTCCCTGCCTGAGAAGTTCAAGCACCGTTGCCCGTCCGATGCCCCGTGCCGCGCCCGTAACTACTGCCAGTCGTTTTTCCATTATGAGTGCCTCCAGTGCATTTCCAACGCCTGCCTACTTGCCGCCGGCCCGTTGCGATCGAAGCTCTTGTAAGCCGCCAAGATCACTGACGTTGACAATCTTTGCTTTCCGATTAATACGTTTCATAAGGCCCGTCAAAACTCGCCCCGGCCCGATCTCATACCATCTTTCCACCCCTTCGTCAAGCAGTTTCTCCATACAAGACTGCCAGAGAATAGGCTCCACCAACTGCCTGACCAGACCCCGTCGAACTTGCTCGGCGTCCGCATAATACGTCGCGTCGACGTTCGCAATAGTCCGCACGTCGCCGCAAATCCTGATCTCGCTCACCGCCAGAGCACTGCCGAGAGCTTCGGCCGCCGGTGACATCATCTCCGTATGAAATGCCCCCGCGACCTTCAGCGAGATCGCCTTGATCGCGCCGTGCCGCTCTGCGATATCCACCGCCCGCCTGCATGCCTCCAGGTGCCCGCTTATCACGATCTGCCCGGGACAATTGAAATTGGCGCACTTGAGCAGTTGCCCTTCGGCCGCCCCCTCACAAACCGCGTGCGCCTTCTCCGCGTCCAGCCCGAGAATGCTAACCATCCCGCCGGTAGTCGCGTCCGCCGCCGCCTGCATCGCCTCACCTCGCTTCTGGACCAGCCGCAGCGTCTCCTCGAAAGTCATTGACCCCGCCGCATACAGCGCCGTATACTCCCCAAGGCTAAGACCCGCCGTAACATCCGGAACAAGCGCCGCCGTCGACGCATCCGACCGCAAAACCTCCAGGATAGCCGCCGATGTAACAAAAATGGCCGGCTGTGACACCGTCGTCGAATTGAGCTGCGGCTCCGGACCTTCAAAACACAGCCGCTTCAGATCGTATCCCAGCACGTCGTTCGCTTTGTCGAAAACCGCGGCGCACACCGGAAAAGCCTCGGCGATGTCCGCCCCCATGCCGACGGACTGAGATCCCTGACCTGGAAATAGATAAGCTGTTTTCATCATGTCCTTCCTTGTCCCCGCTCAGTACACCGCTCGTCAAAACTGAATGACGCTTGCGCCCCATGTCAGTCCCGCCCCGAACGCAACGATCAATACAATGTCGCCGCTTCTGATCTTACCCTGCCTGCGGCATTCGTCAAGCGCTATCGGTATGCTGGCCGCCGAAGTGTTGCCGTATTTGTCGATGTTGATGAACACTCGTTCAGGACGCAAATCGATCCGCTTGGCCACCGATTCGATTATGCGCGCGTTCATCTGATGCGGAATGAACATGCTGATGTCGTCAATGCTCAGGCGGCAGCACTCAAGGCACTCATGCACCATCTCCACAATCCGCCGCACCGCAAGCTGGTATACTTCCCTGCCGTTGATCGTCATAAAAATCTTTTTCGGGTCGTCCAGAGGCCTGCTCACCGGATGACGCGACCCGTAAGCCTGGCAGTTGAGACTCGTCCAGCCGCCGCCGTCGGACGACGAACTGCTGTAAACGACCCCTAACGGACCGTCGCTCGAACGACGCACGACAACCGCCCCCGCCCCGTCGCCGAATAGCACGCAACTGTTGCGGTCCTCGTAATCCGTGATCTTGCTCAGCGTCTCCGCCCCGATCACCAGTGCGCTCTTGTATCGACCCGATACCACGAACTCACGCGCCGTTGCCAGCCCGTAAACGAATCCGCTGCACGCCGCGCACAGGTCGAATGCCCATGCCTTGTGAGCTCCAAGATAATGCTGAACGAAGCACGCCGTCGACGGGAAAACCATCTCCGGTGTTATCGTCGCCACTATGATCAGCTCTATGTCCGTCGGCGCCATCCCCGCGTCGGCAAGCGCGATGCGAGCCGCTTCCGCAGCGAGAGTAGCCGTGGTTTCATTGGCGCCTGCAATATGACGAACCTTGATCCCCGTACGCGTCGTTATCCACTCGTCGGACGTGTCCACCATCCGAGTGAAATCCTCGTTCGACAACGTCTTGGCCGGAACGCAAGATCCTGTGCCGGCGATTACTGCGCGATAGGCGCCAGGATGCGGAACGGTCACCTCACTCACCGTTGGTCCTCAGGGCTAAATTCTTAACGTATTCCGTGATGCGATGATTGATCTTCTTCATGTGATATTTCTTTGAAGCCATGATCGCGTTCTTGATCGTACGGCTCTTGCTCGTGCCGTGACATATAAATGCCGTGCCGTCGACTCCCAGCAGCGGTGCCCCGCCGTACTCATGGTAATCGTACTTCTTGTATATCTCCGTCATCACCGGCTTGAACTTGAGAGCCAGCTCCATGCTCTCGGCAAGAAGCTCGTGCTTGATGGCCTTGAACAGCATCCCAACCATGCCTTCGGTAAGCTTTAGAATCACGTTGCCGACAAACCCCTCGCATATCGCAACGTCGCACGTCCCGTCGAAAATATCCCGCCCCTCGAGGTTGCCGATAAAGTTGACGTTCGGGTCCGCCTTGAGAAGGTCACGCGTCTTCTTGACCAGCTCGTTACCCTTGGCGTCTTCTTCGCCAATGCTCATCAGCCCCACCCGCGGACTGGCGATGCCAAGCATCTGGCGCGAGTAAACCGTCGCCATGATGGCGTACTGATACAGGTTAACCGGCTTGCACGAGATGTTGGCGCCCACGTCGCACATCGTAACCGGACCGCCAAGAGTCGGAAGAACGACCGCTATCCCCGGCCGGTTGACGCCTTCAAGGTTACGCATGCGAATCTGGCATGCCGCAACGCACGCCCCCGTATTGCCCGCCGATATCACCGCGTCCGCGTCTTTGTGCGCACCCATGCGAGCCATTACCGCAATCGAGCTGTTGCGCTTCTTGCGCAGCGCATCGATTGGCGACTCGTCCATCGTGATCGTCTCCGGTGCGTCCACGATGCGAATTGGACCTTTGCCCGTGTCATGATGAGCAAGGTGCTTCTCAATCGCCCCCTGGACACCGATCAGAATCAACTCGTCCTCGGCGTCCAGCAATTCCCTTGCTTCCATCGCTCCTTTTATTATCTCCTCCGGAGCGTGGTCGCCGCCCATGGCATCTATCGCGATACGCATATGCTGATTCATTCCTCCTTGCCGAGATCAAGCGCGACCTTCGGGTTCACGTAACCGCACTTGTCGCAGGCCGAATGCGGCAGCTTCGGGTTGCTGCACTTCGGGCAAAGAGAATAGTTCGTCGCTTTCAGCCTGTGGTGGCTGCGACGCGAACGAGTCTTGGACTTGCTTGTCTTTTTTACCGGTAACATACTTAACTCACTCTCTATATATATATGGGACGACTGATTTCGCCTTCTTCTGCGGCGACCTGAACGCCTCGCCGGCCTGCTTATACGTCTGACCTTCGCCAGGTGCGGGCCGAATGCCTCTTGTGGCGTTTTTCTATCAAAAGGCCCATACCCAGTAAAGAAAAATATTAAAAATGCGCCTAATTAGCCCACCGCCACCCGCATGTCAAGCAAAAACATCCGCCCACTATACGCGTTTTTTTGACAATGTCCTACTTTCCTGTTGAATTTCTATGCCGCACGGTGTATTAATTGCCATTTAACTCCGGCGGCGGCAGGCGCGCCCAAAGAGCGTCTCAGGAAAATAGGATTTCCAGGTTAGTTTAATTAGGATTGTTGGGGACATATGGCGCGGGACCCGAAACGGATGGCCCTTTACGAGGCGATCAGAAAAGGGCAGACCAAACGCCAGAACGGCCGAAGAATTGCTTTTTTCAGGCCATTTGGATTTGGACGCCCGCGCTTTGGCCGCACGAGAAGGCAGCGATCTCTCGTTGCCCGCGCCCTGAAGGGTACACAGTCAGGATACGCCGCCAGACGTCGGTCGCCCGGTATACTGAGAATATTAAATGGTGCGATGCCTCGTCTGGCCGTCGTGGCGCTCGGTGCCGCAGTGGTCGTCGTCGGATCGGTTCGCCTGGTGGGCGGCTATGGTGTGCGAAACTGGCTGACGCGCCCCGAAAAAAATGTGATTGAGCAGCCGGTCGGCGGCACCGCTGATGTGCGGGAAATATTGCCCGAACCCGTCGCCCCCAGAATCGAAAAGCCGGCCGTAGAGATATCGAACCCGGTGCGGAAGACCGAGGTCAGCGAAAAGCCGAACCAGCCCGTCAGCGATCCGAAGCCGCAGGGCACGAACGTCATTGTTATACAGGCGTACAAGCAGCGAAGGGACCTCGAGCCCGTAATGGAACATTTTGCCGCAAACGGCGTGCAAACCGAAATAGTCGAAAGGGGAAGTTATTTCTTCCTCGTTACAAAGCAGTTGTACCAGCGATGCAGCGTTGACCGAAATAGTTTCAACCCGAAATATGACGGCGACGTCGCAAGGCAGAATATACAGAATATTGGCAAAACCTATAAGGCGCCTGCGGGCTACGAGAGCTTCAGGCCTAATCTTTTTCAGGATGCTTACGCTGAGAAAGTCAGATAACAGCAAGGAGATTGCAGATTATGTCAATTGATCGATCGTTGAAACTCAAAGACGCACTCAGCCGCCATAGAAATGTGCTCTCCCGAACCGAGCGCATTGAGAAGTTGCAGGAGGAGGAACGCTGGCAGGAAACCGACGGCGTCACCGGCCTTCCGAAGGTTGCCCACAGAAAAGGCCACACCGGAAAGAAAGCCGCAAAGGCCGAAGAGGCCGCCACTGAAACTGCCGGCCCGGCCCAAACGCCTGCTTCCTGAGGACGATCTTCGGATGCATTGTATATCTCTTCGAAAAACATGCCCGGAGGAGGGGTTGTATGCGCGCCGAGCGCCGGGGGATGCCGAATAGAAGATGAAAAGAATCCTTGCACAAAGAACCGCCTGCATAGACGCAAGTGGAATACGAAAAGTCTTTGCATTGGCCGCCAGCTTGAAAGACCCCGTCAATTTTTCCATTGGCCAGCCCGATTTTGACGTGCCGCACGACATTAAGGCCGCCGCCATACGGGCTATTGAAGCCAACTGCAATCAGTATTCTCAAACGGTAGGGGAGACATCGCTTCTTGAGTCCATTCGATCAAGCCTCAAGTCACGTTACGGCTGGCAGGAGCCGCGCGTCCTGGTGACCAGCGGAGTCAGTGGGGGGCTGCTCTTGGCATTCCTGACTCTCATCGATCCGGACGACGAGGTCATCATCACGGACCCCTATTTCGTGATGTACAAGCATCTCGTGAACATGGTCGGCGGGCGATGTGTCTTCGTGAGCAGTTATCCCGACTTCCGCCTTCCACTCCGCGGTATCGCAAATGCTGTCACGCCAAAGACCAAACTGATCATCGTCAACTCGCCTGCCAATCCCACCGGTGCTGTCTACCACGAAGATGAAATGAGGCAACTGGCCGATATCGCCGCCGGCGCCGACGCGCTCGTCCTCAGCGACGAAATCTACGATGCCTTCTGCTACGATGGTCCCTGCCCCAGCATTGCAGATTACTATCCTAAGACGCTCCTTTGCAAAGGCTTCGGAAAGTCCTACGGTATGACCGGCTGGCGCCTGGGATACGCCGCATCCAACGAGCCCCTCGCTGACGTAATCGAGCAGATGACGAAGTTGCAGCAGTATACCTTCGTCTGTGCGCCTACGCCGTTTCAGCATGCTGCCGCCGCTGCGATCAACTGCGACATAACCGGACACGTCGACGAATACCGCTCCAAGCGCGATATGATTTACGACGGCCTCAATGACGTCTATGACCTCACAAAACCGCAGGGGGCATTCTACGCCTTTGTCAGGATCCCGACCTGGGCGGCTTCAGCCGCACAGTTCGTCGAGAAGGCAATTTCGGAGAACCTGCTCATTATACCGGGTGGCGTGTTCAGCGAGCAGGACACCCACTTTAGAATAAGCTATGCCGCCCCCGACGACAAGATAAAGCAGGGCATAGAGATACTCCGGAGACTGGCCCGGGGATAAGCACATCTGTCTGTCCGCCCCGCGTGTGGACAACAAAAGCAGGAAGGTCGACGGTCAAATACACTGAGATTCAGCGGAGATACAGTATTTTGGTTGCACGCAGAAGATTTCCCAACGGTGTTCCAGTATGCCTGTCTTTCCATGTAGATAGGAGATCGCTATGTTCAGGGATATGATCCTTAATTCGCTCGGCGGCCTGGCGCTGTTCATTTATGGCATGGGACTGCTGTCCGACGGGCTCAAGAAGGCCGCTGGAGACAAACTCAGGCGAATCCTCGAATCCATGACCCGCAAGCCCCTGATGGGCTTTTCGATGGGAGTGGCCGCAACCGCGCTGGTCCAGAGCAGCTCCGCCACCACTGTCATGGTCATCGGCCTGGTCAACGCAGGTCTCATGACCCTCCGGCAAGCCATCTGTGTCATCTTCGGCACCAACGTCGGTACTACTGCCACCGCATGGATTGTCTCGCTGACAGGTCTCAACTTCAAGCTGAACACCTACACGCTGGCCATAATCGCCGTAGGCCTGCTTTGCGAGATGATCGGCAAAACCCGAAAAACAAAGAGCCTCGGACAGATTCTTATCGGCTTCGGCATCCTGTTCATTGGCATAGATTTCATGGAAGGCGCCTTCATGGTCCTAAGGGAAAGCGAGGGCGTCCGCCAATGGCTTACGAGCCTCAGCGACAAACCCATGCTTGCCCTCCTCGCAGGCGCCGTGCTTACCATGCTCATACAGAGCAGTTCCGCCTCGATCATGATTGTACAGACCTTGGCCTATACGGGCGCCTTTGGAACTCCCTGGTCAAACGCCGTCAATGTGGCTATCCCCTTCGTCCTGGGCTGCAATATCGGAACTACAATCACCGCCCAGCTTGCCTCCCTCCGTACTAATCTCGCTTCGAGGCGAACCGCTTGGGCGCACACCATGTTCAACGTCTTGGGTTCGGCGATTGCATTGCCCTTTGTTTACGTGGGTCTGTTTGGCGCATTTGTGCACCTCGTCGCCCCCTGGCAGCTCAGCCAGGAAACCATTATGCCAACAATCGCCGTCGCACACACGCTGTTCAATGTTGTCAACTCGGTGCTGTTCCTGCCCTTTGCGGGCGTGCTTGAAAAGGTGGTCATAGCATTGGTCCGCCCGCGCAAAGGCGAGGTCGTCGAGAGGGCGGTCGTCCTCGAGACACACCTGCTGAACACGCCAGTCCTTGCACTTCAACAGGCCAAACGCGAGATGATCCGCATGGGCAAACAGGCAAAACTCGCCGTCCAGAACGCCTGCGAAGGGCTCGCCGAAGACGACCTCCGAAAGCTCGCCGCCGCGCGTCGACTTGAAGATTCCATCGATGATTATCAGACCCAGATTACTTCTTACCTGGTGGCCTTGTCCCAGCGGCAGCTCAGCGACGAGGTGTCCGTCGAACTTCCCGTTTTGCTTCACATGGTCAACGATCTCGAGAGGGTCGGAGATCATGCCGTCAACATAGCCGAAATCGCCGACCGCAAGATAGAACAGAAGTTGACCTTCAGCGAGGAGGCGGTAGGGGATTCCAGCCGAATGGTCCAGGAAGCCTACACAATGTTTGACGGTGTGCTCGCCGCACTGGAAAAGAACAGTGTCCAGTCCGCCCACGCCGCATTGGCTAACGAAAACATGCTTAACCACATGCAGCTTGACTTCCGCCGCAACCATGTATGCCGAATGGCCGACGGCGTCTGTTGCGCCCCTGCTGGCCTCATACTGATCGACCTTGTCGACAATCTTGAAAAGATTGGCGACCACCTGACCAATATTGCACAGTCCGTCATCGGAGGACTCCAATGGGAAGGGCTCGACGCCAGTGCCCTCAGTGGAGAATACAGAGCCGTCAATGTCGATGATGCCTGACAGACGCTGTTGCACTCGATCTGCTGGAGAACTTTCATGAATGTCGATTGGCGCCACATAATCTTCTTCACCACCGGAGGACTCGGACTTTTTCTGATCGGAATGGGTATGATGTCCAGCGGCCTCAAAGAGGTCGCCGGCCGAAAACTCAAGACCGTCCTCGAGTCAATGACCCGGAAACCCATCATGGGCTTCGCGATGGGCGCATTCGTTACCGGACTCGTTCAAAGCAGCTCTGCCACCACCGTAATGGTCATCGGCCTGGTTAACGCAGGCCTCCTCACCCTCCGACAGGCCATCTGCGTTGTCTTCGGCGCAAACGTCGGAACCACCATCACCGCATGGATTGTCTCATTGACCCAGTTCGAAGGTTTCAAGATCACCGAGTACGCTCTGCCCGCCGTCGCACTCGGTTTCCTCATGCAGGCACTCGGCAAAAACCGCCGCACCCGTAGCTGTGGAAGAATCATCGTCGGCTTCGCAGTCCTCTTTATCGGCCTCGGCTTCATGAAGGACGCATTCGCCGGACTCGAAGAAAACCCCCGCATTGTCGAGTGGCTCGCTGCTATGGGCGGACGACCCATAATTGCCCTCACTGCCGGCCTACTCATCACAATGGTAATACAGAGCAGCTCCGCCGCAATCGCCATTTTCCAGATGATGGCCCTCGGTGGAGCTTTCGGCGAGGACTGGCTCGGCGTCCTCAACGTCGCAATCCCATTCATGCTCGGCAGCGACATCGGCACCACAATAACCGCCCAGATCGCCGCACTCCAAACCAACGTCGCCGCAAAACGAACCGCATGGGCACACACCATGTTCAACGTCATAGGCGCAGCCCTCGCCCTCCCATTCTTCTATTCCGGACTCTTCACCAAAGCCGTCCTCGCGATAACATGGTGGGATCTCGGCCCCGGCTCGATACTCTCCACAATCGCCGTCGCCAACACCCTCTTCAAGCTCTCCTGCTCCGTCATCTTCCTCCCACTGAGCGCCCAGGTCGAGGCCATCGTCAAATGGATCGTCCGACCCGGCGACAAAGACCACAACATCCAGCCCGTCGTCCTCGAAGCAAGGCTCCTCGACACACCCGCAATCGCATTGGAGCAGTCCAGACGCGAAATACTCCGCATGGCAAAAAGAGCCAAAGCCGCCCTGAACTGCGCCGTCGACGGCTACATGACCGGCGATCTCAAGATGATCGACAAAGCCCGACACCTCGAAGACGTCGTCGACGCATTCCAAATCGAAATCACCTCATACCTCGTCGCGCTCTCCCAGCGCCAGCTAAACGACGAAGTTTCCGTGGAATTGCCCGTCCTCCTGCATATGGTCAACGATCTCGAACGCGTCGGCGACCACGCCGTCAACATCGCAGAAATCGCCGAACGCAAGATCGAACAGAAAGTAACCTTCAGCGATGACGGCGTCGACGACGCCACCCGCATGGTCGAAGAAACACGCAGCATGTTCGACGGAATACTCAAGGCACTCGAAAACAGCAGCGTCCAGGCAGCCCACGCCGCGCTGGCAAGCGAAAACCAGCTCAACCGAATGCAGGTCGACTTCCGCCGCAACCACGTCCAGCGAATGACCGACGGAACCTGCGCCGCCCATGCAGGACTGATCTTCATCGACCTCGTCGACAATTTGGAGAAAATCGGAGACCATCTTACCAATATCGCCCAGTCCGTAATCGGCGGCGTTCAATGGGACGGCCTGGAAGGAGGCAACCTCAGCGGCGAGTACAAGGCGTTCAAAAGCGACAATTTCACCGATTAATTTATGCCGCCCCCGTCTTGGCCCGATACACAGGCGAGGGTCTTTTTTTGAAAACCCCGAAAGATCGCTTGCCGAGACGACCTCGCAAGGCTACAAACATGTATATGAAAAGCCTCAGAAGAGACGTTCAGAAAAAACTGGCCGTTGCCGCATGCCTCATAATGCTCGTCGCGGCATACGGCGGGGGGGTCCCCGCCCAGGACAGCAGCACCGACCCACCCCAGACCGCCAACGCCGATGCACCCGGCCGCCACAAAGCAGTCGTTATCCCATGCCAGGACCTCATTGACGACGGCCTCTATGCTTCGATTATCCGGCGATCCGAAGAAGCCCTGGCGATGGGCGCAACCCACATCATTTTCGAAATTGACACCTACGGCGGACTCGTCAAATCCGCAGACGATATATCCACTTTTCTCATACTCGACCTTGGCCAAAAAATACACACAGTAGCCTACATCACCAAAAAAGCCATCTCCGCCGGAGCTATGGTCAGCGTCAGTTGCCGCGACATCATCATGCGCCAAAACACAACAATTGGAGACTCCGCCCCCGTCACTATGGGCGGTTCGCTCGAAGGTGTCGAACGCGAGAAGATCGAAAGCTTTATCCGGGCCATCTTCACAAGAGCCGCCGAAGCAAACGATTATCCCGAACCGCTCCTCCGCGCAATGGTTACGGTGCAGCTCGAAGTCTACAGAGTCAAAGACCTCACCACCGGCCAGTATGAATTCTTCGATGCCGATGACCTGCCCAGAGACCACGAACGCTACGACCTCGAAAACAAGGAACTCGTCGTCCGCGACGATCAGATACTAACCCTGACCGCCGCAAGGGCCCTTGAATACGGTGTCGCAAGGGCGGTAGTCGACAGCCGCGAAGAAGCCCTCGCCTTCCTTGAGCAGCGAGACAACATCACCTTCGATCCCGATGTGCCGGTCCTCAGGCCTCTGTGGTCTGAGCAGATGGTTCGCTGGCTCAACTCACCGACCGTCATGGCCGTACTCGTAATGGTAGCCATGCTGGGCGTATACATCGAACTCAACACCCCCGGAGTAGGACTCCCTGGCCTTGTTGCGGTCATCGCAATCGTGGTCATGGTCGGCAGCAAATACCTCATCGGCATGGCCAACTGGGTCGAAGTCGCCGTACTCGTGCTCGGACTCATTCTCCTCGCCGTTGAGATCTTCATAACACCCGGATTTGGAGTTGCCGGAATCACCGGCATTATCCTCATAATTGCAGGTTTCCTCGGTATGCTCGTCCGAAATCCCCCCGGGGAGGTTCCTTGGCCGCGCAGCCCCTTCGCATGGGAACTCCTGCTAAACTGGCTCATGGCAGTATCCCTGGGTTTCATCGGCTTCCTGATAATGGCGTTCCTGTTGGCCAGGTACCTTCCAAAGATGTACTTCCTGCGCGGACTAATGCTCGAACCCGCTGCCGCCGGTGGCCCGAACGCCCCAAGCATGACTTCCGACAGCCGCGACGCTGCCCACGCCCTCAATGTGGGCGACATCGGAGAAGTCGTCTCGCCCCTCAGGCCCGCAGGCGAAGCACGATTCGCCCACGCAACCGTAGATGTAGTCGCCGAAGGACAGTTTCTTGAAAAAGGCGCAAGAGTGAAGATAATGGACATTCGTGGCAACCGCGTCGTTGTAAGGGCGCTCGATTAGGCTGGAGCTTAGTAATGGATTGGTCGATGATGGCATGGGTTTTCTTCGCGGTGTTTCTATTCGTCGCCTGCGCCATCCTCCTGGTCGTCGAAATCTTCGTCCCGAGCTTCGGAATACTCACGCTTTCGGCAATCGCCTGTTTCGTCGGCGGAGTAACGATCTTATTCAGATTTGGCGACGCCGCTGGCGTTGTCGGCATCATCACCGCCGCCGTCGTAATCCCCATCGTGTGGATAATAAGCTATCGCCTGTTTCCCAAAACCCCGTTCGGCCGACAGGTCATGCTTGGCAAGCCCGACCGAAACCGGGGAGACGCAATACCCGACAGCGACCGCTTGCAGGCGCTGCTCGGAGCCGAGGGAGTCGTGCTCAGCCCATTAAGGCCCGTCGGAATGTGTGCCTTTGAAGGCCGAAGAGTCGAATGTGTCGCCGAGACCGGCTACATCGAAAGAGATAAAAGAATACGGGTCATCCGTGTGGAAGGAACCCAGTTGACGGTCAGACTAATCGAGAATACTTAGGATTGAAAGGGCAGGGAGATGGTTGATTTGATAAGGTCGATGGTTGGGGCTATTGACAGCGCCTTTGAAGTAGGCCTCATCGTGATTGGTATATTCGCGATTCTGGTCTTTCTCCTTCTTGTCATCAAGTACGGCAGCTTGTGGCTCCAGGCCAGGCTCTCCCGCGCACCCGTCTCATTCGCCGAACTCATTGGCATGACCCTGCGAAAAGTGAATACCAGGACCATTGTCATCAGCCGTATCATGGCTTCGCGCGCAGGACTGGAAATCTCCACCCCAGACCTCGAAAGCCATTATCTCGCAGGTGGGCGGGTACCCAACGTCGTCAGGGCCCTCATCGCTGCAGACAGGGCCAACATCGAACTGACCTATAAGATTGCAACCGCAATCGACCTGGCGGGTCGCGACATTCTTGAAGCCGTCCAGACCAGTGTTAATCCAAAGGTGATCGACTGCCCCGATCCGACCAAAGGCAAGGACACAGTGGATGCCGTCGCCCAGGACGGTATCCAGCTCAAGGCCAAGGCACGAGTAACCGTCCGCGCAAATATCGAGCGACTCATCGGCGGAGCAACCGAAGAGACAATCATCGCACGAGTCGGCGAAGGTATCGTAACAACCATAGGAAGTGCCATCAGCCACAAAAGTGTGCTTGAGAATCCTGACAATATATCCAAGGCTGTCCTTTCCAAGGGCCTCGACGCCGGCACGGCATTTGAAATACTCTCCATAGACATCGCCGATGTCGATGTCGGTGAGAACATTGGCGCACAACTCCAGAAAGCCCAGGCCCTCGCCGATCAGGAACGGGCAAAAGCCGAAGCCGAGCGGCGACGTTCTATGGCCATCGCAAGAGAGCAGGAAATGAGAGCCTTGGTCCAGGAAAACCGCGCAAAAGTCGTCCTCGCCGAGGCAAAAGTTCCCTTGGCCATCGCCGACGCCTTCAAGGCGGGCAATCTCGGCATTATGGACTACTACAGGATCAAGAACATCGGCGCAGACACCGCAATGCGTGAGTCAATTGCCCAGCCCCCAAAGAGGGAAGGCTGACAGGTGAAAGCGAATGATCAGCTTGTTTGACATCCCGTTGGCCGCACGGAGGCCCAATCTCGACGGAAACTGGCTCGAGATCCTTATCCCCGTCGTCATAATAATTATCTACGCCGTTAGCGGCATCCTCAAGATGCGCTCAAACCTCAAGGAGCAGCAGGAAGGCCGCAAGTCCGAGCGACGCTATCGCCCCCTTGATGAGCAAGAAGAGTGGCAGGAGCCCGACACCGAGGCGATGGAAAAAGAATCCGCACGGCTCGAAAGGCTCCTCGAACTCAAGCCCGCGCCGCGCCCCGGACCTGCTCGCCCGCGGCCCGCCCCCCAGGGGCAGCAGCTTCAGGCTAACGAGCGAAGAACGCTCGACGCATTTCTGGCCACCGAAGCACCCACGCCGCTCTCTGATCGCATTGCTGAAGCCCGCAAAAAAGCCGAGGCGCTTGTAAGAGCACAGCAGGCCCAGGCCGCCAAAGAACCCCTCTGGCCGCGCGCAGCCGAAAGGATGGAAATTGCCCGCACTCGCAAACCCAAAGTGCCCGCCCCGACGGTCAGCCCCGCTGCAGCAAAACCCCGCACGGTGCCGCCGGTGCCGCCGCCCGAAGCGCATGTCCTTGGCGACCTCAAGGACAATCAAACGCTGCGAAACGCCATACTGTACGCCGAGATACTGGGAATCCCCGTCGCCTTGCGGGATATGGATATGTAGCCAAACGGTGGCATGGGCATCCTGCCCGTGTTCGGCCCAAACGCATAAACGGTGGCATGGGCATCCTGCCCGTGTTCAGCCCAAACGCATAAACGGTGGCATGGGCATCCTGCCCGTGTTCAGCGATAGGGCATGCCTTTCTCCCGGCGCACCCAAAGTCCCCCTCCTCCTGTTGCCATGAAGAAAGCTCGCACACAGCCGCCAATCACGCCGGCTTTGCACCGAACATATCGAGGTGCACTATGCTCTCCAGCGACCGTTTCGGCACGTGAAGAACGTTGTTGTCGTCCAAATAGTATTCGATCGCCGAGCCTGACGCCGCCTCAAGCTGTGGACTTTCGTCGGGATAGCCCAGCGCAACCACAGAGTCAATCGTGTACTTCTCCGGAATCCCAAGAACCCGCCTCACGTTCTCCCGCCGCACGGACGCCAGCCAGCATGACCCGATACCCTGGCTCCACGCACATAGCAAGATGTTTTCAATGGCCGCCGCCGCATCGACAATCCCGAAATGCGCCTTCTCAAGATCACGATTGCGCAGCACAACGATATACGCTGTCGGTCGCTGGTCGGGCGCCGCATTACGCCCCGGCTGAATGTAAGCCGCCCACGCCAGTTCTTCGTAGACCGCCGCGACAAGCTCCGCCTCCCTGACGATAACGTATTCCAGCGGCTGAATATTGGATGCAGACGGAGCAAGGCGCCCCGCCTCCACAAGCTCCAGAAGCGTCTCCTCGCCAAGCGGCTCCTGCCTGAAAAGGCGAATCGTCCGCCGCGACTTCACCGCCTCGATGAAATCCATATCGTCTCCTGCCCGGCCCTCGCCTCCACCCCGAATCTAGGCCCGCCATCCACCGAAAAACTACTCGCTTTCCTTCTTGGAGTACTGCGCAACGATCTGCTGCTGCACGTTCGGCGGAACCGGCTCGTAGTGGCTCAACTCCATTGAATAGCTGCCTTGTCCCCCGGTAACGCTCTTCAACTGGCTGTTGTATTGCGTCACCTCCGAAAGCGGAACCTGTGCCTTGATCACGATCATTCCGCCCGCAAGCACGTCTTGCCCGCTGATCCGACCCCGACGCGAAGCCATGTCGCCGGTGATGTCGCCCATGTTGTCCGCCGGCGCGGTGATCTCAATATTCACGATTGGCTCAAGCAGGGCGGGCTTCGCCTTGCTAACCGCGTCGATAAACGCCCCCTTGCCCGCGGACCTGAAAGCAACTTCCTTGGAGTCCACCGGGTGATACTTGCCGTCATACACCGATACCTTCACGTCCTGCATCGGGAAACCCGCAACAACGCCCGATTCCATGACGTCCTTGATCCCCTTGAGAATCGCAGGCTCGTACTGACCCGGAATCGACCCGCCGAATATGTCCCAACTGTATTCCAGCGGCGGATCGCTGTCACGCTCCGCCGGCTCCACTCGAAGATAGACCTCTCCGAACTGACCGGCCCCGCCCGTCTGCTTCTTGTGCCGGTAGTGCCCGTCGGCCTTGCCCGTGATAGTCTCGCGGTAAGGTATCTTCGGCGCCTTGGTATTAACCGCCAGCTTGTAACGTTTCTCCATCTTCGAAAGCATCACCCGCAGGTGCAGATCGCCAAGGCCGCTGACAACCAGCTCCTTGGTCTGCATGTCGCGATCCACCTTGAAGCAAAGGTCCTCGTCGCAAAGCTTCTCCAGTGCCCCGCTGATCTTGCCCTCGTCGCCGCGCGACGCCGGCTCAAGCGCAAGCGAAAACATCGGCTTCGGCAGCACGGGCATCGCGATCGTCCCCGATATCGACCCGTCATGAACAACATCCCCCACACGAAGCTCCTCGACCTTCGCCAAAGTTATGACATCACCGGCGATACCTTCTTCGATTTCCGTAGTCTCCGCCCCCTGCATCTTCAGCGGATGCCCCGGCCGAATCGTCTTCTTCTCGTCGCCAACGTGTAACTGGCTGGAAGAATTGAACTTGCCGCTGAAAAGCCGAATGGATGAATACTTCATATTGGACCGGGGATCGAAACCCACCCTGAAAACAAGACCCGCTAATGGCCCGTTCGGATCGGTCTTGATATCCTTCTCGCTCTCGCCGTCCTTCAATACCGCCGGCTTGGCCTGCACCGGCGAAGGTACGCACGATATGATCAGGTCCAGAAGCTCCGTTACGCCCGCCTCCTTGCGACTGTCCGTAAACACGATCGGAACTAACGTACCAGCCACAAGCGCCTTGACGAACACCCCCGAGATCTGCTCGGCGCTGATCTCCTCGCCGCCCAGATAACTCTCCATCAGAGAGTCGTCCGCCTCAACTATGCTCTCCACCAGCTCCGTGTGCGCCTGCGACACATCCATCACCGGAGAATCCCCGACCTCGTTCGTTATGCAGTCGACCACCGAACGCTTGTCCGCCGAAGGAAGGTTCGCGCACCGGCAGCTCGTCCCGAAAGTCTCCTGGATTCCGCCCACAAGTGCCGACAGGTCGACATTGTCCGCATCCATCTTGTTGATCACGATTATACGAGGTTTCCCCGCCCGTGTCGCCGCCTCGAAGTGCTTGCGCGTGTTCAGCTCGATGCCCCCGCCCGCCCCCACCACCACGACCGCTGCGTCCGCAGCAGGAATCGCAGACAGAGCTGCACCAACAAAATCAGGATATCCCGGAGCGTCGATTATATTGATCAGCTTCCCCTGGTAGTTGGCGTAAGCAAGCGATGAGTGAATCGAATGCCCCCGCTGCTTCTCCTCGTCGTCATAATCGCAGACTGTCGATTTGTCTTCGATGGTGCCAAGGCGGTTGATCATCCCTGTTTTATGCAGGATCGCCTCGGCAAGCGATGTCTTACCGCTGCCGCCGTGTCCAAGAAGTATGATGTTGCGAATCTCATCAGTTTTTGCCACCGGTGAACGCCTCCATAAATTCTGGTTCAACTGCCTCGATTGTCCTAAAGCTCGTCAGTTTACACGATTAAATTCGGCCCCACAAGGGCAAAACACGAAGTAAAACCAAAACTTTTTACCCCCAACCCGCGCATTTCACCAAAGCCCCAACCGACAACTGCCGTATTTTGAATATATAAAAAAGTTGCGTCCATACGCCGACAAATTATACTGTTGCTGTATATCCTAAGGGCACATTCCCGCAAGGAGGTCAAAATGACAGGACGGATTCCAAAGGTCGTGGTCGTCGGACCAGCCTATGTCGACATGGTAATAAAGTGCAGGGAGTTTCCAAAGCCCGGACTCGCCGCCGACGGCTTCGGCGCATCCTGTATCCCCACCGGCCCAGGCCCAAATCGGGCCGTCGAAGCCGCTCTCTGCGACTGCGACGTCGCCCTCATCACAAAAGTCGGCGAAGACCCCTTCGGCCAAATGGCAAAAGCAAACCTCAAAAGGTTCCGGATAAACACCGAACTCGTATACACCGCCAGCGCAATGAGCACCGGAGTCATAATGACAATGGTCGATTCTTCCGGTGAAAACCTCAGTTGCGTCTCCGCCGGCGCAAACCGCGCACTCAGCGCGGACGAAGTCGGTTGTGCCGCCGCTGAATCACTAATCCAGGCCGCCGACGTCTGCCTCATCTCCGCCGATCTCCCCCAGGACGCCGTAATCACCGCAATAAGAATAGCCGACATGCACAGAACAAAAATCATCCTCGAAACCCCCCCGCAGGACCACGGAATAACAAGAGCCGCCGATCTCGACTGGCCAACCGAATACTACTCCGCCGACGTCCTCATCCCAAACTTCTACAAGCTCATGGAAGGTGCCGAACTCGGCGCAGGAAGCGCAGGAGAACTAAAACTCCTCGCCTCCGAGCTCGTCGCCAAGGGAATCGGCTGCGTCCTCATCAAGCTCCCGCCAAGAGAAGTCTTCATCGTCGACCGCTACGACACCACCCACGTACCCTGGGTAAACCTCGACATCGTCGATCAGACAGCAAGCACCGACGCCTTCGCCGGCGCACTCGCCGCATCCTGCGCAGTCGGAGACGAGCCCCAGGCCGCCGTCAAGTTCGCCTGCGCCGCCGGAGCTCTCGCAATGGCCGGATTCGGAGCACAGGACTCACTCCCAAAAAAAACCAAAATCATCGAGCTCCTGCAGCAGCAGCCCGACTGATCTGCCAACCGGCCCAGCCGGCGCCGCCGAACACCCCCGCCCCTTTTTACGTTCAACGCCCACCTCAATTCCGCCGATATCACTGTCGCATTCTATAAATGCGCAGAAAATTCTCCGGGGGGACTGGATGTGGCATCGTATCGGAACACAAAACTTAACGCCCACGCCGCACGCAACCTCACCCTACATATCGCCCCCTTCCTCAACCGCGCATCCATCTTCTGCCTCGCCGTCCTGCTCTCCCTGCTTTCGCCGCTCTCCGCCGCCAGGCGCCCCCAACCCGATTCCGCCGACGAATACCGCAGAAAGGCCGAATGCATCCACAACATCCTTCTCTTTGCCGAGTGGCCCCCGCACATCCAAACCAAAAAAACCATCACCATCTGCATCCTCGGTGACGACCCCTTCCGCGGCAGCTTCCGCCATGTCCAGAACAAGCCCGTAGGCCCCGCCGCCCGAATCCTCAGGATCAGACGCCTCGGCCCCTACACCCCCGCAATCGACCTCAAAGACTGCGACGTCCTCTTCATCTCCCGCTCCGAATACGGCCGACTCGAAGACATACTCCGCCCAATCCAACGCCAGCCAATCCTCACTGTCGCCGACTGCCCCGACTTCCTCCACGTCGGCGGAATGGTACAGCTCATCCGCGTCAACCACAAGATACACTGGAACATAAACCTCCGCCCCGCCAAAGACGCCCGCCTCAAGCTCAGTGCCCAACTCCTCAGAAACGCCGCACATGTCGTCTGCATACCGCCCGACGAGGATTGCTCGCTAAACAACTGCCCCAACGACGCCAACCACAGCCCGCCGCCAGCTCAAAAGGACTCGCACCCATGAAGCCCTTCCGCGACTGGACCATCAAAGCGCGCCTCAGTCTGGCCATGATGACAGCCAGCCTCGCCGCAATCCTCCTCGCCGGCGTCGTCACCATCACATTCTCGCTCCACCGCTGGCGACGCGAGCACATCCGCGACATGTACTCCATAGCCCACGTCCTCTCCGAAAACCTCCAGGCCGCCCTCGTCTTCGAAATGCCCGAAGACGCTGAAAAGCTCCTCGCCTCCCTCGCCGTAAACCGCTCCGTCATCATGGCCGCCGTCTACGATGCCCAGGGAGTACCAATCGCATCCTATCGTCGCCCCGATGCCCCCCCCGGCCTTACGCCGCCGCCGCCACAGCCCGAAGGATACGCCTTCCAGGGCCCGTACCTCAGCATGTTTCACGCCATAAAAGTAGACAACCGCCGGATAGGCACGTTGTACATCCGGGACGACCGCCACATTGAAAGAGAACGCTTCTGGCAGGACGTTAGAGTCTGGTCCCTCGCAATGGTCCTCGGGCTGGCCCTCGCGTTTCTTGTTGCCCAATACCTCCAGCAGCTCATCTCCCACCCCATCATCACCCTGACCCATGTCGCCGAGAAGGTCGCACGCAGCCGCGACTACTCCATCCGAACCCGAAAGCAGGGCAACGACGAAATCGGCCGCCTCATGCACGCCTTCGACGAAATGATGTCCCGCATTCAGGCCGCCCAGCAGGCCCTCCGGCAAAGCGAAGAGCGATTCCGCGACTTCTTCCACCAGGCGCCCATCGGCTTTCACATTTTCGGACCCGACAGGCTGTTTGTTGATATCAACCAGGCCGAACTCGATATGGTCGGCTACACAAGGGATGAAGTGATTGGCAGATTGACCTTGACCGACCTGGTCATGCCTCAGCAGAAGGATCAGGCCCGCCGCCATTGGGACGAGATCGCCGCCGCCGGCGCAGTCAAAAACGCAGAATACACCCTCCTCCACAAGGACGGCCGACACGTCAACGTCATCGTCAACGCCTCCGCCCTCCTCGACGAAAACGGCACACTCGTCCGAACACGGGGCAGCGTCATCGACATCACAGAGCGAAAGAGAATGCTCGGCAAGCTCCGCGAGTCCCAGGCCATGCTTCAGAACGTCCTGGACACCATAAACGTCCGCGTCTTCTGGAAGGACAATCAGCTCAGATATCGCGGATGCAACCGCCTCTTCGCCCTCGACGCCGGACTCGACCCCCCTGAGCAAATCGTCGGAAAGACGGACATGGACCTCCCCTGGAAGCTGCTCGCCGCGGCATACCGCCGAGACGACCGCCAGGTCATTGACTCCGGCGAACCAAGACTCAGCTATGAGGAGCCTCTAACCACGCCCCAGGGAAAGAGCCTTTGGGTCAACACAAGCAAAATACCGCTCCGTGATGCCGAAAACCGGATCATCGGCGTCCTCGGAACATACCAGGATGTAACCGAAAGCAAGAGAGCAGAACTGGCCCTCAGGCTCAGTGAACAGCGATTCCGCGCCATCGCAAATTACACCTGCGACTGGGAGCTCTGGATCAGCCCCGAAGGCCATGTACTCTGGACCAATCCCGCCGTCGAGCGCATAACCGGCTATTCCGTCGCCGAGTTCATGGCCCTCGGAAGCCACCCCGGCCCCGTTGTCTTCAATGAAGACAAGGACCTCGTCGCCGAAGCTTTCGACGACGCCCTGCGAGGAGGATCTGGAAAGCAGTTGGAGTTTCGAATCCGCCGAAAGGACGGATGCTTACTATGGGTCAGCATGGCATGGCAGCCAATCTTCGACAACAAGGGCGTCTCGCAGGGCCACCGCGAGAGCATCGAGGACATCTCCCAGAAAAAACAAGCCGAAATTGAACTCGAGCACAGCCGCGAGAGGTTCCGAAGCCTCGTCGAAACAACCTCCGACTGGATTTGGGAGACAGATGTAAACAACAGATACACATACGTTAGTCCCGCGGTTAACAGCCTCCTCGGCTATGAACCCCACGAGATACTCGGAAAGACCCGCTTCGAACTGATGTCTCCCCAGGAGGCCCGCCGCGTTAGTCCGTTGTTCCGCGATATAGCCGCCGAAGCAAGGCCCTTCCGAGCACTCGAAAACGTCCACCTCGCCAAAGACGGACGCCAGGTCACCCTCGAGACCTCCGGCGTACCAGTCTATGACCTCTACGGAAACTTCGCCGGCTACCGTGGTATCGACCGCGACGTCACCGAGCGAAAGCAGGCCGAAGATCGCCTCCGGGAGACCATGCAGATGCTCAAGCTCGTACTCGACGCAATACCCGCAAGGGTCTTCTGGAAAGACCGAAACGGCGTCTTTCTCGGCTGCAACACCCTCTTCGCCCGCGACGCCGCCCTCGAAAACCCCGAAGACATCATCGGCAGGACCGATTACGATATGCCCTGGACCAAAGAAGAATCTGACAGCTACATTGAGCATGACCGAAGAGTCATCGAGACAGGCACACCCGAATACCATATCATGGAAACCCAGTTGCATGCCGACGGACGCCTCGCCTGGCTCGAAACAAACAAGGTCCCCCTGCGTGATGCACAGGGAAACGTCGTCGGCGTCCTTGGCTCCTATGAGGACATCACCCAGCGCAGAATCTCCGAGAACGCCATGAGAGCAATCGTCGAAGGAACCGCACGCGCAACCGGACAGGACTTCCTCAGCAGCCTCGTCCGCCACCTCGCCGCCGCAATCTCCTGCAAATACGTGCTCCTCGCTGAACTCGTCGAGCCCGAAATGGATCACATCCGAACCATGGCCGTCTGGGCTCGCAACGATTATGTCCCCAATTTCGATTTTCCTGTCCTGGGCACCCCGTTTGAGCATGTCGCCTACGGCGAACCGTCCGTGTGTATCGAAGGCCTCCGCAAGCACTTCCCCGAATGCGAAAAGCTCAGAGACATGAACGCACAATGCTATATCGGCGTGCCTCTTTTCGATTCCGCCGGCCGGACACTCGGAGTCATTGCCGCAATCGACGACAAGCCCCTCCAGCGAGTAGACTTCGCAAAATCCGTCATGTCCATCTTCGCAACGCGAGCCGCCGTCGAGCTCGAACGCAAGCAGGCCGAGGAAGAACGCGAACGCCTCCTCCGAACACTCGAACAGAAGAACCGCGAACTCGAAAGCATCGTCTACACCAGCTCCCACGACCTCCGCTCCACTGTCGTAAACGTCCAGGGCTTCAGTGCCGAACTCTCCGCAACATGCACCAGCCTCCTCAGCCTCCTCGATAAGGTGCCCGTCCCCCACGAAAAGCTCAAGGAGGAACTCCTGACCATGCTCCACGACGACATACCCACCGAACTCAGGTTCATCACCGCCAGCGCCGCCAAAATGGACATGCTCATCGCAGGCCTCCTCAAGCTCTCCCGCCTCGGAAGAGTCCGGCTGAACCTTCAGCCCGTCGATATGAACCTGCTCATCCGGCAGGTCGTTGACGGCATGCAGTACCAGCTCCGGCAGGTGGATGCCGAAGTGAGCATCGAAACACTCCCACCGTGCACCGCCGACCCCGACCTGCTCGTCCAGGTCTTCGCAAATCTGCTCGACAATGCCGTCAAATACCGCCGTCCCGAATGGCCGCCCCGCATAGAAGTGTCCGGCCGCGTTGATGAACAGATGAGTGTCTACTGTGTCGCCGATAACGGTCCGGGCATCCTCCCAAGACACCAGACGCACATCTTCGAGGTATTCCATCGCCTCGATCCCGAAGGCCCGGTCTCCGGTGACGGGCTCGGCCTCGCCATCGTCAGGCGAATCGTCGACCGCCACGCCGGCAGGGTCTGGGTGCAGTCAGCCCCCGAACAGGGCAGCGGATTCTTCGTAGCGATCCCCACCGCCTGAAAACTTGCCACCCCATAACTCATCCCGAACGCGCTGGATCGAGATGAGTCTCTCGTCGGAGGCTGTTGGTCGCTGCTCGCCCCTATCCAAGAAGCTTTCCAACCTTCGAAAGCAGCATGTCAGGCTTCACGGGCTTGTCCAGAAACTCCTCCACCGGAAGCCACGACTCGTCACCCGCGGCGTCCTTGAAATCTATGCCCATCTTATCCTTCACCCCCGTAAGCATCAGAATCGGGATAGACTTCGTCGCTTCATCACCCTTGAGCCGACGGCTCAAAACAAATCCCTCGCTTTGAGTGTCCATCATCACGTCGAGAATTATCAAATCCGGCAGCTTCTGCGATAACTCCTTCATCGCTCCATCGCTGTTGGGCGCGCTTGATACATCGTAACCTTGACTTTCAAGCACCACGGTCATGGCCTCTGTAATATCCGGATCATCGTCTACAATCAAAATTCTCTTCTTGCTCATTGCGCCCTCTGATTTGATACAACTTCGACAAATGCCTTGCTTTGAGGCTCCTGAGCCACTATATATCACGCGCAAAAACTTGTAAACTTAATTATTATATTCACGAACTGTAGGTAGCTTCTATGAAGAACTCGCACCCCGAACCAATGATGCTGCCCAGCGGTAACAGTATAATAAACTTGCCTGGCCGTCCGGAAGAGCAGGGCGGTAGTAATCATGATTCAGATTGATCACATCACGCTCGGCTATGCCAACCAGACCCTCCTCAGGGACTTCTCGCTTACCGTCAACACCGGGCAAAAGGTCGCCCTGTGCGGCCCGTCAGGCGCCGGCAAGAGTTCCATCCTCCGCTGCATACTCGGATTTGTACGGCCGCAAACGGGAAGCATCATAATCGACGGCGTCGAGCTGGACCGCCACAATGTCTGGACGCTCCGAAGGCGAATAGGCTATGTGCCCCAGGAGGCCGACCTTGCCGACCAGCTCGTCAGCCAAACCATCCGCCGACCGTTCTCCTTTCGCGCAAACGCTCGCCTTCGCCCCAATCTCGATCGCCTCCCGCAAATGCTCCGGCAGTTCGGCCTCTCCGATGCTGTGCTCGACAAGGAAATGCCGGCCCTCTCCGGCGGCGAAAAACAGCGAATCGCGCTCATCATAACCCTCCTCCTGGACCGTGACCTGCTCCTCTTCGACGAGATATCATCCGCCCTCGACGAGCGCTCCACCGAAACGATCGCAGCTATGATCAGGGAGTCGTCCCGCACAATCCTCCTTGTAACGCATGATCGCAGGCTAACGGCCGTCTGCGACTGCGTCGTCGACATACCTTCGCTTGGGCAGGCCCTCTAATGACCGACGCCATACCAATCAGCAATGCCCGAATGGCCGCCGCCTACATCCTCCTGGTGATTCCCCTGGCCATCCTCCTCTGGTATCGCATCCCACTCATTGGCAAAATGCTCGTCGCGGTCGTCCGAATGACGCTCCAGCTCCTCTTCGTCGGCTTCTATCTCCAGGTTGTGTTCCGCTTCAACAACGTCTGGCTCAATCTCGCGTGGCTCATCGCCATGATCGCCGTCGCCGACGTATCCATCGTCCGCCATTGCGATCTCCGCCTGATGCGATTTGCCGCCCCGATGTTCGGCGCACTCGTTGCCGGAACCGCAATCCCGCTGCTGTTCTTCGTCGGCGTCATCCTGAACGCCCCCGGCCTCATGGACGCACAGTATGTCATACCCATAGGCGGCATGATCCTCGGCAATTGCCTCCGCGCCGATGTCATCGGTCTCACCGGCTTCTACCAGGCCATACGCCGCGGTGAAAGAGCATTCCTCCTCTCCCTCGCCCAGGGAGCCGCAATCGGCGAGGCCGTTCTCCCGTACTTCCGGGACGCCCTCCGAGGCGCAATGCTGCCTGCCGTCACCACCATGTCCACTATCGGCCTGGTCTCTCTGCCCGGCATGATGACCGGAGTCATACTTGCCGGCGCCGACCCCTTCACCGCCATCAAGTACCAGATCGCTATAATGATCGCCATCTTCACTGGCACAGCAATCACGGTCCTCCTCGGTATCCTGCTCTCGATACGAACAAGCTTCTCCGGATACGGCATCTTGGACAGGTCCATCTTTGCAAAGTAGATCCGCGCAGTGAAACAACTCCTGACCTCTCGCTGAAAAAACAAGAAAAATGTTTGACTTCTGCAAAACTTGGGGTATAATCTGATAAGGAATACAAGGCAAAGCAAAAAGGAGCGGCAAAGTGAATAACAACCCATACATGCAGCTAAACCCTGAACTTACAAGGACTTGCCGGTCTTTCCGCTGCCTGCCGTGCTCCATACCATGCTCGCCCCAAACCCCCGTTTTGAAAAAACAAAGCCAATCTTAACAAGCTCTTAATACTATAAGTGCCGCCAAATAAAGCACTTACGAACCAATGACCAAAAACCCTGCCCCAACCACCCTCAAAACAAACCCATTCAAAGTAGCGCCAAAAGCCCAAATGGAGGATTCATCCGTGATAAGCTCTTTCTGCCGCTCGACAATCGCACGCGTCGTCTTAGCCCGCATTTCTCACCGTTGTTCTCTTTGAGATGATCTGCGGGGACTTCCGGGGTGGGCAGGTTTGGCGAGGGGTTGGTGTGGTCTGCTTTTTGCTTACCGAGCGGGCGAATTGCCTTTGTG
>Ga0334883_1000445_pt1 | contig 74904 bp, 49 predicted proteins | sample GraSluR1_MG_6_FD_207230 | JGI IMG/M metagenome (GOLD analysis project Ga0334883, IMG submission 207230) | Sludge microbial communities from methane-producing bioreactor in Wageningen University, Netherlands - Granular Sludge_09_05-R1 | ecosystem: Engineered > Bioreactor > Anaerobic >... | reverse complement strand
CCCTCCGGGAGGTCTCTTGAGGCCGATGCCGAACCGTAGGTGCGCCGCTTCTTCCTACGGAGGTCGCTCATGTCTCGTGTTCTGGTTGCCGTACTGTTGCTGCCCTGCGCCGGCTTCGCGGCACAGCAGCCGTTCCTGCACCTGCCCCTGGTGCCCGCCGCTCCATCTTTGGAGGCCGATCTGGACTCGGGCCTGTGGTCGCAGGCCGCCGCGATCCCCGGTTTCCAGCTTCTGGACGCTACGGACTCGCCTGAGGCTCAGACGACCGCCCGCGCCTGCCATGACGGCCGCCGCCTGTATCTGGGCGTCACCTGCCAGGAGCCGCAGATGGACAAGCTCCAGGCCCGGTCCGCCCCCCGCGACGCCGACATCTGGACCGGCGATGTGGTGGAGGTCTTCGTCGGCGGGGCGCAGCCCAACCACTATTACCATATCATGCTGAACGCTTCAGGCGCCATCAGCGACGAGGAATGCCACGGCCCGGCGAAACAGCCGGGGTGGAATGGTGACATCGAGGTGGCCGCGAGCCGCACCGAGACATCGTGGACGGTGGCCGCCTCCATCGCTCTTGCCGACCTCGGCATCAAGCCCGGTGACGCCGCCCGGGGCTTCAACCTCTGCCGCAGCCGCATCCCCGTGCGGGAGTTGTCCTGCTGGTCACCGACGCTCTCCGGGTTCCACGTGCCCGAGCGGTTTGGCCGGATCGTGCCGGGCACCGACGCCTCGGCCGTGACGGCTCTGGACTGGGGCAAGCCGTGGCCCGGCGACAATGTGCTGAAGCTGCGATCCACCACGCAGGCGCCGGCGGTCGAGATGTCGCTCACCTGTGCAGGCGCTACGGAAGCCCTCTCGCTGAGCTCAGGGGCCGCCGGCGAGTTTGGCTATAGCTTCCGCGGGCTGGGCAGTCTGCTGTTGGCGGTGGAGGCCAGGGCGGGCGAGAGCCTGCTGACACGGCAGTATGCCACGGTTCTGGTGGCCGACTACCGCGATGAGATCGCCCGGCTCCGCGAGCGGCTGACCCGGATGCCGGAGGGCGGCGCCGAGCTGCCCGGCCTCCAGAAAGCCGCCGGGGCCCTGGAGCAACTGGCTCAGCGAGCCGCGCAGCCGGAAGCCGTCGTCGCCGCCGAGTGGCCCGGACTGGGCGAGGAGATCCATGCGCTCTCTCGCCACCTGGACACGCTGCAGGTGGAGGCCCTCGCCAATGCAGCCGACCCTCAGGCGGGGTTCGGGCTCGGGGTACAGAGCTCCCTGGTGAAGATGCTCCGCCACGAGCCGTTCACCGGACAGATCGAGGCGCCGCTGGCGCTCCGCTCGGCCCGGCGCGAGTACGAGGCGGCCCAACTGGTGGTCTTCGCCTTCGATGACGAGCTCAAGCAGGTCTCGTTGGAGCTGGGCGACCTGGTGAGTGCCGACGGGAAGGCCCGTCTGGACCGCAGGCACCTGTCGTGGCGCCACGTGCAGTACATCCTCACCGAGCGGCCGACCTATCCGGTGCCGTTTGTCGGCCTGTGGCCGGACCCGCTGGTGCCGGTGGAGAGCTTCGAGGTCCCGGCCCGGGGCTTCGAAGCCGCCTGGATCACCGCCTACGTGCCTCCGGGCACCCCGGCCGGTGACTACTCCGGTACCGTCACCGTCCGCACCGGCAACGCCGGCACCCGGACCTTGCCCCTGCAGCTCCACGTCTACGGCTTCACCCTTCCGCGCACCAATCATCTGAAGACCTCCTTCGGCGCCGGGATGGCCCGGGGCCTGGACTCCCGGAAGTGGTGGGACAACATGCTGGACCATCGCATCAGCCCCACGAGCCTGGTGGGTGCTCCGGTGGAGCCGGCGCGCTGGGACCTCTCGGGCTTCGACCGCATCGTCTTCTCCGCGCGGCTCACGGGCGGGAGGCCCGAGACCGGTCCGAGCTTCGAGGTCGGCTATGCCCGGGTGGGGGCGCAGCAGTACGGCCCGATCCCGCTGACGGAGCACTGGCAGGAGTTCGTCGTACCGCTGGGCCAGGGCCGTGAGCACATCAACGGGCTCGGCCTGTCCTTCCCCAGCCCCGTCGAGGCCACGGTGGGCCTCCGCGACCTGCGCGCCGTGGGGCCTGAGGGCGCGCTGGAGCTGGCGGCCGACGCCGAGCAGTGGTTCGGCGGGTCGGGCTCTCGGGTGTCGGGCGGGGACGAGGGTGGCATCCGCCTGAGCTTCTCGGCGGCCGCGGGCGGCGAGGGCGAGTGGCTGGCAGACTGGCCGCAGACTGTGGCCTCGGTGTGGGAAGCGGGCAATGTGCCGGCCAAGATGGACTTCACTCGCTTCGACTTCGAGGTGCAAAGGTACCTGCGCCGCGGACTGACGGCGGTCTGCATCGGGCTGCCCTCCACGGCCTACAAGCAGGACCGTGACGCGGCGGTCGGTCAGCTCCGGCGCAGCGGCACCGCGGCCCTGGCCAGGGGCTGGGGACAGCATCTGCGACAACGCGGCTGGCTCGATCTGGCCTACACCTACATGGCCGACGAGCCGGAGCACGAGTTCTACGAGACGCTCAACGCCATGCTGGCCGAGGTGCACCGCGGCGATCCGGGGATCAACAACATGATGACGGCCCGTGGCGCCGGCGCCCCGGAGCTCACTCACGTGGACATCTGGTGCCCTGAGGTCTACTCCTTCAACCCCGAAGGCGCCGCGGCGCAGCAGAAGCTGGGCAAGGAGGTCTGGTGGTATGTGGCCTTTAGCACCCGCCACCCGTTCCCCAACTACTGGATCGACTATCCGGCCCTGGACTGCCGGGTCCACTTCTGGATGACCTGGAAGCACAAGCTTGACGGGATCCTCTACTGGTCCATCAACTACCGCACCTTCGATAACTGGAAGACGGCCATGTGCTATCCGGGCGCCAATGGCGACGGCCATCTCACCTACCCGGCTCCGGACGGCGGTGTGATCGACTCGATCCGCTGGGAGGCCATCCGGGATGGCGCCGAGGACTATGAGCTCCTGTGGATGCTCTCCGAGGCGGTGAAGATGGCGGAGGACCGCGGGCTTGGGAGCGATCTGGTCCTGAGGGCGCGGGAGCTTCTGGCCATTGACGACGGCGTCGTTCGCAGCTACAGGGACTACAATCCCGACCCCGCGGTGCTGGTGGCCGAGCGCGACAGGATGGCCGAGGTGCTGGAGGCGCTCTGCCTGAGGCTCGGCGACCAGCCCCGGGACGAGGTTCCCCGTCCCACCGCACTGCAGGGGCAGGAGCAGACCGCGACGCCGGCGCTGCAGGACAAGCCTGCGTCCCCCGGTGCCGTCGTGCTACAGCAGGTGGCAGGGGCCGCCGGACTGGTGTACGGCTTCGAGAGCGACCTGCCGTATGCCGAGGATCAGAGCGGTGCCGGACACCACGGCATCGTCAGCGGCGGCACCCGCTGCGAAGGCAGGTTCGGCAGGGGGCTGCACCTCAGCGGCGAGGACTCCTGTGTGCGCATGCCGGCCGGCGAGGTCCTACTGGGCAGCCGGGCGGCACAGGGCACCGTGGCCCTGTGGGTCAAGCCCGACGACGACCCGAGCCAGATGGCCGCCGACACCTGGTCGGGCTATGCGGTCTTCCTCTATCTGCAGAAGCACAGCAGCAACGGCCTGCCGGACGGCTACAATGAGATCGGCCTGTCCCAGCACGGACAGACACTGAACGGGCGCGTCACGACCACCAACGGCCTGGGGCCCAACACCTCGACAGGGCTCCCTCTTGTCCAGGGGAAGTGGACGCATCTGGCTCTGACCTGGTCGCCCACGGAGCGAGTGCTGTACGTGGACGGCGAGCAGGTGGCGCGGGTGACCGGGAGCTTTGAGCCCGTGACCCTGGACAGCACGGCGGGCCTGATCGGGATGCACCCGCCGACCCGGCGCTGGACCTTCAAGGGAGCGGTGGACGAAGTGCTGGTGAGTCCGGAGACCTACAGCGCGGAGCGCGTAAAGGCGCTCACCACCGGTCCTGCGGGCAGGGCGCTCAGCGACTGAGGGGCCCGGGTGCCGTGGCCCTCCTCTGAGCGGCACTATCGCGCAGGCGGCTCGCCCAGACGTCGAGAGGGAAAGCGGGTCCGCCGGGGAGCGGCGCCGTGGTCGTTCGCCGTAGCCGTCTTCTGAGCGGCTTTTGCAGGGAGCGGCGCCGTCTGCCGTCTAGTTCCCGGCGAAGGCGATCACCCGGGGCGCCACGATCCTGACGAAGTCCTCGGACCGCATCTCCACGGAGCGCGAACGGTCGCCGGCGTTGAAGTCGATCCACTCTTGCTCGAGGATGGATGGGTCGACGATCACAGGGAGCCCCAGGAGGTTGCCGAAGGGTGGGACGCCGCCGGGCTCGCAGCCGGTGGCCTCGAGGACCCGCTGAGCGGAGGCCATCTGCACCCGCTTCTCCCCCAGCCCGGCCTTGAGGGCCTTGTAGTCCACCCGCAAGGAGGCGGAGATGACGGCCAGGACGAGGTCGTCTCCGCACTCCAGAACGAGGGCCTTGGCCCCGCGTTCCAGAGGCGTGCCCCGCACCTGTGCCGCCTGCTCGCTGGTGCGCACCGGCTCGTGCTGCATGGCGGTGTACGGAACCCCACGGCTCTCGAGCAAGTCGATGATGGATTGGTAGACGCTCATGGTTGGTCGCCTCTGTGATTGCGGCGGCGGTTGGTTCGGGGGCCGCAGAGCCGCGGGCGGGCAGTTGGGGCGCCGGCGGCACCGGGTGAACAGGACCTGGGTTCGCCTCAGGGGGAACACCACCCTCCCGGCCGGCGGCGGCCGCGTCGGCAACAGCGTCTGGGAAAAGGAGATTTCACAGCCATGTCTGAGGATCGAGACCGGAAGGTGGCCGAGGCCCTGGTGGCCCAGGGCAAGATCGGTGCGGCACAGGTCGCCATGGCCATGGAGAGGGCACAAAGCGAGGGCACCAGCCTCGTGGCGGCGATGATCCAGGCCGGTTACGTTACCGCCGGTGACGTGGCCTCAGTGGCCGATAGCATCGCCGCCGAGCCCCCGGCGCCCGGGCCCGTCGCCTCACCGCGCCCCAACAACTCCGGCGCCACTCCCGCGCCCCGCACCCTGCGGCCCCGCCGCGCCTCTTTGGCCTCATACCAGGTGGACCCCGAGGCCCTGCGGGACGTGCCCAAGGTCCTGGCCCAGGAGTACAAGCTTCTGCCCCTGCAGATCAGCGAGGACCGGATCCTCGTGGCCATGGCCGACCAGACCGACGTTTTCGCCATGGACGCCATCCGCGACCGCACCGGCCGCCGCGTGGAGGCCGTGGAGGTCGACGAGGAGGAACTCATCCCGGCCATCGACCAGTATTACGTGAACCAGACGCAGGCCATGGTGAACATGGCCGCCGGGACCAAGGAGCTCGATACCTCGCTGGCGGACTACGAGGATCTCGGAGTCGGCGTGGACCAGAGCCTGATGGACATGATGGACTCCGGCCTCGTCGTGGAGATCGTCAAGGCCATCCTGCGCGACGCCATCCGCCTCCGCGCCTCGGACATTCACGTCGAGCCCCGGCACGAGGGAGTTCAGGTCCGCTTCCGGGTGGACGGACGGTTGATGACGGCGACCAATCTGGACAGAGACATGCAGAGGTTCGTGATCTCGCGGCTCAAGATCCTCGCCGAGTGCGACATCTCCGAGACCCGCCTGCCCCAGGACGGGCGCTTCGCCACCACCGTGGACGGCCGGGTCATCGACATCCGCATGTCCACCCTGCCCACCTTCTGGGGCGAGAAGGTGGTCCTGCGCATCCTGGACCGCAGCAGCGCTCTGGTCTCGCTTTCCCAACTGGGGTTCTCTCCGGAGATGCTCCGCGACTATGAGCGTCTGATTCGCAGTCCCCAGGGGATGATCCTGGTCACCGGACCCACCGGGAGCGGGAAGAGCACGACGCTATACGCCTCCTTGCACGCCATCAACGACGAGACCCGTAATATCACCACCGTCGAGGACCCCATCGAGTACGAGGTGGACGGTCTGAACCAGACCTCCGTGGTGCCCCGCATCGAGCTGAGCTTCGCCCGCGCCCTGAGGCATATCCTCCGTCAGGACCCGGACGTGATCCTCGTCGGTGAGGTCCGCGACTACGAGACGGCGGAAATGGCCTTCCGCGCGGCGCTCACCGGCCATCTGGTCCTCACCACGCTCCACACCAACGATGCCCCCAGCGCCGCCACGCGCCTGGTGGACCTGGGGATCGCGCCGTACATGATCTCGGCGTCGGTGATCGGCGTGCTTGCCCAGAGGCTGGTCCGCCGCATCTGCACCCGCTGCCGCGAGACATGCATGCCCACCGACGTGGAGCTGGAGCGTCTGCAACTGCCCGCCGAGCAGGCGAAGAAGATTCAGTTCCATAAGGGTCGGGGCTGTCAGAGGTGCCGCAACACCGGCTACAGCGGCCGCATCGCGCTGTACGAGCTGATGGTGATGACCAACGAACTGCGGGACGCCATCTCCGGAGGCGCCACCGCCAGCCAACTGCGGCAGATGGCCGTCAAGGCCGGAATGCGGAGTCTCAAGTACGACGGCCTGCTGAAGATCAACCAGGGCCTCACCACCGCCCAGGAGGTCATCGGCGTGATGTTCGCCTCGGACACGGCGTAGCGCAGGCTCGCGAGGGGGCGACTGCGGGCGCGCCGGACAGCGGCCGTTGTCGCCCCGAGGCATCAGGAAGACTCTCCGTCATGCCTCCCGCCTGCAGGCCGGAGCCACCGGCCTCGTGCTCCCGCAACGGCCGGGCCCGTGCCGGGCAGAGGCCTGGCGGTTTCCGGGACTTCCAGACGGCTCGGCCCAGGGAGGAGAACCGCGCCTGAGCAACCAATAACCAGGCGGTGAGCCGCAGGGCCCCGACCGAGGCCCAGGCTTCCGGCGCTGGGCTCGCTCGCCGACTCTCGTTGTCCCCAACACTCCGCGCATCCGCGGACGAAAGGTATGTGCGACCAGATGAAGCTAGGAGCCAATTCCGTGCTGTTCGGTGGCTACGACATGGAGACGGCCTTCAAGTACCTGGCCATGTCGGGCTATGACGGTATCGAGCTGTCGGCCATCGGCGGCATGAGCGAGCACCTCGTACTCGACCGCTGGCAGGAGCTGGCGCCGGAGATCAAGCGGCTCTCCAGCGAGTACGGGCTCGCCCTACACGCCATGGAGCAGCCGTCACAGGACCCGGCGGTGATGGAGACGGCCTTCCAGGCCGCGGTGGAGATCGGCATCCCCATCGTCAACTGCGGCCCCGGCGGCAAGGCCGATGACGAGGAGAGCCTGCAGCAGACCATTGATTCCCTGGGCAGCCTGTCCACCATGGCCGAGAAGTACGGCGTGACGCTGTGCGTGAAGGCCCACGTGAGAGCCGCCATCCACAACACGCCCAGCACGCTGCGGGTCATGGAGGCCATCTCGTCGCCGAACTTCGGGATCGACATGGACCCTTCGCACATTCACCGCGACGGTGAGAACCCGGTGGAGGCCATTGCCGCGGTGGTCTCACGGGTCAAGCACGTGCACATTCGCGACTGCAAGGGCCGGGAGAACAGCCCCGGTCCGGCCGCCATGCAGGCCAACGGCCGCGGCGACATCGATCTGGTGGGCTACATCCGCGTGCTGCACGAGAACGGCTACACCGGCCCTGTGGACCTGGAAGTGATCGGCGCCAAGGAGGAGCCGTTGGAGCAGTGCATCGTCATCGCCGCCGAGACCCGGGGGCACATGCAGGCCTGTTTGCAGGCTTGCGGAGCCAGGTAGCGGTGGTGTAGGCTGACAGGCCCGGAGTGTCGAGGACGGCACCTGGGGACCCGTGGGGGCGGACGCCCCCCGACTGCCGACAACGTCCGAGAGGAGCCTTTGGCAATGTCTTGCTGCTGTGGGCGCAGGCCCAACATCGTGCTTTTCGGGATCGACTCATTGAGAGCCGACCACATGAGCTGCTATGGCTACAAGTTCCACACCACCCCTCACATGGACCGGTTCGCTGAGGGGGGGACGCTGTTTGAGAACGCCTTCTCGCCGCACATCCCCACCACCAGCGGTTACGGATCGATGCTCACGGGTCTGGACTGCTTCAGCACACAGGTAGTGGCTTTGCGCCACCAGGGCCCGATGCGCCCGGAGGCCAGGACGCTGGCCGAGATCCTGCGAGACAACGGCTACACCACGACCTCCGTGGGCTTCGAGGGCAATCCGGGCTCGAGGGGCTTTGACAAGTACATCGGATTCTCGGGCTGGGGAAGCTGGGCCGAGGGCCGCAGCCCCAAGGCCGAGAACCTCAACAAGGTCACAGTGCCCGAGCTGGATCGTCTGGCCGCTCAGGAGCAGCCGTTCCTGCTGTTTCTCCGCCATATGGACCCGCACGCCCCGTACCTGCCGCCCGAGCCCTACGAGAGGGCCTTCTATCACGGCAATGAGTGCGACCCGGCGAACAAGTCCATGGAGCCGGTGATGAGCTTCAAGCCCTTCTGCGACTTCTTCGCAAGCTGGATGCCCCCGGGCATCAGCGACAAGGACTACGTCATCGCCCAGTACGACGGCGCCGTGGCCTACATGGATGCCTGCATCAAGACCCTGTTCACCCAGATGGAAACTCTCGGCATCCTGGACGACACCATCGTGGTCATCACCTCCGATCACGGCGAGACGCTGTACGACCACGAGTGCTGGTTCGACCACCACGGGATCTACGACAATGTCCTGCACGTGCCGCTGATCCTCCGCTATCCGGGCAAGGTCCCCGCGGGCAAGCGCGTCAGCGGGTACAACCAGCACAAGGACCTGGTGCCGACGCTGCTGGACCTGGCCGGGATCCAGACGGACACCGCCTTCGATGGCGCAAGCCTCATGCCCATGGCCCGCGGCGAGCAGGCCTCCTTGGACAGCGAGTTCTACATCACCGAGTGCACCTGGATGCGCAAGCACGGCTGGCGCACTCCGGAGTGGAAGCTGATGATCGCGCTGGAGCCGGACTTCCACTTCAAGCCCCCGGTGGAGCTGTACAACCTCGTGGCCGACCCGGACGAGAACAACAACCTCGCCGAGGAGCAGCCCCAGGTGGTGGAGTTCCTCAAGGCGCGTATGGAGGCCTGGATCGCCAGGCGCGAGCAGGAGACCGGCCTGCCCAACCCCATGCACCATCAGGGCGATTGGCACGGACAAGAGGGCGTCGGGGCCTTCAAGACGTCGCAGCAGGCCTACGACACCCTGCACATCGGCGACCCCGGCCAGGCGGCCAAGCTACAGGCCGAGTCGAGGAAGTAGAGGCCGGCTCCCACCCGCCGTCAGCGAGGCATCGCGTCGGCGGGTGAGCGCCTCCCCCCCCTCACCCGGGGGTCTGCTCCGGCTTCGCCGGCGCAGCCCCCCGACCTCTCCCGAAAAGGAGAGGTGACACGGCAGACGGCCCTACGACGTACGGCCCAGCCCACCCCAATAGCCCATCCCCGGAGGGATGACGTATGGCACTGAAAGTCGGTATGGTAGGACTGCGCGGCATCGGCGTCTCACACGCTCCGGCCCACAAGGCCGATCCGCTGTCAGACCTCGTGGCCATCTGCGATGCGGTCAAGGAACGCGCGGATGCGGCCGCAGAGAAGTACGGCACCAAGGCGTACTACAGCCTCAGCGACATGTTGGCCAATGAGGAGCTGGATGTCGTCGACGTATGCACCGGCGGGCTGGAGAACGGGAGCTGGCACTACGAGCCGGCGATGGAGGCCATGTGCGCCGGCAAGCACGTGCTGGTTGAAAAGCCCCTCTCCAGCGACGTCGACGAGGCCCGGGAGATGGTGGCCACGGCCACCGAGAACGACGTCTACCTGGCCTGCAATCTGAACCACTACTTCACCGAGCCCGCCAAGAAGGCCAGGCAACTCATGGACGAGGGCAAGGTCGGAGAGCTCGTCTACTGCCTGGCGAAGATGGGGTTCCAGGGCGGAGAGGTCGAGAACTACCAGATGCCCGGCTCGCTGAAGGTCAAGAACTTCCCGTACTTCCACATGAAGGCTTTCATGTCCCACCCGCTCAGCGTGATGCGGTACTTCTGCGGCGATGTCACCCACGTGCAGGCCTTCCTGGGGCGGCCGGGGTTCCGCAAGAGCGCCGGAGACAACCTGCTCTCCACCTGCAGCATCCATCTGCGATTCGCCAATGATGCCGTGGGCTATCTGCTATCTCAGCGCGGGGACACCTCCTACGGCCTGGGCGGCTGGTGGAGCTGCGAGGTCGGCGGCACCAAGGGCACTTTCTGCATCGAGAACTGCGTGGAGAAGGTCACGTACTGGCACGCCCACGACAAGCGGGGCCCCGGCGAGCCGGCCGAGCACCCGCAGGGGTCCGAGCACGCCCCCGAGGTGTTCTCATTCGACACCATCGACTTCGGGCAGACCTTCCCCAACCGCATCCACGCCTTCCTGGAGGACGTCTCCAATGGGGTGCCCAAGCACGAGCTGCGCGGCTCCGGGCGCGATGCTCTGGCCGTCCTGGAGTACACCTACGCGGTGATGGAGAGCTACGAGGAGGGCGGCGCCCTCGTTAGGCCCAACCCGCTGCCGCCGCTGTATACCGATCCGGCGGAGTTGCTGGAGTAGACAGAGGCTGCAGCGCCATGTCGTCCGGGGGCCGGATGGTCGGGGGCGCATTCCGACCATTCGGCCCTGTCCTTGCCCTTGCGCCATCGTCACCCCCGCCTTACCCCCGAAGGGAGCCACTCCCATGCCCATCGCCGGCAGCCTCACCACTTCCGCGCTGCTCACGCTGTGCCTCGCAGGCCTGCTCTCCACCGCGATGGCCGCCACGTACTACGTCTCCAGCGACGGTTCCGACGACAACGCCGGCACCTCGGCCGATGCGCCGTGGGCCGGGCTTGGACGGGTGAACTCGGCGGACCTGCAGCCCGGCGATAGTGTGCTGTTCCGCCGCGGTGACTCTTGGCGGGGCTCGCTGCGCCCTCGCAGCGGCGCCGAGGGCGCTCCGATCACCTACGGCGCCTACGGTGAGGGCGAAAAGCCCGTGCTCATGGGCTCCGTGGACAAGAGCGCCCCGACAGACTGGCGCGACGAGGGCGGCAACCTGTGGGCCACCGGCCACGGCCCGGAGCGGCCGGAGCCTCGACTACCCGCCGTGGGCGAAGAGACCGACCTGGGCTGGGGCGTGCACTCCGAGGCCGAGGCGAAGGCCACCGGCGCGGTGACCGACGAGGGCTTCACCGTCACTTGTGCCGCTCAGGGCAAGGCCGGCAACCACATCCAGCTCATCGGCACCGGCCTGCGGATCGAGGCGGGCAAGACGTACCGCCTCGTCCTGCGGGCGAAGTCCACTCTCCCCTTCGGCCTCCGCATGCCGCAGCTCATGAGTGCGGGGCCACCTTGGTCCGGGTACTCCTCGGGGCCGGCCCCAAGCAAGGTGGCCGTCGAGACGGACCGGCGAAGCTTCGTCCAGTTCTACACCGCCAATGCCGATTCGGAGAACGCCAGGCTCACGTTCTACCTCGGCGAATCGCTGCCGGAGGGAGCCATCCTCACCCTCGACAAGGTGCAGTTCGCCCCCTGCGATCCGTCGGAGATCCCGGTGGCGCCTCCCGGAGCCCTGCCCGTGGATGTGGGCAACCTGATCCTCTCGGATGAGGCCGAGTGTGGGGTGAAGGTCTGGAACAAGGAGGACCTCAAGACCCAGGGGCAGTTCTGGTATGACGAGGACCGTGAGCTGCTTCACGTGTACTCCGAGGAGAACCCCGCCCGGCGCTACGGCACCATCGAGTGCGCCCTGCACCGGCACATCGTCAACCAGAGCAATACGTCCTGGGTTGTCTACGAGAACCTGTGGCTCAAGTACGGTGGGGCCCACGGCTTCGGCGGCGGCAGCACGCACCACCTGGTCATCCGCGACTGTGACATCAGCTTCATCGGCGGCGCCGACCAGTACGGCGGCGACCGCACGGTGCGCTACGGCAATGGCATCGAGTTCTGGGGCGCGGCGCACGACAACCTCGTGGAGCGCTGCCGGATCTGGGAGATCTACGACGCGGCGCTGACCAACCAAAGCGGTGGGACCGACGTGAAGCAGTACAACCTCACCTACCGCAACAACCTGATCTGGAACAGCGAATACTCCTTCGAGTACTGGAACCGGCCGGAGACCTCGGAGACGTACAACGTCAAGCTCGTGCACAACACCTGCCTCAACGCCGGGCACGGCTGGGGCCACGCTCAGCGCCCCGACCCCAGCGGCCGCCACCTGTGCTTCTACCAAAGCCCCGCGAAGGCCTGGGACATCGTTATCAAGAACAACGTTTTCTACGAGGCCACAAAGAACGCGTTCTACGCCCCGGCCTGGCCCAGGGATGCCATGGAGGCGCTGGATATCGACAACAACCTGTGGTGCCAGGCCGAGGGAGACATGGTCGCCGTCGCCGGCAGCAACTACACGATGGCCCAGTTCGCCCGGTACCAGGCGGAGCAGGGCAAGGAGCCAGGCTCGCTGGTGGGCGACCCGCTGCTACGCGATCCGCGGAACCTGGACTTCCACCTGACGGCCGGCTCGCCGTGCATCGACGCCGGAGCGGATGTGGGCATCGAGGCGGACTTCGAGGGCAATGAGGTCCCGCAGGGCATGGGCCCCGACATCGGGGCGTATGAGTCTGGGGGGTAGGGCGAAGACGTTGCGCCTCCTGCAGACACTCAGCCCGACGCGCTGGCGACCGAGCGCATCTTGCGTATGCCACTACCGACGGCGGGGGATCGGCATGGCCAGGGGGCAACTGGTCTTCACTGACGAGTCGGGCGACGCGGGGTTCAGGCTGGGGTCTGGATCCACGCCCAGCCTCGTTGTGGCCGCGGTCATACTGGACTGCGCCAAGGCCGCAGAGACTACTGCGGCCTGTATCCACTGGTACCGCAGCGATGTCCTCGGCAAGGGGCGCGACTTTCAGTTCCACTTCGCAAACCTCAAACGCGACTGGCGCCTCGGCTTTCTGGAAGCTGTGACAGACTGCCCGTTCGCAGTACGCGCCATCATCATGCAGAAGGACCGTATCCGGGAAGGAACGCGACTTCGCCGTGGCGGCAAGCACTTCTACAACTTCACAGTCAGGCAACTGCTCACGCATGCATTCGAGCATATCAACCACGCTAAGCTGTATGTAGACGGCGAGGCAGGACGAGAAGCACTCAAGGCCATGGTGGCATACCTGCGCAGGGAATGCCGGCGCGAGGGGCTGGAGGTGTTCGACGAGGTGCGTTTCGTGGCAAAGCGAGAAGGCAACGTGTTGGTTCAGTTGGCGGACATGGTCACCGGTTGCATTGCGAGATCGTACCGACAGGACAGGGATGGTCGCGACCTGTACCGAAGGGTAATCGCGCCTCGCATTCAGGACGTATGGGAGTTCGGACGTCCAGAGGAGTAGAGGGAAGGGCGGCCCCGTGCCCTGTCCTACCAACGGTAGGCACGCACTCCATACGGAGACAGTTCGGCACACGGGGCCTCGGTATGTATATGGTAGTGCCAACCCGGTTGGTTGTCAAGGCCAGCGCGACCCGCCCGCAGCGTTGACTCGGCACTGATTTCCCCTGTCGGCACGCGGGATCTCCGCCCACCGTCGGGGACCTCGTTCTGCCCCACGCAGGTCCCTCCCCTACCCCCAGCGAACCCCCCGGCTGTCGCGCGCGAACCAGCTCACTGCCCCGGGGTGACATAGCATGTCCTCTGATACGCTTCCCACGCTCTGGCCAGATCCCCGGCGGCTCCACCGCCTGCCCGGCAGCCTCCGGCTCTCGCCCTCTGACACCGTCTGCGTCATCGGCACCGGCCACGGCGCTCAGATGCTGGCCAAACGTCTGCGAGCGCCGATCATGGGCTCGGCTCCGCCCGGGAGACTGCAGGTGGTGCTGCGCCTGGTCCAGGCGCTGGACCTGCCCGCCGACGTGACCCCGGACCGCCGCGAGGAGGCCTATGCACTGCGGGTCGCTGCCGAAGGCGTCACTATCGAAGCTCTTACCGACGAAGGCCTCCTGCGCGGGGCGGCCACGTTCCTCCAGCTTCTCCAGGACGAAGACGGCCGCGTCACGTGCCCATGTGTGGAGATCCTTGACTGGCCCTTCTTCCGCTTCCGCTGTGCCGCCGACTGGCTGGTGAATGTGGAGTGCAACAGGTGGGCCTACGACTGGGGGGATGGGGTCGAGGCCTGCGTGGGGCGCATGGAGCGCAAGCTGGACATGTGCTTCGCCTACAAGATCAACCAGGTGTGGTTCGACGGCTTCGGCTGGTCTCTGGACCGCACCCCGCATTACCTGCCGATCGTGGAGCGCCTCACACGCTACGCCCGGGAGCGCGGCATCCGGCTGACCTTTGCCGGTTACGGCGGGGGCTACGGGACTTCGTACCAGAAGTCCGAGCTCTACCGAGCCGGCTATCACGGCCAGGTGTTCGTGAACCGGCGCCCCTACCCGGAGGGTGAGGAGTACCTTTGCTGCGGCCTCCCCGGGTACGATGAGGCCCGCCGTTACGGCACCTGCCTGTCGAACACAGCCCTACAGGAGGCCAAGATCGAGGAGATGAGGCGCTTCGTCGCCGCGGGGAAGCCGGGCTTGATGTACATCCACGACATCGACGCCGGGCACCTGTCCGAGGCGCACCAGGCCTGGCTCATGCGTTGCGACGAGTGCCGGCGGCAGTTCCCCAGTGACGAGATGGCCGACTCCCGGGGCCACGCCGGGGCCATGGCCGCCTGGTGCCGCAGGCTCATCGACGGGTTGCACGCGGTGGAGGCTGAAGAGGACTACAACCCCTCCGAGGACCTGAGCATCGTCTTCACTTCTCCGGTGTACACCCAGTACCAGGAGCCCGGGCAACCGGAGGTGTGGCAGGCCGAGGTGGAGTACTTCCGCTGCCTAAGTGCGCTCATCGGCCCGGCGCCGGGAGTGATGTTCGGCCTGCGCGAGCAGTTCCTCGACCCGGACGGAAGTGGGCGCATCGCTCAGCTCCGCGTCGCTCTGGATGAGGTGGGCAATGGGCACGGGGCCCTGGTGATCTCGTTTCTGGGAGGTGACTGCTATCTGAGCGATGAGCTGGTGAACACTTCCTGCTGCCTGGCCCATCTCTTCGACGGAGCTCGGTCGGTCTGTCTGTCCAATGGCGGGCTGCATGAGGAGCCGTTGCAGCTTCTCAATGCCCGGGCCCTGTGGAGCGGGCCCGCCTCCGGCTTCGCCGCCAATGTCGCGAGTACTGAGCAGGCCGAGGCGTTGGCGAAGGCGGTTGTGGCCGGTGAGCATCGGCCGAGTAGCATCTTCGGGCCCGATGGCGCCCTGGATGTGGCCTGCCGGCTGCTGTGGGGCGAACAGGCGGGGCGGCACATGGCCGAGGCCTATCGCACGGGCGGTGGCCTGGAGGCACCGGTGGCCCGGATCTGGTGGACGATCACCCGGGAAGTCCGCCGGCTCAGCGGCGACCTGGGGGAGACAGGGGTCACGTGGGAGCAGATCGTGGAGCGCTGGGAGCGCCGGGTGGAGGTGACGCGACAGGCGCTGGAGCATGTGGAGGCCGCCGGGGCGCTCTCCGCCGATGAGGCCATCGCCTATCTCGCGGACTGCCTGGCGCTGGGCTTGCGCTTTGCCCATGTGGTGCTCCTGGCCGCGCGGATGCGGGCCGGCGACGCGGCCGGCTCACTCGCCGAGGACCTCGCCGCCGAGCTGGAGAGCCTGGAGGCCGACATCAGGGCAAGAGGGCTCGTGCCCACCGACGTGCTGGGTGGCGACCCGGGCTGCCGGCTGGAGACGGTGGAGCTGTTGCGGGAGGTGGCCCTGGGAGACAAGTAAGGGGCGGGCGGGTGTCGATCGGCGACGTCTGGAGGCTGAGAGCTTTCGCCGCATCGGCGTTGGCCCTTGCCGTCCGTCGTCCGATCCCCAACGAGGGCTCCACGCACCGGCGGCGGGCCAGGGAACCCGGCCTACCAGGCGCCGGGGACGTTCGGCCGTGGCGGTGCTGCACTAAGCGCGCCCCGATGGCCTCAGGGTCTCACGTGGCGGAAGCGTTGGCCGCTGAGGCTGCGCGCCCCCGGACCGCCGAAGCGAACGTCAAGCCGGCGCTCCGCCCCGGCTTTGCCCTCGACCTTAATGCTGTGCGTGCCCTTGCCCAGACACACGGGTGCCAACTGCCAGCGATCCTCCGCAGAGGACGCGACAGGTGCTCCGTCAACCTCGAGCGTCGCCGCACCGTCCGTACGCAACTGGAACTGGTACATGTCGGTGGCCGTGACCTCGAATCCGGCCTCGAGGGTGAACCGCGTTCCGGCGGCGACCTTGGCTGTCTTGAGCCAATCGTGTGGAGCTGTGGTCTCGATCGGCAGCGGCTCGCGCCCCTCCACCCGCAGCAGGAGGCCCTTGACCCAGGCGGTCTGCGGGGGGTACGTGACCGGCTGCATGGCGTGTGGCGGAACGACCGTCACCACAACGGGCCGGGCCATCACTCGGCCCCTCTGGGAGTCCTCGGCCGGGATACCTGCGCCCTCAATGCGCACCTGCCCCAGTCCGAGCGCAGTGGTATCGATCCATGTCTCTCCCTCCGGTCCCTGAATCTCGCCCAGGACACGGCCGTTGTGCGCCAAAGCGATCATCCCCGGCTGTGACATCCTCGCCCGCAGGCGGAGCGTGCCGCCTAAGGGTACCTCCGGGCCGTCCGGAGTGGTGAGTTCCAGGCGGTGGCCCGCGTTGTCCACTAACAGTACCTCCGTGGCCTCGCCCCGCACCTGGATCATGTCGTCAGAGACGACGGACACCACCAGCTCGTGGTAACCGTCGGCCAGCGCGCGGGTGTCCAGATCGAACCCCTCCCCCGCCGAGAAGCTGCCGCGCAACAGGCCGTCCACGTACAACTCGCAGGTGGCGGCGGCCTCATCGACTATGGGGGCGATGCGTACCGTGCCCGAGACAGGCTCATCCGGAGCCCGTTGCGGGAGCGCGACGGTCGGGGGATCGGCCCACGGCCTGCACAGCGGATCGCCCACGATCAGGAGCTGGTAGGGGGCGGCGAGGGACTGGTAGAAGGCCTCAACCGCGGTGGCGCCGTGAGCGTAGTGGACGTGCAGGAAGGCGTCGGGGAACTTGGCCGCGACGGCATAGGGCTCCGTGACCGTGCCGCTGGCGGCTGCGGCGCCGAGCCGGATGAACTCGGTCAGCGGCGTCTGCGAGGCGCCGTCGGTGAGCACCCCACCGTAGCTGGTGAAGTGCTCGCAGATGGCACCGGGAAGAATTGCTTCGGCACCTTTGGGCCACGAGAAGCCCGCGGAACCGGCCATCAGCCCGGCCACCTCAGAGCGGCCGTCCGGCACCACGCCCCTGACGACCTCCGCCCCCACACGCAACTGCGCCAGCATGGCCCGGGCGTGCTCGAAGGCCCATTGCCGGACGACCGAGCGGATGTCGTCATTGACCATGTAGTAGACCGTGCCCCGCGGGTGGGTGGCATCCGCGGCGGCCGCCCGACGCAGGCCACCGAGCACCTCGCCCAGCGAGTTGCCTCGTCCGCTGGTGTAGCCCAGCACCATGGAGAGCATGTAGCTGGGGCCCTCCGCCGCCCCGGGCTCCCCGCGCGGGCCCCAGACCGAAGAGAAGCGGCACCCTCGCGTGGGCAGGATCGGCACCTCGCGGGTGCGCATGTACTGAATGAGCGCCTTGAAGTCCTCGCGCTCGCGTATCGGGGCCAGATCGTCGTCGCGCGCCATCTCCGGGTAGCTCAGCAATCCGGCATCGGCGGCGCGTCTCAAAGCCGCCACCGCCTCTTCCAGGCGCCCCACGCGGCTCAGGCAGCAGCCCAGATTGTAGAGCACCTCGGGCACACCCGGCTGAGCCTCATCGAGCTTCTGCAAGACCTCCAGGGCCTGCCCCCACTTCTTCTCACGCATCATCTTCACAGCGCCCGTGTAGACCTCCACATCCGCCGGCGAAAGCGCCCGCGCGTCCAGGACCATTCTGGGCACGCGAGCGTAGCGGTTCGGCCTCAAGGACAGGTAGCGCACATTGCCATACAGCACGTCCTGGCACAGGTAGGTGAGGCCGCTGATCGAGCCGAAGGGCGTGATGATGTGGGGGAGCTTCTTGTCCTCGATGTCCGCCGAGACATCGATCCGGCACGGCATGTCGGCCGAGTAGGCGATGCAGTCGATCTGCCGGTGCACGCCGCGCCGCTGCAACTCGGTGAGCACGGGCTTGAGAATCTGCTCGCGAAACACTTCCACCGACACCTGCTCGTGGTCCGGGAGCCCCCCGATGTACAGCACATTGCGGGCGGGAATGCCGCGGAGGCGCTGGTACTCATTGGCAACGGCCATGGAGGCCCAGCTATCGGCGTTGACCACGAGGGCCGTGTTCATCGGCCCGGGGGAGCACAGGCCCGCCGAGGCGGCGAGGACGAGCAGGGCCCACAGAGGGGCACGGCGGGGACGGGCACTTCGCATCGTAGGGCACTCCGGAAGACGGGATAGGGTGTGGGCGTTGCTCCATGGCACCACCCTATTCGCAGGCCCACCGCGGACAACCTGCCGCTGGAGGAGTCGCCGCGGACGGGGTGGAACCAGACTTAACGGGCACACACACATGGGAGGGGATCGCCATGACCTTGCAGGAAGCCATAGCCGGGAGACGGTCGGTGCGCAGCTACTCCGAGAGGCCGGTGCCCAGAGAGATCATCGAGAAGCTCCTGACCGCCGCAACCAGGGCCCCCAGCGCCATGAACACCCAGTCGTGGGCCTTCGGGGTGGTGGAGGGCAAAGAGCAGCTCCAGCAGATGGGCGAACGCGCCAGGCTCGCACTGCTGGCGGAGCTGGATGCCAATGGGGTGACGGGGGAGTTCCGGGACAGACTGTCCGACCCGGAGATGAAGCCTTTCTACGGCGCGACGGCGCTGGTGGTGATCTACGCCACCGCGCAGAACCCATTCTCGGGCATCAACTGCGCGCTGGCGGCGCAGAACCTGATGCTCTGCGCGACGGACCTCGGGCTGGGGACCTGCTGGATCGGGGTGGCCTCGGTGCTGCTGAATGCTCCGGCGACCAAGCAGGAGCTGGGCGTCCCTGCGGAATACGAAGCCATCGCGCCAATCATCGTGGGCTATCCCGCGGGCGAGACGCCGGAGAAGGAGAAGAACCCGCCGGAGGTGCTGTTCTGGAGGTAGCGCAGATCGCCGGCGGACGGGGGGACAGAAGAGCGTGGACGAGCACACCCCGTTGACGGCGGGCAAGATCGCGAGAGACGCGCTCTGCGCAAGTGGTCCTACGATGGCGGGGTCGATCCGGACCGCCTGCCCTACGGGATCATCGTCGCGTCGGACATTCCGTTCATCACCATCGCGGCAGGGCTGTCCGCAACGTCGTAGACCGCACGAACGTCAGGGTGCTTGTCAAGGAATCATTGACAGTCACTGACGGCCCGAGGGGAAACGAGGATGATTGCCCTACTCGAAAGCAAACGGCAAGAGATCGCTCTTGTATGTCAGAGGCATCGAGTTCGGTGCCTCGAGGTCTTTGGTTCTGCCGCTGTGGGGTCCTTCGATCCGCAACGCAGCGATGTGGACTTGCTGGTGGAATTCCACCCATTGGGGCCCGGCGAGCACGCTGAGGCGTACTTCGGCCTGCTGGAGGATCTTCAGAGTCTCCTGGGCCGCCCGGTAGACCTGGTCATGCCCCGCGCCATCCAGAATCCGTATTTCCGCAGAGCTATCGAGAACACGCGGGAGGTGCTCTATGCGGCTTGAGGCCAAGAAATGGCCGCGCCCTGTGGGACGGAATCCCTGCGCTCCCAGCGGCGGCGGACGACAACCGCGGCGGGCGGGAAACCCAGATTATGCAGGTTCCGGGCAGGCGCCGATTCACGTCACCTCACCCCCCCGGCCCCCCTCTCCCTTACTCCGCCAAACGGCAGGCGGAGACGGGATGAGGGGGGAGAACGGCGGCACTTCGACCGTTCCGGACGTGGGAATGGCGAACTGCGGCTCCAGTGCGTTCATGCATAATCTGAGTGGAAAGCCCGCCCCACTCACGGCATATACGCGGCGGGCTGGAAGCTCAGATTATGCAGGTTCCGGGCAGGCGCCGACTCACGTCGCCTCACCCCCCCAGCCCCCTCTCCCTTACTCGCCGATACGACCGGCGAGACGGGATGAGGGGGGAGAACGACCTTGGCGCCGGCGTTTCGGGCGCGCTTGCGTCCAAATGTGTCACCGGTGCATTCATGCATAATCTGAGTGGAAAGCCCGCCGCACTCACGGCATATACGCGGCGGGCTGGAAGCTCAGATCATGCAGGTTCCGGGCAGGCGCCGATTCACGTCGCCTCACCCCCCAGCCCCCCTCTCCCTTACTCGCCGATACGACCGGCGAGACGGGATGAGGGGGGAGAACGACCTTGGCGCCGGCGTTTCGGGCGCGCTTGCGTCCAAATGTGTCCCCGGTGCATTCATGCATAATCTGAGTGGAGATCCCGCCCCACTCACGGCATATGCGTTCACACCTTCTCCACCACCACCAACTTGCCCGCCTCGCGGAGCTTGTCGGCGATCATCGGTACGATGCGGGCCCGCGGCATGATGCCCTGCTGCCGGAAGCTCACGTGGGCGTTGGCCGGGTTCTGAGCCGTGCCCACGATCAGGTTCACCCGATCGGCCCCGCGCAGCATGTCATAGAGCCTCGTGACGCCACTGATCTCGTCGAAGGTCTCCGGGTCCTCGTCCAGCACGTTGTAGAGCTGATTGAGCGTCACGGCCCCCTCGGTCACCAGGTCGACGCCTTCGATCACGTAGCTGGGTGGCGCCAGGAGGCTGTCCACCTCGCGGTCGATGCTGACCTCGGTCCCCAGGTAGCGGGCGACGACGTCCGCCGTCGTGGCGCCACAGACCACCTTGGCCCCCGGAGACTTCAGCAGCTTGCCGGCCGCCTCGCCGTCCTTCTGGCGGGTGCCGGGAGGGCCGGTGAGGATCGTGACCACATTGCCCACCCGACAGAGAGCCAGTGCGGCGGTGACGTCATCTCCTACGGTGCCGGCGCTGTACTGTACCGCCTTCTCCTGCACCCGCCCCGGGATGTCGGCCAGCGGCGTCCCGCTGGAGCACAGGTCGTTGACGAAGCTCGCGGCCCCCTCGGTCTGCCAGCCCCGGGAGAGCATGCCCCCCAGTCCGGCTTGGCTGACCCCGTCGCTGAACACCAGGACGCCCTCGCCGGGAGCCAGATGGCAGTTGGTCTCCTCGGTGACGGCGCTCTCGACCACAACCGTGCGCTGCGGCAGTGCGGTGGCGTGATGGCGCTCGATGAGGATCGGTCCCGGCGCCTCGTAGGACAGGACCGTGGTCTCGCCGTCATTGAGCACGCGCACCAGGCTGAAGGCCACGTACGGTGTGTGGTCCCGCTTGGCCTGCTCCATGGTCCTGACGAGGCTGGCGAAGGCGCGCCTGAGGGAGAACCCCACCCTCAGCAGCTCCAGCGCCCTGGCGGCGCACATCTCGGCGGCGACGTGGGCCTTGATCCCCGACCCCATGCCGTCGGCGCAGATGAGGGTGGTTGAGGTCGCGGTGCGCTCGCCGGCTACGGCATCGCCGCAGGGAGCCCCCGGCCGCTTGGAGCTCTGCGCGGTCACGATCTCGACGTGTAGGTATTGCGAGGCCAGCGGTCTCCCTCCTCCTCGGGGCCTGACTGCTGTTCGCTGCGGGCCATGTTCATCAGATTCTCCACCAGCCGCTCGCCCTGCGCGGCGCTCTCACCCAGGAACTGCCCGATGCGTTGGGCCATGTCGATCTGGTGTTCCAGGAGCTCCTGGGCCTGGGTGATGGTCTGTGCGCGCAGGTGGTCCAGTTTCTCCCTGTCGGCCTGGCTGCGGGTGATGTTGACGAAGATCCCCACGTACTGGTTCTCCTCGGGCAACGGGTAGATGATCTGGTGGCAGACGATGTGGTACTTTTCGTGGCGGGTCACCGTCTCCACGATGCTCTCGGCGCCCGAGACCACCCGCTCGAAGGGGTCCGGGTCCATCAGGTACGAGACACGCTTGCCCAGTACGGCCTCGGTGCACATGAAGTAGCGTCTGAAGGCCGGGTTCATGCTGATGATGTTCAGGCGGTCATCGACGATGACGATGCCGTTGGGGCTGGTCTCGATGATGCGATCTGTCCGCTGCTCGGCCAGGCGCCGCATGTAGGGGATGCACATCTCCGGCTCGGCCATGCCGCGGATGACGGCGATGGCCTTCTCCCGACAGGAGGCGTAGCCACAGGCGCCGCAGTTGAGCTCGTCCTCGGGAGAGGTCTTGCCGGTCAGCGCCAGTACCCGGCGGATCTCCTCCTCAGCGACCTCCTGCCGGCCGGGGACCTCCCGCGGCCCAAACTGGGTCAGGAGTATCCCATCGTCCCAGGCCTCTCCGGGAGTGCGGCCCCGGTGGGCCCCGGCGTAGCTGATGAGCTCCCGCCGTCGGTCATACAGGTTCTGTTCCCTGGGCACTCCGGGCCCACCCACACAGCCGGAGGGGCAAAACAGCGGCTCCACCAGCACCGGGCTGCGATCGTCCCGCAGGGCCGAAAAGGCCTGCTGCAGCTCATCAAAGCCGCAGACCGCCACGCTATTGGCCGCCAGCAGATCGGCATTGAGCTCGGCCGTGCGCAGACTGCCGCCCTCCACCGGAAAGAACCGGGCGTCCCCCTCCGGCTCCTCGTCGAAATCGCTCTCCTCCAGCTTCTGCAGGTCGATCCCCTCGCGCTGAAGCCACTCCGTGAGCTCGCGGAAGGTCAGCACGCAGTCCACGAGGCCCTCGACCTCGGCGCGCTCCGCCTCGGCCTTCTTGGCCACACAGGGGCCGATGAAGATGACCTTTGCCTCGGGCCCAAGGTGCTCGCGGATGTGCCCGGCGTGGGCGATCATGGGGGAAACGACGGGGGTGATACGATCCACCAGCTCGGGCTCGTAGGCCTCGATGTAGCTCACCACGGCGGGGCAGGCACTGCAGACGTGGCTGCCCTCAGGCTCCTGAGCCACGATCTGTGCGGTCTTGGCCGCCACATGGTAGGCGCCGATGGCGGTCTCCCCCACGTAGGTGAACCCCAACTGCCGCAGGGCGGAGGGGAGGCGGTGTCGTTCCCACTCACTGAACGCGGCGGCGAAGGACGGCGCCACACTGGCGGCGATCTGCCCGCCCTCGGCCAGAATGCGGGCGGCCTTGCCGGTGTCGTCGCGGAAGGCCTTTGCCCCCTGCGGGCACTCGCGGATGCAGGTGCCGCAGGCGATGCAGCGATCCGGCTCGACGAAGGCCTGCCCGTGCTCCATGCGGATGGCCTTGACCGGACACACGCGCACGCACCGATAGCAGTCGCGGCAGCGGGCCTTGTTGGTGAAGACGATCTGTCCTTCGGTCTGGTGCATGGATCTCAGTCCTGTCGTCGGCGTTGGCGCCTGCGGTTGGCCGTAGCCCTCTCCTGAGCGGACGTACCGCGCAAGCGGCTCGCAGAGCTGCCGAGAGGGAAAGCGGGTCCCGCCCCGCGAGGCGCACAGGGAGCGGTGCCGTTGGCCGTTGGCCGTTGGCCGTTGGCCGTTGGCCGTTGGCCGTTGGCCGTTGGCCCGCCAGGGCCACCGGCGCCGCGCAGCGGCGCCATCTAGCGATGGGCGAAAGCCCATCGGGGCGTCACGCGCCCTGAACGTCCACGACTACGGCTACGGCGACCGGCGACGACGAACGACTGTACAGGCGAGACGCCCGCGGTCCCGGTCAACGGCGAGATCTGGTGCCACGGTGCGGCGGCCGGGGTCGTCCGTGCCGCCGCACCCGGGCATCGGTCGGCGCCTCAGGCCTCGGTCTGCGCCAGCACCTGGTCCAGGGCCTCCACGACCATCTGCAGATTGCACTTCTCCATGACCTTGTCCCCCACGGCCACCGAGGGGCCGCGGTCGCAGCGCTCCAGGCAGAAGGTGGCACCGATGTCCACCCGCTGCGAGAGCCCGTGCTCCTCCACGTAGTCCAGCACCTGGCGCAGCAGGTTCTGGGAGCCGCGAACGAAGCAGCTCGTACCCACGCAGACGCGGACCTTCACCCGCTCCGCCTTCCCGCCGTCCAGCAGCGAGATGTCCTCGTCCTGGATGCGCTTGCGGCTGTGGTAGTGGGTGTGCAGCAGGTGGTGCGCCGGCTCGCTGCCGGGCTCCTGAAGCGTCGTCTCGTAGGCCCGAGCCACGTAGGGGTTCTCCTGTGACTTGTGAAGCTGAAGGGTCTTGTCCACGGCATAGAGGCTCTCGGTGCGGCGGGCCTTGGCGTCAAACTCGGTGGCGATGGGCTGACCGGCGCCGCCGATGCAGCCGCCGGGACAGGCCATGACCTCGATGAGCTGGTAGGGGCACTGCCCGTGCTTGGCCAACTCGGCCATCTTGCGGGCATTGGCCAGACCGTGGACGACGGCGAGCTTGAGCTCCTGGCCGCCGATGGCGACGGTGGCCTCACGGACACCCTCTGTCCCGCGGACGATGGGGAAGTCGGCGGACTGCAGCTTCACGCCCCCCAGCTTCTCGGCCGCGAAGCGCAGGACGGCCTCGGCCACGCCACCCGAATTGCCGAAGATCACCCCGGCGCCGGTCTTGAACCCCAGCGGAAGGTCCAATGACTCAGGCTGCAGCCGGGTGAACCGAATGCCGGCACCGTCGATCATGCGGGCCAGCTCCTGAGTGGTCAAGACGTGGTCCACGTCACGCACCTCGCCCACCGAGAACTCCGGGCGCGTGGCTTCGAACTTCTTGGCCGTACAGGGCATGATGGAGACGACCACAATGTTCCGCCGATCCGTCTCCAGTTCGTCCGGCAGCACGGTCTTGGCCAGCGAGCCGAACATCTGCTGAGGCGAGCGGCACGAGGACAGATTCGGGAGCAGCTCGGGATAGTACTGCTCGGCGAACTTCACCCAGGCAGGGCAGCAGGAGGTGAACTGAGGCAGTCTCTTGCCGGCCTCAGCGCGCTTGATGAACTCCGTGCCCTCCTCGATGACGGTGAGGTCGGCGGCGAAGCAGGTGTCATAGACCCGGTCGAAGCCGAGGGCCTTGAGCGCGGCCACGATCTGGCCCATCGCCACGGTTCCCGGCTCCATGCCGAAGCACTCGCCCAGGGCGACGCGCACCGCGGGCGCGATCTGAGCCACGACGATCTTGTCCGGATCACCCAGGGACTTCCACACATCCTCGATCTCGGACCTGGGGGTGAGCGCTCCTGTGGGGCAGACGGCGGCGCACTGGCCACAGTGCACGCACTCCACGGCATTGAGGTCCTTGCCGAAGGCCGGGGCCACCGTGACCTGGCTGCCGCGGTTGATGAAGTCGATGGCGCCGATGCCCTGGATCTCGGAGCAGGCCCGCACGCAGTCACCGCAGAGGATGCACTTGTTGGGATCGCGCACCAGGGACGGTGAGCTGTGATCGATGGGCAGCTCGGGCTGCGTGGACTGGAACCGGATGTCGTCGATGCCGAAGCGTCGGGCCAGGTCCTGCAGCTTGCACACACCGCTCTTGGGGCAGGTTGGGCAGCTCCGGTCGTGGTTGGCCAGGAGCAGCTCCAGCGCGATGCGCCGCATCTCGCGGACTTCCTCGGTGTTGGTCTTTACCACCATGCCCGGCTCCGGGGCCGTGGAGCAGGAGGTCACGATACCCCGCCCCTGGAGGTCCACGATGCACATACGGCAGGCGCCGTAGACGCTGAGCTCTGAATGGTAGCAGAAAGTCGGGATGTCGATGTTGGCCTTGCGGATCAGCTCGAGGAGATTGGCTTCACCCTCGATAGGGATCTTGCGACCGTCAACGGTTACGAAACCGGGATCTTTCATGATTACGCTCCCACGATTGCGTTGAACTTGCACGCCGCCACGCACGCCCCGCACTTGATGCACACATCGGGGTCGATCTGGTGCGGCTGCTTCTTGTCGCCGCTGATGGCTCCCACGGGGCACTTGCGGGCGCAGGCGGTGCAGCCCTTGCACAGCGCCGGATCGATCCACATCGGGACGAGGGCCTTGCACTGCCCGGCCGGGCAGCGCTTCTGGATCACATGGGCCTCGTACTCAGCCCGGAAGTAGCGCAGTGTCGATAGCACCGGATTGGGCGCCGTCTTGCCCAGCCCGCACAACGAGCCCTTCTGCACGGCGACCGCCAGCCGCTGCAGGATGTCCAGGGTCTCCAGCGTGGCCTCGCCATTGACGATGTTGTCCAGCAGGGCCAGCATCTGCTTGGTGCCCTCGCGGCAGAGCACGCATTTGCCGCAAGACTCGTTTTGTGTGAATTGCATGAAGAAGCGGGCCATGCCCACCATGCAGGTCTCTTTGTTCATGACCACCAGTCCGCCGGAGCCCACCATGGCGCCCACGCTGCGCAGCGAGTCGAAGTCCAGCGGCAAGTCCAGGTGCTCGGCGGTGAGACAGCCACCGGAGGGGCCGCCGATCTGAACGGCCTTGAAGGCCTCCGGATCGATGCCGCCGGTGCTGTCGGTGACACCGCCGCCGATCTCAAACACGACCTCGCGCAATGTGGTGCCGAAGGGCACCTCGATCAGCCCCGTATTGGCCACATGGCCGGTGAGGGCGAAGGTCTTCGTCCCCGGCGAGCTCTCGGTGCCCCGCTGCCGGAACTCCAGAGCCCCCATGTTGACGATCAGCGGGACGGTGGCCAGGGTCTCGACGTTGTTGATGACGGTCGGCTTGCCCCACAGGCCGCTCTGGGCCGGGAACGGCGGCTTGGGCGAGGGCATGCCGCGCTGCCCCTGGATCGAGGCGATCAGGGCGGTCTCCTCGCCACAGACGAAGGCACCGGCGCCCTCCATCACATGACAGGTGAGGGTCTGGCCGCTGCCGAACACGTCGTCGCCGAGGATGCCCAGCGCGGTGGCGTCGGCTACGGCCTTCCGCATCCGGCCCACGGCCAGCGGGTACTCGGCGCGCACGTAGATATAGGCCTCGTCGGCACCGATGGCCCGGGCGGCGATCATGATGCCCTCGAGAAGCAGGTGGGGGTTGCCTTCCATGACGCTGCGATCCATGAAGGCTCCGGGGTCACCCTCGTCGCCATTGCAGATGACGTACTTCTTCTCCACCGGCTGCACCCGGGTGAGGTCCCACTTCTTGCCCGTGGGAAAGCCCGCCCCGCCCCGGCCGCGCAGGCCCGAGTGGAGGACCTCCTCGCACACGCTCTCGGGCTTCATCTCGGTGAAGGCCTTCCTGGCCGCCGAGTAGCCGCCCTTGGCGATGTACTCACCGATGTTCTCGGGATCCACCGAGCCGCACTGGCGCAGAACCGTGCGGCTCTGGCGCTTGTAGAAGGTGATGTCTTCGGTGCGCGGGCAGTGCTCCCTGGTGTTGGGGTCCACATACAGCAGCCGCTCCACGATCCGGCCGTGCAGGAGCGTCTCCTGCACGATCTCGGCCGCGTCCTGTGCCCGCACGCGGGTGTACAGGATGCCGTCGGGCTCGAGGGTGACAAGCGGCCCCATCTGGCAGAAGCCCTGGCAGCCACTCTTGCTCAGCAGCACACTCTCGTCGGCGTCGTCATGCACCGAGAGGTCGACGATGACATTCAACCCGGCCTGCGCGATCTGCTCCTTCAGCGCTTCGTACACCTTGAGCGACCCGTTGGCGACACAGCCCGTGCCGGCACAGACGATGAGACGCTGGGTAGCGGTCTTCACTGCATCGTTATACTCCCGGGCCGATCGATCCAGGTCCACGATCGTCTGCGTCATTGCGCTCCCTCTTTCTGCATGATCTCCTCGATGAGTGCCACCGCGCTGTCGGGGGTCATCTGGCCATGCACGTCCTCATTGATGACCACTACGGGAGCCAGGCCACAGGCCCCCAGGCAGGATACCGTCTCGACGGTGAAGAGCATGTCCGGTGTGGTGTTCTTGCCCTCCGGAAGGCCCAGTCGGTCTCGCAGGGCCTCCAGGATCGGGATCGAGCCCTTCACGTGGCAGGCGGTGCCGTCGCACAGGCGGACCACATACCGGCCTTTGGGCTCCAGGGCGAAGTGGGCGTAGAAGGTGGCCACGCCGAACACCTTTGCCGGGGGAATGCCCAGAGAGGTGGCCACATACGTCATGACCTCCTCCGGCAGGTAGCGGTACTCATCCTGGACCTCCTGCAGGATCGGGATCAGCCTGGCGCTGTCGCGTCCATGGCGGTCCAGAATCTCACAGACCTTCTCAAACTTGCGGGCCATCAAGGCGCTGTCGGGCGCGGCGCTACTGGCTGCCATCGCTCTTCTCTCCTTGCTCATCTTCGCGCAGCGCCGCGGCCAGGCGGGTGGACAACACCGCCAGGCTCGCAGGTAGCTGAACGCTCTCAAGTATCACTTCATCGGGGACTTCGAGATCTGCCGGGGCGAAGTTCCAGATCCCCCGCACCCCACCGGCCACCATGAGGTCCGCGGCTCTTTGTGCCTCCGCGGCCGGAGTCGTGATGATACCGATGTGTGCATGCAATCTGGAAGCCAGATTGGCGAGTTGATCCACGTGCAGTACCGGCCGCCCGTGAATCTCGGCGCCCACCTTCTCGGGGTCCACATCGAAAGCCGCCACGATATTCAGGCCATACTCTCGGAAGCCCTCGTAACCCATCAGAGCCGTGCCCAGGCTGCCCGCGCCCACCAGCAGGGCATCCGTGGTGTTGTTCCATCCCAGCAGCGTCTCCACCGCCTCCACGAGGGCCGGGAGGTGGTAGCCCACTCGGGGCTTGCCGACGATGCCCGTCACGGCCAGGTCCTTGCGCACCTGGGTGGGGTCCAGCCCCAGAGCGTCGGCAATGTGGGTACAGGACACCACGTCCCGTCCCTGGGCCTGCACCTTCTTCAGAAACCTCAGGTATGACGGAAGCCGTCTCAGCGTCGGGACGGGGATCGCCTGGACCTCTTTGGCTGTCATCCTGCGAGACCTCCTTTGCTGCGCGGGGAAGGCACGACTGATCTAATCGAGACTTCTTTATCGAGAACGGATTCTCGATTAGTATTATCGGCATCGGGAAGCTGGATGTCAAGTGTTTCGCGGAGAAAATCTCGATTAAATGTGGGGGGGGACCGGTAGTGCCTCCCGGAAGCGCAGCCGGGGACCCCGCCTTCGCCGGGGATGTCATTCCCAGAGCCCTCGCTCCCGGCAAGAGCGGCTCGAGGGGATCCTCTGGCATTCAGCGAGGTTCCTCGCTACCCCGCTGCGCGAGTCGGGCGCTCAGAGTGGCATACTGACGGCAGAACCGGCGCTTCAACCGGACCGCCAGGACACCGCCCTCGGCCGCGCCGTTGGCTCTCACGGGGTGGGAGCCTGCGAAGGATAGGCGTACCTCCCATCTGGCGCAGGCAGCCTCTTGGGCTCCTTTCCACGATGCCCCGTTGTCGTCGTTCTGCCGGCGCTCGCCACCTGTCGCGGTCACCCGCGGCGTGACGGTATGGCCCCCGGCGCCCGCTACGGTGCGTTCGCGAGCACCGTGTGCTGTGGTGCCGGCGTGGCGCGCCGCTCGGGTTAGGGGGGAGGTGGAGGTAGAGCAGGGTTGACAGGAGCGGCCGTCGGGCTATAATGTTTGCAGCAAACAATGAATACGTCACCCGTCCAGAAGTCCAGCAAGCGTGCGGCACACCGGGCCAGCAATGGCCTGGACGTACGCTGCCTCAACCTTCAGGCGAGCCTGAACCTGCTACGCGACGGCCGGCCGATGACATCGCCGGAGATCGGGGATGCCCTGAGTGTGCATCCTTCGACGGTGTCGCGTCTGCTGGGCACGTTGGAGACGGCCGATCTGGTGAACGCCACGGAGAGCCCGGTGGCAAGGGCCGCGGGCCGGCCCCCGAAGACCTGGCGGCTCAACGCGGAGGCCGGAGTCGCCCTGGGCCTGGCCGTGCACTCCCAGACGTTGCGAGGAGTGGTGGTGGATCTCTCCGGTCACCTGCTGTCCCGCCGCGAGGCCGGGTACGACCCGCCGCTGACCACGGAAGACCTAGGGCAGGCGCTGGGTGATTTCGTGCGCGGTATGGTGGAGGAGTTGTGTCCGCACCCAGTGCTGGGGGTGGGGGTGGCGGTCTCGGGTGTAGTGGACCCGGAGACGGGCGTGGTGCGCATATCGGGCGGCGTCCGTACCCCGACCGGTGTCCCGGCCGTCGACTTCCCGCTGCGCGAGGTGCTGGCCCCGCAGATCCCATGGCCGACTTACGTGGCCAATGACGCCAATGTGGGGGCCCTGGTGACCTTCGAGGGCATGGTTCGCGACGGTCGAGTACCTCCCGATGGAACGCTGCTGTACCTGATGGCGGTAGAGTCGCTGCTGGGGTACGGCAGTGGTCTTGTGTTGGACGGGCGTCTGCACAACGGCGCTCACGGGGCCGGGGGCGAGATTCTCCATCCGTCCTGGGTGGCGCCGGTGACGACGCCCGGAGATCTTCCTCTGGAGGTCCCGCGGCCCGGGGACGAGGCGGCGGTGGACCGGGCACTGCGGCAACTGCGCCCCATTTTGGAGCACCTGGCGGCGTTGGCGATGACCTTCGACCCGCACCTGGTTGTGATGGGCGGTGCGCTGCCGGTCCTGGGTGACCGGTTGCTGGCTGAGTTCGGGGGCCTGATCGCGCAGGCACCGGGGTTTGGCGAGTACATGGCCGACCTGGCGGCGGACAGACTGATGCTGGACCCACTGCGCCCGGACACGATCTCCCTGGGCGCCGCTGAGCTTGTGCTGGATGATCTCTTCCGCGATCCGGTCGTCGGCGCTCCGGGGCCCCTGGTGGAGTTGGCGCTGCGGACGGCGGGATAAGGGCCGTTCGATGTGTTCCAGGCTCCATGGGCACGGTCATGTGCCCTTTGCATACAACCAAGATGGAACGTCGAGCCTGCCGGACAATAAGGAGGTCGTCCACGTGCGCAAGGGTTTCACACTGATTGAGTTGCTTGTGGTGATTGCCATCATCGCGATCCTGGCGGCGATTCTGTTTCCGGTCTTCGCCAGGGCGCGGGAGAAAGCGCGGGCCACAGCGTGTCTGAGCAATGTCAAACAAATCGGTCTGGGTTCCTTGATGTATGCGGCTGACTACGACGACGGCCTGCCCACCGGCGACCGCTCTGCCGCGGTGTGGTGGTACGACCTCATCCAGCCCTATGTGAAGAACCGGCAGATCCAGGTCTGCCCTTCCCGTCCTCAGGAGAGCCTGGGCTACGGGATCAACAAGTGCATGATGTGCCCGCACAACTGCGCCCGCGGCTCTTGGCCGGCGAACCTGGGGTCGATCAGTCGGCCGGCGGAGGTGCTCTGGATTGCCGACGCGGCCACCTGGATCTCTTGCGGCTGGACCGTGGGATGGGCCAACGTGTGCGAGGCCAAGTGTAACGCCGACCGCCAGGTCGATGCCTACACACGGCACAACGGTGGCAGCAACGTCTCCTTCTGCGACGGGCACGCCAAGTGGATGGCGGCCCAGACCGTGGGCAATAGCGAGTGGGATTCTCGGAACATCGTCCAATGGGATGGATAGAGCCGCGGACGGCACCGCCCGTCAGACGACTCAGGCATCCTCTGCGCCGTGCGCCGGCACGGCGGCAGACGCCCCGGCTTTCCCATCCTTCTTGTCATCTCACGATCCGGGCACTCACAGCCAAGTGCCCGGATCGCGCCTTTCCCCAGACAGTCCGGCACCTCCCGATGGGCATTGTGCTCCCTTCCCTGCTCCCCGCCACGACTCCGACCTCCCGCCGTTGCGCCCTCCCCGGAAGGGCCTGGCGGGTGCGCCAACGAATATGTTCGCGACGCCGATGGGCGTTGCGGGTCCCATGGGGTGCGCAGGACCCCGCACATTCACACATTGGCGACAGACCCACACCGCACGAGGAGGAATGCACTGTGAGTTCAGTGGACAGAAGACAGTTCGTTGGCGCTATGGGTGTCGGCGCGGCGAGCCTTCTCGCCGCCGGGGGAGCGGTCTTCGGACAAGCCGTCGAGGCGCCGCGAGAGGCGGCCCAGCACCAGGTGAAACCACTGCAGTACCCGGCCGACAGCGTCACGGGGATCTCCCAGGAGGTCATCTCCTGGCACCACGGGACACACTACGCCGGCTATGTGAGCAAGCGCAATGCCATCGAGGATCAACTGGCCAGACTGGGGCCCGGCACCGAGAGCTTCGATTCCCGGGTCTACGCAGGTATCAAGCGCGACGAGGCCTTCAACGCCAGTGGCGTGGTCCTGCATGAGGTCTACTTCGACAATCTCGGTGGCGATGGGGTGCCCGGGGAGGGCATCGTCGAGGCGGCCATCGCGGCGTTCTTCGGCAGCGTGGAGCAGTGGGAGGCCGACATGCGGGCGGTGGCCGGAGCCGCCACCGGCTGGGCCCTTCTCTGCCACGATCCCAGTGACAGGCGGCTGCACAACTACCTGGTGGACCAGCACCAACTCGGCGCCATCTGGGGAGCGGCGCCCATCGTCGCCCTGGACGTGTTCGAGCACGCCTACTATCGGGACTTCGGCCCCGACCGCGCGGCCTACATGAATGTGTTCTTCAGGAACCTTCACTGGGGACGCATCGACCGGCGCTATCGAGAGGCCCTGGGCCTGCCTACCGGCTGAACCCGGACGCAGCCTGTCGCGTCTGCTCCTGAGAAGGCGGAACCATGGGAGCGCCCAACTGTCGGATAGATGAGACAGTCGGCGCCCGGTCGGACGAGTGTTGCCCGGTCCGGGCGCCCATGGACAGAGCCCAGAATCGTCCGGAGGAACCTGACGTGACCCGAAGACCGCTACTGAACGTGTTGCTGGTTGCGATTGTGTTTGGTGCCGGGGCGCTGTGGGCCCACTACGCCTCGCTCCCGGCGGCTCAGGCCCAGCAGGGCACCACCGTGAGGACCGTGGGCGCCGGCGGCGCGGGCAACCCCGCCGTGGGCTGTGTGCCCCAGGCATATACCACCGAGCATGAAGAGGATCCCTTCGACTCCACCAAGATCCGGCGCACCCGGACGACGGTGACGAGCGTGGCCATCGTCTACGCCGACGGAACGGTGCATACCAAGAAGGTTGAGAACTAGCCGGCCCCCACCGGGGCGAAACCGAGCCGATACAGAACCCGGCGTGGCGCCCACGGTCCGCGCCGGCGATGCGTGTCGGCATCCCGGCCAAAGACGGGCCGTCACATCGCCCGCGATGCGCGCAGGCCGGACGTGACCTGCGCCCCTCTGACCTGACCGGATCAGGAGGGCTCCTGCGCGCTGCGTCCTGCCGTCCGGGCCCCTGCGTCCCTGCCCGACGCTACCCATTCCCCCGGACCTGCGTCCTCTCCCCCACCACCGATTACCGCGGTACCTATCGTGCATGCTGGCGTGAAGCTTTGCCACGGCCGCTCGGAGGTCTTCGCTCACTTCCTCCCGAACAGACCCACCATCTGATGCCTCGAGGAGTGAGTGCCTTGAGCCTGACGCACCTGGACTTCCTGCGCGTGCTGGAGCCGTGGCCCGAGCTGGCCAATGCCTACTGGTGGGATGACCCGCAGCGGCCCGAGCTGGGCTGCTTCGGCAGCGGCTACAATAGCTGGGGGGTGCAGACGAACCAGAAGTTCCTGGGCGCCTACGCGGTCCTGGCGGCGGACCCGGACTATGACGAGAGGGTGGCCGGCTGCAGTCGGGAGGAGATTCTCGACAAGTCCCTGCGGGCGCTTCGCTTCTCCCTGGCCAGCCATGTCAGCGGCGACCACCACTGCAGCGACGGGGACAGGTGGGGCCATACGTGGATCTCGACTCTGGGCATCGAGCGGATGATGCACGGTGTCGAAGCCATCGCCGCGCATCTTGGTGATGCGGACAAAGAAGGCCTGCGGCGGATGCTGGTATCGGAGACCGAGGCGCTCCTGCAGTTGCCGATCACAGGCACCCGGTGGGCCGCCGACGGGGGCAACAGGCCCGAGTCGAACATCTGGAACGGCGCCGCCCTGGCGCGCGTCGCCTTGATGTACCCCGACGAGCCCCACGCCGGCGAGTGGATGGAGCGCGGGCATCGCTTCCTGCAAAACGGCATCAGCCTGCAGGCCGACGCCCTTGACGAGACACTTGTGGCCGGCAGGCCCGTGCGCGAGTGGCACGTGGGGCCGAACTTCTTCGATAGCTACGCACTGGACCACCACGGCTATCTGAACGTGGGTTACATGGTGATCTGCCTGAGCAACATCGCCATGTTCCACTTCGCCTGCAAGACCGCGGGCTGGGAGGCGCCGGTCAGTCTCTACCATCACTCGGCGGAGCTGTGGGGGCTGGTGAAGCGCCTGATCTTCGCCGACGGCCGCCTGGCCCGGATCGGCGGGGACAGCCGCCAGAGGTACTGCTACTGCCAGGACTACCTGCTGCCGACGCTGCTGTTTTGCTCCGAGTACCTTCGCGACCCGCACGCCGAGGGCCTCGAGGCGGGCTGCCTGGAGCTCAACGCCATCGAGCAGGAGCAAAGCGGGGATGGCAGCTTCCTCTCCGCGCGCCTGGGGACGATCGCGCAGATCAACCCGTATTACTACACGCGCCTGGAAGCCGACAAGGCCGTGGTGCTGTCGATGAACGCCTACTGGCGCCGCGTGGCTGCAGAGGGCCTCGCCGCCCCTGAGCCGGGCTTCGAGGCCGCGGTGGCGGGGAGCTGGGCGGAGCCGGAGCACGGGGCCATTGTGCACCGCTCCGCCGGGCGTCTGGCCTCCTGGAGCTGGCGGGCCCACGACGCCCCCGAGGGCCTCTGCGTCCCTCCCGAAAGTGGACACCTGGCGGAGTGGACGGCAAACATGGGCGGCATTGTCCGGCTTCTGGGAGAGACCGGAGCGCGCAAGGTCGTTGCCCATCACCAGACGCCGTTCGAGGGCGGGTTTCTGACCACCGGCACAATGGCCGACAGCGCAAAGGCCTCGCTCCCCGAAGGCTGGACCGCCGGGGACCCCGTCCACCACCGGTACGCCGTGGCCGCCCTGCCCGATGACCGCACCATGGTGGTGCTGGAATACTGCCGCCTGGCCCCCCGCAGCTACCTGAGCGAGGTCAAGGGCCTCAAACTCAATGTGCCCAACGATCTCTTCAACGAGTATGGCAGGACGGTTGCCACGGCCGGCGGGTCCGTGCTTCTGGACGGCAGAGCACAGGGCATCCGCGAGCTTGTGGGCAACTGGCTCTGCGTGGACGGGCGCATCGGTGTGGTCGGGCTGTACGGTGGCGAGAGCATCGCCATCTACCAGGCCGGCAGACGCCGGGCCTCCGGCTATGGCGACAGCCTGTACTATGACGAGATCTGCTTCCCCTGCTCTGTGGGCACACAGGTGGTGGACCCGGGTACGGTCATCCTCGACTGCGGCAGCGTGGTGCTCTCCGGCGCCGACGCCGCGGAGACGGCGCAGGTTGCGGGCGATTGCGCCGCTTTGCAGACCGAGGCCGAGCAGATGCGGGCGGTGCAGGTGCGGGGAGCCGACGGCCGGACGTACATCCTGGCGGCCAACTTCGATCGGGTTACGGTGACGACCGCAATCCGCATCCGGGGAGGCGTGAAGGGGGCGACGGACGTGGTCAGCGCCCTGCCATGCCCGAGCGAAGGCGGCCGTCTCCGATTGTCCGTGGGAGCGGGAGAGGCGGTACTGCTGGTCCTCGGTTAGGGGGATGACGGCGCAGCCCGCCACTTACTCGTCTGACAAAAGAGAGATTCCTTCAGTCATCGTATCAAAGAGCGCCTTCGCAGGCGCTCTTTGTCCTGTTCTGAGACATCCTGCCGCGCGCCGTCTGCCGGTCGAGGGCGGAGAACTAAATGTTTGCGCGAATCAGCCAATACAGTATCTGAGGGGCCACAGGTCCGGGCCTCTCTGCGCGCCCGCGCTGTGCTCCCGTCTCGGTCGATGGGGGCGAGGTGGTCGGCGCGCAGACACAGGCGTCGCACGACTGCGGCGCGTGGGTGTCGGACTGACGCGCCCATCGTCCTGGTCTCCGGAGTGCCGCCGCGGCAGGTGGCGGCATCTTCAGTCGGAGCGCCGAACATATGGAGGCACGGCAATGCCACAATGTCCCACCTGCGGTTCGACGGTCACTGAGGGAGACGCCATCTGTCCCGACTGCGGGATGGACCTGATCGAGGAGACCCATGTCGGGGCGCCTGTGGAGCCGGTGCGTCTCGAGCTGTTGGGGGCGCCGAGGGCGGTCGCCGATGCCCCCGAGCCGCCAGCGGAAACACCGGTTGCGCCGGCGGAGCTCGGGCCTGCCGAGGCGCCGGCGGAGCCGGTCGAGGAGGCGGAGCCAGTCGAGGAGGCGGAGCCAGTCGAGGCGGAGCCGCCGGTGGCGTCGCCCCCGGTGGAGCCCGAGGCAGAGGTCGTTGCGGAGCAGGAGGCCGTGGCGGAGATCGCTCCGGAGGAGGCCGTACCGGCTCAGGCGCCGGTTGAGGCGGCTTCGGAGCCGGCGGAGATCCCGGTTTCGGCCCGGATCACGCTGCGCCGCGGCGGCACCACGACCTCCGAGGTCTTCGCGCTGGGCTCTCGCGCGGTTCTGGGTCGTTTTGACCCCGAGACCGGGCCGGTGGACGTGGACCTGGCCCAACTGCCCGAGGCCGTGTACGTGTCCCGGCGTCATGCCGAGATCTGGCAGGATGTGACCGGGACCTGGCTCATCAAGGATCTGGGGTCGGCCAACGGCACCTTCGTGCGCGAGGCCGATGCCACGCGGTTCCGCAAGGTGGGAGATGAGCAGCCGGTCGCCGACGGCTACGAGATCGGCCTGGGCAATGCCCGTTTCGAGTTCCGGGTCATGCAGTAGTCGCGCGCGCCTGCACTGGTCCGTAGAGCACCAACCGGAGGCACCCGATGCACGCTACCGACCTCCCCATCGACAGGGATGACCTGCCGGAAGGGGAACAGCACGCGCCGGAGCCCGAAGAGAGTTCCGAGCCGACCACAGCATCGCCCGATGCAGCGCACCAGGCATCGGTCACACTGCTGGGGGACGAGGACCCCGCGCCGGATGCGGGCATGCTCGATCTGGATGAGACCGTAGGGGTACGGCCGTTCATCAACCCGCTGCCGGTGGGGACGATCGTCACCACTCCGGACGGACGTCAGTTCCGGATCACGGTGTCGCTGAGCCTCACCGAGGTGGGGGATGTTCACGCGCCCCCGGCGATCCAGCCGCTGCCCACAGGATCGGTGGTGGCGGCTCCAGACGGCAAGCAGTTTCGGATTCTGGACCCCATCACCTCCGATCAGACCGCGGGGTTCTTCGAATACGAAGCCGGCATCGACGGCGACCCACGGCGTGTGTGGCTGCAGGAGGCGTTCAGTGAGGCCGCGGCGGCGCGGTTGCGTCACCAGGCCGAGGTCCTCGGCGACCTGAGCTGCCCGATGTTCCCCAGGGTGCTGGCCTGCTTCCGGGCCGAGGGGCGCTCGTACCTGGCCCTGGAGGGCACCAGCGGCAAGACACTGGCGGAGGCCGTGGCGGAGGGCAAGCTCAGTGTTCCCCGAGTGCTCTCCGTGCTGGCGCAGGTGGCCTTCGCCCTGTCCCACCTTCACGAGCGGGGCTGGGTGCATCTGGGGCTGCGCTCCGGCCGGGTGATGCTCAGCAAGCCGGTGCGAGTGCTTGATCTGAGCTACGCCACTCGTCCGGGCCAGGAGCCTGCGGGCAACTTCTACCACGCGGGGTACTCGCCTCCGGAGCTAGTGAACCGCGGCCCGGTGGACGAGCGCGCGGACATCTACGCCGTCGGGGCGCTGCTGTTCCACGCCGTAACCGGTCAGCCCATCGCCGAGACCGGGGCCGAGCTCAGCACGTGGGAGCCCCCGGACCCGGTGGCCGGTGTGCCCCAGATTCTGCACCGCTGTCTGGGGGCCCCGGAGACGCGTTTCTCCACGATGAAGGAGCTGCACGCGGCTCTGCTGCAACTGGCCAGGCGCTATGCCCCCACGGTGACCTACTCCGTGGGAGCCTGCACCAGCGTGGGTCTGGAGCCCACGCGCATCGAGAATCAGGATGCGTACCTGCACGTGGCCGGGGAGCTGCAATCCGAGCAGGGCCGCCAGTCGTGGGTCGTGCTGGGGGTGGCCGACGGGATGGGCGGCATGCAGGGCGGCGAAGTGGCCAGCGACGCGGCGGTGAAGACCATCCAGCAGCGGGCGGTGGAGACCTTCAGCCTGGGCAAGAGCATCTCGGCACAGCAGCAGACGGAGATGCTGCGCGACTGGGCCATCGCGGCCAACACCAGGGTCTGCGATCGACTGGCGGAGGCCCAGCTCCGCGGCGGGTCCACGCTGCTGTGTGCCTGTCTGGTCGACGACCGCCTTACGGTGGCCCATGTGGGCGACTGCCGACTGTACCTGCTCCGCGGCAATGAGGCAAGACTGCTGACCCGCGACCATTCGGTGGCGATGGCTCTGGCGCTGCAGGATCAGATCGACATGGAACAGGTGCCCCACCACCCGGACCGGGGCAACGTCACCCGCTCGCTGGGAGACCGGCAGCCGCTGCCCCCGTACTTCGTGGACACGCTGGAAGAGGCCGCCGGAGCGCCGACGCTGGCGTTACGGCCGGGAGACGTGCTCTTACTGTGCAGCGATGGCGTATGGGAGCCCGTGGCTCAGCATGACATGCTGCAGATCGTGGGCCGCTATGCCCCGGACCTCAAGAAGGCGGCCGATGCCCTGGTGGAGACGGCACTGCGCAGAGGCGGCCCCGATAATGCGACGGTAGTCCTGGCCCGCCTGGATGTGGGCTGAGGGCCTCGGCCGGGCGCACCCGGGAACGCAGACCAGCGCTGCAAAGGGAGTCTCGCATGCTCGACGTCACCTTCATCCCACACCGCTCAGCCCTGCGGTCGGGGACCGACGAACCTCAGAAGCTGTTCGCCATGCTCAAGCTGATCCCCCGGGGGGAGACGGCCGGAGCACGCCCGCCGCTGGCTGTCGCGCTACTGATCGACACCAGCGGCTCGATGCGAGACTTCGCGGACCAGGAGCAGGCCATCGCGCAGATCGAGCGCCTGGGCCTCCACGGTCCGGTTCGCGACTCCGACGGCCGGGCCGAGATGTCCGTGGACCTGGGCCTGCCCACCAAGCTGGACCGGGCCATCGAGGCGGCCCACGCTCTGGCCAATGACGAGCGACTGGCCCCCGACGACCGTCTGGCCATCGTCCACTTCAACGAGAAGGCCCAGACGCTCTTGCCCCTCACCGCGGTCTCCGAGCGCTCGCTGATCCACGAGGCCATCGAGCGTCTGCGCGGCGGGGCCGCGGGCACCTACATGGGCCGGGGACTGGGACTGGTCCGCGAGGAGTTGCGGGGGATCTCTCCCCATGTGGCCAAGCGTGCGCTTTTGCTCACCGACGGGCAGACCTCGGACGAGGACCAGTGCCGGCGCGTGAGCGATGAGCTGGCAGGCGAGAACACCCCCATCGTGGCCATCGGTCTGGGCGAGGAGTACAACGAGACCCTCATACGGGACATGGCCGATGCCACCCAGGGGCGACCATACCACCTGCGGGACATCCGCGACTTCCCCGCCTATCTCGAGGCCGAGATCGGCTCGGTAGTGCGAGAGGTCGTCACCGATCTGCAGGCCACCGTCGCTCTGGCCGACGGTGTGAGCCTCGAGAGCGTCACCCGCGTCTATCCCAGTCTGGCCGAGGCCACACCGGACGGCAGCGCCGTCCGCCTGGGTAATGTGGCCGCCGGCGACCACACCGTCTTCGTGCTCGAGTTCACCGTCTCGGACGTCAGCCGATCCGTGGGCTCCACCCGGGTGGCCACGCTATCGATGGTGGCCGACGTCCCCGGCCTGGGAGAGCACCGCATCCTGACGCCGCTGGACCTGGCCATCGAGTTCACCACGGACGAGTCGGCGATCGTCGAAGTAGATGCCGAGGTGCTCGGATACGTCCAGCAAAAGAACGTGGACCGCATGATGCGCGAGGCCGTGGACCTGTCCTCGGTGGACGCCGGCCGTGCCCGCCAGACGCTGCAGATGGCCGCCGGCCTCACCCGCCGTCTGGGCAATACCTCGGTGACGATGATGATCGAGACGGCTCTGGACGAGTTGGACAGCTCGGGGAGTATCTCCCCCGGCACGCGCCGCACCGTCGCCCTGGGGGGGCGGACGCAGAGTGTACGGGTCAACGACACGCGGAAGCTGCACAACACGCTGTCGGAGGCGGAGATCCGTCGCGTCAGCGGGGCCTAGCGGTCCGGCCGGAAAGCCAGTTCTGCCGTGAGCATGTCATCTTGAGCGTCCATCTCGCGCCGCGAGACAGCGAAGGATCTCGCTACACCCCAGGAGATTCCTCGAGGTGCTCTTACCGAGAGCGAGCGCTCGCGGAATGACACTCTCGGCGCAGGCGGGGCTCCTCGGACGCACCTCTGGCACCAGGGCGGTGGGTGCTCTGGGGCGGCCCCCGGGCAGGCCCCGGTGGGGCGGGTCTTGCGGCCCGACTCCAAAGCCTGCGCAGGGCGAGACTGCCGATCGACGTCTGCGATGAGCAGGTTCGGCGCGAGGCGTCCGGGGACGGCCGCCGACGGCGGCGCGGGCACCGGCGCACGACTGAGAAGCGAGCAAAGGGCACATGGCTGGTCTTCCGGCCCGAGAGGGTCCCGCAACCGAGCAAAGCCCCGTGCGCTGCACGGTATGCAACGCCGAGAATCCGGTCTCGGCGGGCAAGTGCACCGCCTGTGGTGCACCGCTGACGCTGTCGGCGGCCGCCGAGAGCGTCCACGTGCTGCCCGCGGGGGCCAAGCTCAAGGGCGGGACCTACACCGTGGGCAAGGTCCTCGGCCAGGGCGGCTTTGGGATCACGTACCAGGGCAGCGAGCCCATGCTTCGTCGCCCGGTGGGCATCAAGGAGTTCTTCCCCGCCGGGTGCACCCGCAGCGAGAGTGCCGTGGTGCTCGGTGGCGGCATGACGGCGGACGAGTTCGCGGCCGCGCGGGACGGCTTCCTGGAGGAAGCCCGCATCCTGGCGCGCTTCCAGCACCCCAGCATCGTGCGCATCTTCGGTTACTTCGAGCAGAACAACACCTCGTACATGGTGCAGGAGCTGCTACGCGGCCCCACGCTGTGCGAGCTCATCGCGCGCCACGGGCGCCTGTCCGAGGCCGAGGCCGTGAGGTATGTGGAGAGCATCGGCGCGGGGCTCAAGGAGGTCCATGCCGCCAACCTGCTGCACCGCGACATCAAGCCGGAGAATGCCATCGTCGTCGCCGGCGATCGCGCCGTGCTGCTGGACTTCGGCAGTGCCCGGGAGTTCGCCGCCGGCGCCACTCGCCCGATGACGGCCATGGTGACGCCGGGCTACGCTCCCCTGGAGCAGTACGGTCAGCGCGCCCGCTTCGGCACCTTCAGCGACATCTACGCGCTGGGGGCCACGCTCTACCACCTGCTCACCGGCCAGCGGCCGGTGCAGGCGACGGACAGGGCCTCCGGCGTGGAGCTCATCCCGCCACACAGGCTGGTTCCCAGCATCGCGAGGGGTGTCAGCGACGCCGTGATGTGGGCCATGTCCATCCGTGTGGACGATCGGCCGCAGAGCGTGGGCGACTTCATCGATGCCATCCGCCGCGCGGCTCCGGACCTGGCCGTTTGCTCCGGCCAGGCCGGCGAGGATGCCAAGGCGCCCCCCAAGACCCTGATTGTCGACCCCGAGAGCGGCGATTACCGACGGATCTCCCAGGCGCTGGAGGCGGCCACCGAGGGGACGCGCATCATCGTGCGCCCCGGCCTGTACCGGGAGTCTTTGCTCATCGACCAGAAGGTCGAGATCATCGGCGACGGACCGGTGCGAGACATCGTCATCGAGGAGCGCCGCAACGATAGCTGCCTCACGATGCGGGGCGACGAAGCCACCGTCCGCAATATCACCTTCCGTTCGCGCGCCGGTATCGGCTATGCCGCGGTGATGGTGCGCCGCGGCCGGCTGCTTGTGGAGAGCTGCGACATCAGCTCCACAGCGGAGGCAAGCTGCATCGACATTCACGGTCCCGACGCCGACCCCATCATCCGCGGCTGCCGCATCCACGGCAGTCAGGGCAGCGGGATACTGGTCTCCAATGGCGGCAAGGGGACCATCGAGAACTGCCGCATCTACGAGAGCGGGAAGCAGGGCATCGAGGTGGCAAACGGGGGCAATCCCGTCATCCAGCACTGCCGCATCTTCGAGCACCGCGGCTGCGGTGTGTGGATCGGCGAGAATGCCCGGGGCATTGTGGCCGACTGCGACATCCACACCAACGCCCTGGCGGGAGTGGAGATCGGCGCCGGGGGCAGGCCGCATGTGAAGGACTGTCAGATTCACGATGGGCTACAGTGCGGTGTACTGGTGGTCAACAACGGTCAGGGCATCGTGGAGAACTGCCGTATCTTCGGCAATGCCGCATCGGGCGTGGAGGTTCGCTCCGGACGGCCCTCGATCCTGCACTGCACCATCACCGGCAATGCCCATCTGGGCATCTGGGTCCACGACGCCGGCGGCGGCGATGTGGAGAACTGCGACCTCGTGGGCAACGAGCGCGGTGGCTGCCTGATCGAGGAAGGCTGCGACGTCTCCTGCAGCGGAAACAAGGAGTAGCAGGACGGCAGGTCGCAGGAGACGGGTGCTGGGCACGGCCAGCGGCAGGCAGCACCGCCAGTTTTTCGCCCTCTGGCGACCGGTGCCGGGGTCGGGGCCCGTTGCCGCCGCTGCCGTTGACCTGCCGACCTCCGGGGCGTCCCTACCTGTCTGCTCTCACCCTCCAGACGTAGCTCTCCCCCATCTCCGTCTCGAGGCTCACCACCGGCCCCCGGCCGATCGTCTCTCCTGTGAGCATGTCCACCACCGGCTCGGTCGCACCCGTGTCGACCTGAAGAGGCCCCGCCTGGCATGTGTGCAGGGCAACGTAGGGGCCGTTTTGGTAGACATTGCAGTCGGTCTCGGTGTACAGGTGCACCCCGGCCTGCGCGGCGATGAGCCGCAGCAGCTCCGAAGTCAGCCCCGGTGTGCCCACGAAGAGCGAGGGGCCGTCGGGGTGCTGCCGGAGGGCGATGGCGGCCGAGCCGTCCGGATAGGTGGCCAGGGTTTCCGCGGCGGTTGCGTCCGTGGCGGCGAACAGAGGGGTGACCGGGCCGTCCACTCCGAGGCCACGGGTGAGCCCCAGCGCCCTGCCCGCCTCGGTGGGCTCGGCGAAGGCCTTCTCGGCGGCGAGCGGGGCCAGCTCGAAGCCCGTCAACTCCCGCATGGCCAGGAGCGATGTCCGGTACCCGTCATGGTAGCCGGGAGCATAGCACCAGACCTTCGCGGCTCCCCGGGTGGCGCGCAGAAGATCGGCGCGCTGCTGTGGCGACAGCGCCCAGGTAGCGAGCATGACGTAGACCTCGGCCTCTACGCGCCCGGCGACGACGTCGTCCATCAGGTACTGACCATACGGCGCCCCGGTGCGGGCCAGGGCCCTGCGGACCTCGTAGATACCCGGTCGGGTGACCGTGGTTCCGCCCGCCGCCACGCGGAGCATGCCGGTCTCGTCCAGCACTGCGGCGAGCGGCGGCCGGTACGGCGTGGGGGCACCCAAAAGGGCTCTGTCCAGCGCTTCCAGTCGCGCCATCTCCGCCCACATCCCCGGATCGTTGAACCATCCCGCGGCCCCCAGGTCCATCCACCAGGTGGCGAAGTTGCGCAGCGCGCACTGGGCCACATTGCGCACAAGCTGCGCATTGGTCTGGGCGAGCGTCTCCACCTTGTCCTGCCAGCCGGGATAGGTCCCTGAGCTCAGATAGGTGGCTGTGTCGTCCTCGTACAGCCACATCTTGCCGGCCAGGGCCACGCTTTCGGCGGCGGTCATCGCCGGGGCGCTCTGGCCCAGACCGCGGTCGCAATACGAGATCGGTGAGCACAGAAGGTCGATGTACGGGCAGTCCAGGACGCGACGCAAGGCGTAGTGGCCGGAGGTGGCGGGACCGTTGCCGACGGCGCCGAACTCGAAGACGTAGCCGTAGAAGAAGGTGACCAGCGTTCTGCCGCCACAGGCCTCGTGCGCCGCCCTGGCCAGGGCGCAGACGCAGTCGGCCATGGCCTCCTGCTGAAAACGGGAGAAATCGAGGATTGGCCGCTCGGCGATCGGGTCGCGGAGGACACCTGCCAACGCTTCGTGCCGGGCCTCGGCCGAGGGCACCGCCGCCGTCTCCAGGGTTACATCGGGATCGCTCCAGGCCTCGGCCAGCGCCGCATCGGTGCCGTAGGTGTCCGTCAGCCAGCGCCGGAACTCCCGGGTGTCCCCCACGGAGTAGCCGTTGAGCAGCGGAGTCCAGGTCCCATAGTAGAACCACTCGCCGGTATGCTGGCCACAGGGATGGTAGCCGGCCATCCGGTCGCCGAAGGTCTCCTCGAGGTGCCGCACCAGCGCCGCCACGTTCCGCGCCGCGTCGCGCCGGTAGGCCTCGGAAGCCACCACCACGCCGTGCGGCCGAGACCCATCCTCCCACACCATCACGTCGTCGGGATGTGCCGTCTTCCACCACGCCGGCGGCTCCACCCCGAAGCGGGGAAGCAGCAGCGCATCGGGGTTGGCGTTCAGAACGTCCCGGCAGATGGCATCCACAACGCCGAAATCCGCCTCTTCCCCGGGCTCGGGCCAGGGACAGCCGATGGCGAAGCTGACCAGGTCCACCCCCACCGCCGCCGCCAACCCAATCTGCGAGGTAAAGCTCTCGGCCGGGCCGCCCAGAAACACGAAGGGGGCCCCCGGACGGTAGAAGGCCACCAGCAGGTTGCGCGCCGCCTCGGCCCGTACCCAGAAGGTCATCCGGTAGCTGTGCCCCTTCTCCAGGGAGAGATTGACCCGGTGGTAGACGTGGAAGTCCGGCCAGGGCCTGCCGGGCGGAGGAGGCGTGAGGCTCACCTTCAGCCCGGCCGAGCCATCCCGCCCCACGCCCGGCAAGACCTCCATCTTGGCCGTCGTGTTGTCTTCTCCGGTGGGCCAGAAGGTCCAGTCGCGCGCGAAGTCATCCTGCCCGCCCTCGAAATCCCTGGTGGGGATTACCTCAGTTCCGGTGTCCAGGTCCGTGACGCGGACGTCATCGAGGAAGATCTCCCCCGGGGCGGCGCCGAACCGGAAGTGCACCGTACCGTTGCCCGGCGCCGTGTCGACCGCCGTGAACACGAAGTCCTGCACCGAGGCCTCGGGCCCGATGGGCAACGGCGCGCTACTGCGGCCACCATAGAACATCCGGGCCCGCACGGGCTGTCCGTCCACCACGATACGGGGCGCCCCGCCCGCGGGGTCGATACGCACCGTCGAGGCGCAGGCCGGAAGGGCAAGGGGTATCGAGACAACGCTCAGACAGAGAAGGGAGAGGTTCATCGGCCATGCCTCCGCAAGGTGGTGACAGCAACTATGCGCCGGGTCTCTTCGCCGCCCGAGGCCGTCGGGCCTCCGGAGCCGGGCGGTGCGCACCCGCCGGCCCGGAGGCGGTCGGCGCTGCGTCCCCGCGGCCAGGGACTGAGAAGTGGACGTGGTTTCGCGGCCCATAATGTGGTATCATGTTATATGTAGCAACTATCACCAACAGGCCCGGCACGGGAAACCCGGCCGTGGGCTGCGACACCGCACCGTATATGGACAGGCAGTTCTCGGCGCTGTGACGTCTGCTGTGCCCGGTTCGCCCCTGGTTTGCGCGAGCTCGGCGCGATCGACGGAGCTGTGGCTGGCCTCTGTTTGCCGTCCCGGTGGAGCGCAGTCATAACCGTCTTGTCGTGTCAGGCCGCCAGGAGGCCACAGTGCGTCGAACCGGTTTCACGCTCATTGAACTGCTTGTCGTCATCGCTATCATCGCGATCCTCGCCGCTATACTCTTCCCCGTGTTCGCTCGAGCTCGGGAGAAGGCGCGACAGTCGTCCTGTCTGTCCAACCAGAAGCAGATCGCGCTGGGTGTGCTGATGTACGCCCAGGACTACGACGATACGTTGCCGCCGTACTACAACTTCGAGGCCACGGTACCCGCAGGCGCGCGGTACTGGATGGAAGTCATCATGCCGTACGTCAAGAACTCGCAGATCTTCGTCTGCCCCAGCCGTGGCAACGCGGCCATCACCGCCAGCTATGGCTGCAACTATAACTGGGTGTTCTCGAACTTCGATGAGAGCGGCTGGCCGCCGGAGCACGGCAAGAACCTGGCCAAGATCAACCGCGTCTCCGAGATCATCATGTTCCTGGACGGCTCGACGTACATCAGTCTCTACGACCCGGGAGTGGCGTTGTCCACGGGCGGGTACTACGGCAAGCCAGAGGGGTGGCACAACGAGCAGTGCAACGTCGCCTTCTGCGACGGACACGTCAAGTCGCTCAAGCGCGAAGTGGTCGGCGACCCGTCGAGCCGTGACAAGTACTGGGCCACGCCGTAAGAGGACGGCCCGCAGGCCACGATGGACGGCGACACGGCCCACCCTTATCGGGTGGGCCGCTTGTTCTGTCCCTGCGGCGAGGTACAGGCATCTATCGTCTCAGCCGCCGCAGCCTCTCGGCCTCGCCGATCACCCGGCCGGTGTCGAAGTCGATAGCACGGATCGCACCGTCTACCGGGGCGGTGGCCAGCTTCCCGGCGGCCCACTCGTTACCGCAAAGCTGGGGCGCGTCCATGTAGCCTTCGGCCACAGCCCGGGCCAGCACCTCCGGGTCGCACAGCGGGTCCGAAGACCCGTCGCCCAGCTCCCGCAGAGCCTCCAGAAGCAGCCCCGCCTCCGCCACCAGCTCCTCCTTGCGCTCCTGCACCGCCGGGTCACGCGTCATGTCCGGGGACCCACTCAGGGCCTGGCGCAGGGCTCCCCGCACGATGTCACAGCTCTCGACGATGTCCTCGACGGTCGCGGCGTGGTCGCCCTCGCAGAACCCCACAACATGCACAATCTGCGGCGCCAGTTGCAGTTGCAGCACGGTGGAGGCCGCCAATTGGCCCTTGGCAACATCCGGCTCCGGGGAGAAGCACAGTAGCCCGGCCCGAGTCTGATGGACCACGGAGAAGCGCTCGTCACACAGGGTCTCGATGAGCTGCTTCTTGGCCAGCATCTTGGCCAGGTCCATGGCCCCGGAGGTGCTTGCCGGAGAGTTGAACATGTACTGGGAGACGTAGGTGGCCACTCCCACCTGCTTGCAGACATATGCTCCGAGATACGCGGCGGCCACGGCGATGGTATCGTGCGAATCGCGCATGGACCAGTGGTGGGCCTCGTTGCACTCCACGGGGCGACCGCGCCGGGCGTACCAGGCCATGGCGTCGATGTTCTCGGCGATGGACTGCCGCGGTTGCCGGTCGGACCGGCGGTCTAGAGTGTTGTACCAGTACAGGGGTATGGCGCCCCAGGCGTTGTCGATGGTCTCCACGTGCACTTCGGCCCAGAGGAGGAGGTCGCGGGTGCCGCTGTAGCAGCGGACAAGCGGGTGATTGCCACAACGGGTGGCGTCGTAGATGGCGCGGAGGTCGTCGGGGGTGCGCAGGGGCACGCCGCCGGCGCCGGTGAGCTCGGGCTTCATCTCCTGCGGTCGGAAGAAGTGCTCCTGAGCATTCTGGTCGGGCCCGATGGACAGGATATCGACGGCCTCGGCCAGGGCGAGGCGTCGGGCGCCCTCGACAGTGGCCTCCACGGTGGGCCGGCCGTAGTGGTGGCGCAGGAGCGGCTGGGGGGCCCGCCGGCTGATCCTCTCCACAAGGGTGGTCGCCGGGGCCTCTCCCGCGCGAGCGCGCGCGCCGCCCTCGAGATACGCCCTGACCTCCTCGGGGCCCTCGAGGCCGGTGAAGACGGCCTCGAACAGCCCGCTTTGGCGTCCCACCTCGCCCACCGGCGGCGTGCCTCCCAGGGCCAGGCGCTTGTTGCTCAGCCCACGCGCCGCCAGTCCCTGCTCAAGCTCCGAGAACAACCCGGCGGCCACCTCCGGCGTGAGCCGGTAGCTCACCGCGATGAGGTCCGGGTCCTGCCGCTCCACGGCGTCCAGCAGGGCGTCCACAGGGGTGGCCGCACCGAGGAAGGTGGTCTCATAGCCCACGCTCTGCGCGACACGCAGGAAGCTCAGGACCCCGCTGATATGCACACAGTTGCCCAGGGAGCAGGCCAGGACACTAGGCATCCGGGGCCTCCCCCTCGTTGACGAACTTGAGCAGCTCTCTCACACCGAGGCCCCGCACCCCCATGCTGTCCACCGTACGGCCGATGCTCCAGAAGTCCTGCTCCAGCAGGAGGGAGGCAAGGTGCACGATGCTGCGCATGGTGGGTGTCTCCACGCCGTACTGCTCGCCCAGGGAGATCATGGGGATAAGGCTGGTGGGCACGTCTTCCAGCAGGTAGCGATGCGCCAGGGATTGGGGGGCCCGGATGCCCTTGTAGCCGGGATTGGAGCGCACGGCCTCGTGCAGGTCGCGGCCCGCGGCGTCATAGGACATGTAGAGCCAGGTACGCACCGGCATGGCGCCGATCCCTACCACGTCGGCGACGGCGATACGCTCCCGATCGACGGCTTCCAGGTAGTTGGCGACAGAGGGCGTGACGCCCTGGAGGTAGTATTCGAAGTCGCCGCCGGTGTCCTCGATCCGCGCGGCATTGACCAGCATCACCGCCGGGTGGAACATGACGGCGACATTGTCGAGACTGGTGCGCAGGACATTGCTGACCGGGACAAACTGCGGGTAGGCGACACGCACCGCCTTGACGGCCTCCGCCGTGCGGTAGCCCGGCAAAGCCGCCATGCGGACGCTGTTTTTGACCGCGAAGATCTTGGCCTGCGCCGGCCCGACCACACGGCTGGCGTAGATGAACGTCTGCGTCTCGGCGATGAGGGGATGTACGTGGCAGCCCGAGGCCGAAAGCACGTGGCGGAACTCCAGAGCGCCGCCGGTGCGTCCGGGGTTGAGCACCACGATCTGCTCCTCCCTGACGTGTGGGGCCATGGCCTGCGCGATCTCCACATGGCCGGTGGCCGGTGCGACGACCATCAGGATGTCGGCGCCCGCGATGGCTTCGCTGCAGTCGGTGCCGACATAGCCCAGTTCGCCCACTCCGCCCTCGGTATGTCCATCATCCGGGGGCAAAAGCTCGATGCCCCCCACCGCCATGATGGACTCGATGCGCTCCGGCGAGCGGTTCCACAGGTTGACCTCAAAGCCCATCAGGGCCAGGTGCGCCGCCATGGCTGTGCCGCCGTGTCCGGCTCCGAGTACGCAGAACTTCGGTCTCTCCATACGCTGCCTCCCTTCGGGGTCTCCGGCGGCGGTGGTCGCCCGCGCCGGCCGCGACGCACCGCGCCTTGCTGCTTCGGCTCAACGGCCCGCCAGTGCTTCCGATCGGTACCGTCGCATCACCGCCGCGTCGTGGGGCAGAATCTCGTCGGCGGGCAGGAAGTTGATCCACTCACCGGACAGCGCTCCCGCAAAGCCGATACCGGCCAGCAGAGAGAACGCCTGGGCGTGGGGAATGTCGCCCTCTCCCATGAGCGCCAGGTTCCAGCCGTCGGGGCCACCGTCCTCCGGCCGCACCCCATCATGCACGTGGCAATGGCGCACATGGGTCCGGACGTTGTCGAAGCTCTGCTGCATCGTCTCCCCCACGCGAAACGGATGCATGACATCCCAGCAGATGGCGGCGTGCTCGTGCCCGGCCGCGGCAACGATCTCCATTGCGTCCGCGGAATGGCAGTACGAGTCATGGGTCTCAAAGCACAGGTACACTCCGGCCTGTCCGGCGTGCTGCGCACACTCGGCCACCGCCTCGGCCACGTACTTCTTCACCTCCGAGAACTCCCGGCCCTCCGGCGTGCCACCGCCGAAGATGCGGATGTTCGGGCAGCCGAGGTCCCCGGCCAGGTCCACGTAGCGCTTGGTGAGCTCGACGCTCTCGGCGCGGGCGGCGGCGTCCGCCATGGAGTAGGTCCTCGAGGTCGCCAGGCAGCACACGCCCACTCCCATGTCCTCGAAGGTCGCCTTGATCTCCTTTCGCTGCTTCTTGGTGGTCTCAAGCTCGATGCCGTGCTTCTGCCTGGCCTCGACCCGCGGCTCCACGCTGTCATAGCCATACTTGATGGCCGCCGTCAGTATCTCGGTAAGGGTCCAGTCGGGGCAGGCCCAAGTCATGAAGCTGATCTGCATACGGTGTTCATCCTTCCGGCACAGTGGTGCCCGGCATCGCCATGCCACCTGCAAGAGCCGGAGTACGGTGCGGGGGGCGGGGCCCGGGCCTTCGTCACAGTGCCTGCGAAGTGCCCCCAACCCCGTGCGCTCTTGAAGGCCATGGCGCGGTTGATCTATTCGCCACGCAGGTCTCGGCCACCTCCGAACGCGGTGTGTGGTGGACTGTGGCGGCCGGTGCCGGGGGCGTCATCCGGCCGGCACCGGCCGAAAACGCAGTCGCCGAGGCGCCGCGGCTCTGGTACACTACAGCTATGGGTGAGAGCAGCAGCAGCAGACACCGGAGGGAATGAAGATGCCACAGGGAGCCGACCAGAGCCTTATCGACAAGTGCGCCGAGTACCTGCGGACCAGCTATGGCGAGGAACTGGTCCACTGCACGGTACTGCAAGACAGCGTGGAGGACGGAGAAGGGAGACTGCTGACGGAGTGCGTCGTCCGTGTGGGCGGCAGTACCTCGCGTTGGCGAAAGACCTTCACCTTCGAGGAGGGTGACGTCGTCCACATGTCCTGGAAGCATCTGGGGTAGGCGGCGGACGGGGCCGCGGCCGGCCCCACAGGAGAGTGGTTCAGGCCACGGAGGCGGCCCGGATGCCCCCGCGCGGAAAGCGGGCTATGGCGGCCGCGGCACGAGGAGGGCTTGGGGCCACACGTGCCGAATTGCCCCGCCAATGAGGGAGGTAACAGCATCATGGCAAACCGAAAGTACGCGTTCTTGGCGGGTCTGGGCTTCGGCGGGATGGAGATCGAGCAGGTAGCCGACATCCTGGCCGAACTGGGGTACGATGGAATCGAGCTGACCCTGGGGCACTTCAACCCGCAGGCCATGTCGCCGGAGGAGTTGTCGAAGGTCGCCGCGACGGTGCGCGCCGCGGGCCTTGAGATCTCCGAGATCGTCGTTCAGCAGGACCTGGTCCGGCGCGATCCGGTGCAGTTGGAGAGCACCTGCGCCCTGATCGCCGACTGCATCCGCGCCGCCGCGGATAACGGTGTGCCCGCGCTGAACCTGTTCACCGGCCCGCCGCCCTGGGATCCCGCGGCGCCGCAACTGGGGCGCGACATCTCCCACGGCGAGGCCTGGGAGCTGGTAACAAAGGCCTTCAAGCAGATGCTACCGGTTGCCGAAGACAAGAAGGTATACTTGGCAGTGGAGGCCGTCTGGGGCATGCTGGCCCGGGACTACTATACGCTGCAGGAGTTGTTCCGACAGGTAGATTCCCCCTACCTGGCCGTGAACATGGACCCCTCGCACTTTGCTTTGTACCGCAACGATGTGCCCTGGTCCGTCGGGCAACTGGGGGACAAGATCGTCCACGTACACCTCAAGGACGCCATCGGCCTGGATACCCGACAGCCGGATGACTTCATCTTCCCCTTGCTCGGGGAGGGCATGATCGACTGGCCGGCGTTCTTCGGCGCTCTGGACGACATCGGCTATGCGGGCTACTGCTCGGTGGAGTTTGAGTCCTTCACATACTACCGCACTGTTCTACAAGAGGATGTGAAGGCCGCCGCCGCGTTGAGCATGGAGCAGATCAAGGCCCTGACCCGGCAGGAGAGCTAGGTACACGCGTACGCAGCACGGCGGGCCCGGTCGCCGGCCGGTCTTGCCTCGGCAGGTTCATCACGATGAGACTCACGGGGCTTTACAGTGCGCGCAAGGGCCGCATCAGGGGTGTAGAGGAGCGGCTGCGCGAACTCCTGGGACAGGCCATTCAATGGGCCATCGACATCGACCCGGCCGAGGTTCGCGGCACGTTACTGCGCCTGGAGCGCGCCAGGCCGGGGCTCACCGGCGAGGAGCTGGCCCAGGCGGTCATCGAGCATGCGCGGCGGCGCACGGCCGCCGTCGGGGTGAGTACCGGCCTTCCCGGGAACCTGCTGCTGTCCTCGGGGGTGGCGATGGCCGAGGCCGCCGTGGTACTGCGCAGCCAGGCGATGATGGTGGCCCAGATCGGCGAATGCCTGCGCCCGGGGTTCCTCAACCGGCCGGAGGCGCGGTTCGAGCTGCTGGTGCCGCTCATGGGAGCGGGCCCGACGGCAGACGCGCTCCGCCGGCATGGGGTCGCCTGCAGGCCGCATGAGCTCACCCACAACGCGGCCTGCCGCCATCTGCGAGACGGACGCGGCAGGGCGCTGGGCGACTGGCTGGTCCGGGGATACGCGCGCTATCTGGCCCGCAAGACCGGCCTCACCAAGCTGATGCCCGTCATCGGAGGGGTGCTGGGCGGCGGCTGGAACTACGCGGAGACCTGGGCGGCCGGCCGCCGGGCGCTGGAGTACTTCGGCGCCTAGTGCCCCCGCGGCCCCGTCGTGCCGGGGCGAGGGAACCACGCCATTGCCGCTCTCCGACGGCGTCGCGTGGGAGGGCCGGAGGCGACGGGAGTCCTGTACCGCCGGGATGTGAGGCGTCAGACCAAGTACCGGCCGCCACGGCAAGCGATTCGCCGTGGCGGCCTGGGTGTCTGCTTGATGTCGCTCCGGGCAGAGGGCCTTACGGCACCGTCCAGCAGCGCTCACGCTCCGGAGAAGTGGTCATCTTGCCGTACACGTCCGTGGACTTGGCCCACTTCACATGTCCATCGGCGTAGCCGTAGTTGCAGCCGCCATTGTGGCGAGCGTGGTCCGGGTTCGCCGCCTGAGCGTTGGTGCACTTGTTGGGGCTGGAGCTCCACGATCCCGGAGCGTCGGGGAAGGTCATGCGCCAGTTCTCCCCCATGCCGTGACACGAATCCGCCAGGACGATGAGCTCGGAGGGGTACTGGATGACGCCCTGCGAGAGCCCGCCGGCGCGGTACTGCACATTCGGGTTCATGCCGTACATCCAACTGGGCGACTTCCAGAAGTGCGTGTTGTGATAGTGACCGGTGGCATAGTCCACATTCGAGCCGCCCACGCTGGGGCAGTAGTACAGCTCGACGTTCTTGACGTAGGGGTAGATCGCCGCCCACCACGCATCGCTGGACGGATAGGCGTCACCGATGGCGGTGGTCCAGTAGATGAATTTCTCGTCATAGTCCTGGGTGTACATCATGTGCCCAAGCATGAGCTGCTTGAGGTTGGAGGAGCAGCTTGCCTGTCGCGCCTTCTCCCGAGCCCTGGCAAACACCGGGAAGAGTATCGCCGCCAGAATGGCGATGATAGCGATAACGACCAGCAACTCAATCAGCGTGAAACCACGTCGCATGCAATCGTCTCCTTTCGAGTACGCCGGCACGCCGCGCAGGCGGTCCGGTCCCATCTTTACGTATACGTTATATTCGCCTCCGGCAGGACAACACCTGCCCGTGCAAAAAGGCCGGCGGCTTCGCGGCTCGGGTCGGTGAGCACGGCGCTCGGGCCGGGAGGCCCCCGGACAGGAGCCGAGCGTATAGTGGCGGCGGCGCCGGCGCGGGGGGCGGCAGGCGAGGGAGACGCGAGGCCGCCGGTGGCGACCTGTGCCTCGCCACCGTTGGCGTGCGGGGATCGTGGGCTTCTACCGATCAACCCGTGGGGCCGCGGAGGTTTCGGCCGGTGACAGACGGCCTGGATGGCGCGGTACAGGGCGGCGACCTGCAGGCCCCGCCGGTTCAGTCCACGACGTATTTGAGCTCATCCAGCTCCCGCTGCAGGCTCCCGTCCTCTATTCCCTTCACGTACTCTGCAGGCAGAAGCGAGCGGGAGGTGCATGCCAGTACCGCCTGCAGTTCCATAAACCGTATCTGGTCCGTATTGGCCGTGGCAGGCGGGATGTAATCATCCACGGCGAACTTGAGATCGTCCTGGGTGACCGTGTCCCTGCCGTCGAAGACGCTGTGGCGCTGGGCGACGCGGATGATCTCCTTGAGGTCGGCCCCGGAGAAGCCCTTCGTCCGGCAGACGGCATCGCCGAAATCCTCGATCCCATGCTGCACGCGCAGGGTACGCAGGGACACCTTGAGGATCGCGTCGCGGGCGGCCTCATCGGGCAGCAGGAAGGGCAGCTTCAGATCGAAGCGGCCGGCCCGGAGGGTCGAGGGGTCGATCAGGTCGGGGCGGTTCGTGGCGGCGCCGAAGAGGATCTTGCCCTGATGGCTCTCATCGCTGAGGAAGTTGTTGAACATCCCGAACACGCGGCGGGAGACCCCGCTGTCGGAGTCGCTGGAGACGCGCCGGCCGTAGGACTGGTCGAACTCATCGATGAAGACGAAGGCCGGCGACAGGGCCTCCAGATGGTAGAATAGCTTCTCCAGATTGGACTCTGTGGACCCCACGTACTTGCTGAAGATGTTCTTGAGCTGGATGAACGGGATCCCGCAGTCGTGGGCGAAGCACTCCATGCAGAAGGTCTTGCCGCAGCCCGGGGGGCCGGTGAGGAGGATGCCTTTGGGGACAACGGCGGTCTTGCCCGTGCGGAGGGCCTCGGCGGTGCGCAGCAGGATTTGCTTCTGCAGGTCCACACCGGCCAGGGCCTCGAGGCCGACGCTGGGGTTGGCGAAGGCCACCAGGTCGCCGATCTCCGTCTCGATGGCTCGCCGTTTCCACTCGCCGGTCAGCTTGAAGCTCACGGGCACCCTCTGCCGCCCCGCTCCGCGCAGAAGCGAGCCGATTTGCCCACGGGACAGGCCGTTGGTGATGTCGGCCAGCACCTGCGGCGTCATCTCTAGCTGGGGGGTGGTGTCACCCAGGCCGTCAAGCTCCGAGCCGATGAAGTCGGCCCTCTCAGTGGCGTTTGGCATGGGGATCTCGATGACCTCGGTGCGGGAGCTGCGCACGTAGAGGTCTTCGGAGACGTCGGCGATGGACTGAGCCAGGAGGAAGACGAAGCTGTTGCGCCGCAGCAGGCGCGGATCGTCGGACCAGCCGCGGAGCAGGGCGAGGGTCCGCCGCTCATCGAAGCTGAGGAACCGCATCTCCTCCCGGGGCGCGATCTTGTCCACGAGATCGACGATGAGGGCGACATTGTCGCGAGTGAACAAGAACTCCTGCAGCACCGGTATCGCCGCCGCCGGGCGCAGCAGGTCATCGTCCGTGGGGGGCTTCTCCGCCCGCTTCCGGTAGACGGCCAGAAACGCCCGGAACTCGCTTTCATCATCCGGGTGAGGGAAGGTGAAGCCCGAGCCGATGTCGTAGACGACGGTGACCTTATCCCCACAGAAGACGTGGTGTAGATAGGTGGGCAGGGGCAGGTAACGCCCGGCGTACGGGAACCGGTCGCGGATGCCGTGGAGGAGGAACAGCGATGCCGTGGCGGAGGTGTAGCTGTCGCGGATGCGCTGGGCCCATGCGGGCAGTGCGTTGTGCCGGAGCTCTTCGGACATGGGGGTCAACTCACGGGATGCGTTCGCGCCCCGGTGTGCCCGCAGGCGCCTCGACGCCCCGTGCCGCGGTCTCGGCACAGGGCGTCGAGTGGCGGCCCGTTACGGTGGGGGGCGCGTTGGTAGCTACTGGTCCTGGGTCTCGGTAGGTCGTCGCACCTGGGCCCAGTTGGTGTCGGCGCCGCGGTCTTCCTCCTCCAGCTCATCGGGCAACTGCGGCGTCTCGGCCTGCACCGGGATGGAGGACATCGTCTTGGCGGGCTCCTCCGCCGGAGCGTCCTCGGCGAGGCCGAACTGGCGCTGGTACTCGAGGTAGGCGGTCTCGGCCGAGGCCTCGGCGGCGTCCTGCTGCACCTCGAGGATCTGGTTGTCCACCGTGGCGGAGGCCACTTCCATCCGGGCCTGACTGCGGGCGAGCTGCTCGTCGATGCGCTCGGTCATGGCATCGAGTGTCTCCCCCTCATCGCCGACCTCGAAGCTGCCCATGATCGAGGCCATCTCCCCCTCAACCTGAGCCCTCTTGGCCCGCGACACCTGACGCATGGCTTCCTGGATCTGCTGGCGGATCTTGCGCTCGTAAGCCGCACGCTTCTTCATCATGCCCTGGGAGTTCTCGCGGGCGCGGGTCAGCGTCTCCTGCAGCTCGGCCAGCTCGGTCTCGGCCTGCTGCAGTTGGGTGATGAGGGCCATGGCCGCGTCCTTGCGGGCGGGCCCGGCCTTCACCGCCGCCTCCACCTGCGGGCGCAGATTGGCGATCTGCTGGGCCTTGCGGTCGTACTGCATCTGGAGCTGCTTTTCGTACTTGACGATCTCGGCCACCTGGCGATTCATCTCAGGAATCTTGGCCCGTAGGTCGTCCTGGAGCTGGCGCAGGATCAACTCGGGGTCTTCGGCCCCACGGATCATCCAGCCGAACAGCGCTCGGAACACACGGGCTAACCGCTTCCACATGTTGGGCTTCTCCTTGACGTGTCTGGCATGCGGCCTGCAGGCGGTCTACAGAGCCTGGCAATCGCTCTTCCGCCCCCTGCCTTCGCCATCGGGGCGGGGGATTCCTGCCTGCCCACAAGCCGCGGGGCGGCGGCCGGTGCCATGTGCCCTGGGCGCCTCCGGCTATCCCAAGGCACCGCCGTCCGCGGCCTGCCAATGTCTGATATAGACCCGGCACGCCGTGTTCTTGAGGCCGTGTCAGCCAAATCTCGCCGAGCGCGAGGTGCCGGTGACCGTCGCACGTCGTGTCCGGGGGGCCTGGTCCGCAGGCGAGTGGTGAGCGGCGGGCCGGACACCGTGGGCGCCGCCATGTGCCCGCCGGGCGGGCCGTTGGGGAGGTAGGACGGAGGTCGGAGGAGCCGAGGCTTGGCAGCCGGCCGGAACGGGCGCGACACCTCTCTGGGTCGCGCCCGGGTCCTGGGTCCGTGACGTCATCGCTTCTCACGTCACGCCGTCGTCGCCGGGCCAGTCATCCCGGTCGCCACCTTGGGTCGGCACGGGGCCCGGGACGTAGCCGCCGGCGCCGGTATGGCGCCGTGAGAAGCGGCGGGTAACGAACCCGCATTCGCGATCGGTGCCGAAGCCGGTCATGATCGCGCCGCCGAGGCCGAACAGCGCCACCGCAAGCCCCAGCAGACCGGCCGCAACGCCAACCACAGGCACCATGGTCAGCAGGTCCAGTATCTGCAGCGCCAGCATCCCGACCATCGCCGTCCCCATGAGCGACCTGACCCGCCAGCGGAAAGTGTCCGACAGGCGCCGTCCCATGATGCTGCTCACGGCCACGGTGCCCATCACCAGCGCCAACAGGAGAGCGATGACCAGTACCGGGATGAGCAGGACCCCCACGCAGGTAATGCACAGCAGGACACAAACGGGGACGAAGAGCAGCACCGCCAGGAGCCCGTGGGCCACGGCTCGGCCGGGATTCTCGTACGTGCGGCCCGCGATCGTTCGGGTGGCGTTGGGCGCGATGAGCACCACCAGGACGACGATGACGACGGCCGCCAGCACTCCCCACAGCCAGGACATCAGACGCAGCGCCTCGGTGTTGTGCACGGTGGCCGTCTTGCTGTACAGGATGCTCGGAGCGATGCTGGGGAATGTGGGATTGGTGACGTCATTGACGGCACCGTCGACTCTGGCACCCCGAGCGCGAGTGACTTTGGCCCCAAAGGACGCCACGTTACCCTTGACGTGGGCGCCGTCCTTGAGCTCAACGCCGCCGCCGTAGGAGGCCACGTCGCCGCTGACCTCACCATCGATGGTGACCTTGCCGCCGAAAGCGGCCACACCGCCGTTCACATCGCCATCGGCCACCACGTCGCCGCCGAAGGAGACCACATCACCGTCGCGGCGCTCGCCTCTGGGTATGACGACGGCTTCGGCGAAGCGCAGGATGTCGCCGGTTGCCACCCTGGCCGATGACAGCACGGGCTTGGCCTCCACCTGCCGGAGGCCCTTCTCGATCTTCGTCTGCATGAGCTCCACCAGATCGGCGGCGGAGGCCGTGATCGGCTGCGGTTTGCTCCCCCTTTCCCTGGAGACCTCCTGGGCGGCCTTGAGCATGAGGACTCGCCCATCCACCGAGCACTCCTTGCCGACCACCAGCTTCCCGTCGGCGAGGATGACGTCGCCCTCGACCCTACCGCGCACGGTGACATCACCACCCACCACCACAAGATCGCCGCGGATGGTCTCGTCGGGGTTCAGGACGAAGGTCTCGTTCCTGCCGACGGTGACCATGCCGTCATAGTCTCGGGCCGCGGCCGAATCGGCGAGGATTGCGATGAGCAAGTAGCCAACGCATCCCAGCCACAGCACGCGGGATGCGGGGGAGCAAGCAGCAACCGAATGGGTCATGTCAGACCTCCGTCTGTGCACTGCGCCACATCTGCGGGGCGCCGAACCGCCGGGCTCCGCGGTCGAGGCGATGCAAGGTGCGGCCGAGGAGCCGGGCCTGCCGTAGGGATGCCATCGTGAGCGCCAGTCCCGCACGGCGGGGTAGCGGAAGATCCCGCTGTGTCTCAGGAGCCCCCTCGAGCTGCTCCTACCGGGAGCGGACGCTATCGGAATGGCACTCCCCTGCGAACACGGGCCTTCCGGCCACGCCTATGGAGGTGCGGCCGAAGACCCATATGGCGGGCCACGGACCCGCCGCGTCGGGCTGGGAGCTCAGACTATGCAGGTTCCGGGCAGGCGCCGATTCACGTCGCCTCACCCCCCCAGCCCCCCTCTCGGCGTCTCTTCGAGCCGCTTGTACTCCGCCAAACGGCCGGCGGAGACGGGAGGAGGGGGGAGAACGGCAGTACTTCGACCGTTCCGGACGCGGGAATGGCGAAATGTGGCCCCGGTGCGTTCATGCATAGTGTGAGTGGGAGGCCCGATCCCGCCCTGCGGCACGGCTGTGAACGGCTTCTCGGCCGGACCTCTATATCGCCATCATCGCCGGGCTCGGGATGGGACGGCGACGCCACGCCAGATAGCCCAGCCCGATGAGCAGCAACAGCCCGGCGTTCAGAGCCAGCCCGTAGAGCAACGCCTTCACCACTCCGGAGCTCAGCGCTCCCACGACACCCAGGACGGTCTTGAGCGCCGCCCACTCCAGAAGTGCCGTTCCCGGCAGGCCGTGGGAGAGCAGACCTATCAGCCACAGCACGGCAACGGTGGCCAGGGCCCCGGCCACTCCCAGCCCGAAGGCACCCCAGACGATGTGAGCGGGCTCCCCGGCCCCCGGCGGCTCCGGCAGGCCCTGCAGCACGTTGGCAACCAGGTCCACCGGGGCCTCGGCGGCCGGCAGGGACTGTAGCAGGTCGACCGTCTTCACCTGAGGCAGGTAACTCTCCGAGCATTCCGGGCATCGGTGCAGATGGGCCATCAGGTCGGCACTGAGGGTCTCGTCCAGCTCGCCGTCCAGGTACGGATCGATGGCCCGTGCTACTTGCTCGCAACTCATGCTCATGCTTCCACCCCCGCGGCCTGCAGCAGGGCGGCCAGCTTCCGCCGCCCCCGGCAGGCGTGGGATTTCAGCGTGCCCTCGGGCATGCCTACCATCGAGGAGATCTCGTCGTACTGGAAGCCGTGGATATGTTTGAGTACGATCACGGTGCGCTCCGCTTCATTGAGCTTTTGCAGGGCCGCGGCAATGCCCTCCTGCAGGCCCGCGAGATCCGCGGCGGTTGTGGGTGAAGACCTCTCGTCGGCCACCGGCTCCATGGTCGTCTCATCCTCCAAACTGCTCTCATGTCGACGACGACGCAGGCAATCGGTGCAGGCGTTGTGAGCGATGGCGAACAGCCAGGGCCGAAAGGGTCGCGAGGTGTCGTAGGTCTCGATGCGGGTGTAGGCGCGGATGAAGGCTTCCTGTGCCAGGTCGCCGGCCTGTTCGGAGTCGCCCAGCATGCGCAGCAGGTAGCCATACACCTGGTCGCGGTACTTGGTGACCAAGACGCCGAAGGCGTCCCGATCTCCACGAAGCGTCTGGGCTACCAGCCTGGCGTCCTGCGGATCGGGCACTCCGTGGCCTCCTGCGTAGTCAGCAACCAGTACGGGGCCGCCTGGGCGAAGGTTGCAGCGGGTCACGAAACGAGTGAGCGAGTGCGGCGTGGAGGCGAACGGCTTAACGTCTCACCACAGAGACACAGAGACGCGGAGTACCACAGAGGACGGCGAACCCTATGAACGGACGGAGAAGGTCCGAGAACGCAATGGCGACGATCAGAGGGGTCCACTCGCCACGGCCGTTCCCGCCGTTCACCCCCTCTTCCCGTCGCCCGCGGCGTTTGCGGGCGTAAGGGAGAGGGGGGCAGGGGGGTGAGGCGGCCGTTCGCCGTTGCCGTTCCCGCCGTTGATGCCGTTGCGCGCCACTCGCCACGGCCGTTCCCGCCGTTCACCCCCATCCTCCCGTCGCCCGCGGTGTTTGCGGGCGTAAGGGAGAGGGGGGCAGGGGGGTGAGGCGGCCGTTCGCCGTTGCCGTCCCCGCCGTTGATGCCGTTGCGCGCCACGCGCCACTCGCCCTACCGCCCCCCCGGTGCCGGGCGCAGCACGGTGATGCTGACAGGAGGGCAGGTGACCTCTGTGGGGGTCGCCGCCGGCACGATCTCGTCCTCGTACAGCAGAACCTGCTCGTTGAACGAGTCGTCGGGAGCGTCCCGGAACCCGCCTTCGCCTTTTTCACCCGGTGGCGGGCCGATGAAGGGCGCCAGACGCTCCTGACTGTACAGATAGCGTCGGTACGGCAAGTCATGCGTCCAGCCGGGGAAGGCGAGCTCTACGCGCTGCTTGTGTTGAGAACGGTTGATCAGGACTATGCGCGGCCCCCGCGGGTCCCGTATCGCGTAGGCCTCGACCCACGGAGTGTCTTGGCCCTTGAGATGCTCCGCGGCGCTGTCCTTCGGTCCGGTGACCTTCGTCTCAAGCATCTCGGCCCCGGGCACCAGACCTCCGGCGGTCTGCAGTAGCTTCCACGCGAACCAGACCGGCTGGCGGAAGTAGCCGTCCTCCGGCGCATTGTCCACCAGTCCGTAGTACTGGCGAGTGTTGAACTTCAGGGCGATGTCCAGGCCGCCGCAGGCGGCGAGGTTGCACACTACCGAGGCGCACCACACACCACCGAACCAGTTGGTGTTCACATAGCAGTCGGCGTCGGCCCTATATCGCGGCCAGTCGGGGTTCTCGGGATTGCGTCCGTATGGCGACTGAGCGTTGGCATCGTATTCGGTATACGCGATGCCGATGTGCCGGCCGCCGGGGTTGTACTGCGGACTGTCCAGCAGGGCCCGCAGCTCGCGGCACCAGTCGGCGAAGCGCGGAGTGGTCTCCATCAGGCAGTCCAGGTACGCCCGATCGGCCATGGTGATGATGTCCTGCCCGGGCTTGTAGCCCAGGTCCCACAGGCCGTGCTCGTTACTGCCGTACCAGTGCACTGAGACGAAGTCCAGCAGGTCCAGGCCATACTTGGAGGAAAGGGGCTTGAGGAACCGTTCGGTCACCGTCCAACCCGGCCAGGTCGCGGGCCCCATCAGCCTGGCCTCCGGGTCCGCACGACGGATCCCCCGGGCGGCATGATAGTGGATGTCGGCCATGGGCATGGTGTGGCCGATCTCGTAGATCGTCTCCCACATCAGCCCACTTGGGCCCTTCTGGGCCATGGCGAGGGTCAGGTCATGGGTCAACCGGGCCAGGGCCTCGTACTGGTCGCTACGGCCCTCCTCGGCGGGTGTACCGTCCAGGTTGAACCGCACCCACGGCCTGCCACCGCCATCGGTGGGCTCGCCGTGGAACCAGCGGGGCAGCGCGTGGCTGGTGCTGAGGGCGATGATGGGCACCCAGCCGTTGTCGATGATCTTCTGGACCCGCGCGGCGAAGCCCATACCGCCGTCGCGGGGGGTGACGTAGTCCAGATCCAGCGCGCCGGGGGTCTCGCCACACAGCAACGACAAGTCTGCGTCGATGCGGCAGTGGGTTACCCCCACGGAGTTCAGGTGCCCCACCGCCTGCTCCGAGGTGATATCGCCCCAGCCGTTGTACCCGACGCCATAGAGGCCCGCGGGAACCACGGACACCACGGAGGTGCCGTCGACCTCTACTCGCGTTACCTCGGCGGCGACGACGGGGAGATTCAGGAGGCTGATGAGCGCCAGGGCGATCATGGGAGGGCTCCTTTGGCCGCTGTGCCGGGAAGAGGCGCCGGCGGGCACCGGCGATGGCGGCTTCCGGAGCGGCGGCGGCCCCGGAAGGTGGCGCCGTCGCGGGGAAGAACTCCGGCCCCGGCGACACTCACCGCCCTGATCGTAACACATCGCTTCTCCACGCTCAATCCGGTACGAGGAGGGCGCGGCATGCGGCCCGTCGTCTTCATGCTCCTTTGGCTCTCAGCCGCCCCAACGTCCGTCTGGGCGACGGCGGAGACACTCATGGATGTGAGCTTCACCGCCGCACCCATCACACGGGACGACAACGGCCAAAGCCGGACGCCGTTGCGCGGCGCCCTGCCCGCCGGCTGGGAGGACCTGACCGGGCCGGCGCGGCTCGAGGGCCACTGTCAAGCCGTGGAAGAGGACGGACGGGGGTTCCTGCGCCTGCGTCTGGACTGGCGCATCGCCGGGGCTCTGCGCATCTGCCGACCTCTGGCCGCCCCCGCGAGTGCCGACGGCCTGTGGCGCGTGGAGCTCACCGCGCGCAGCCTCACCGCGACGCCGCTCGAGCTTGTGATTGCCGCCGGCGACGACCACCACCACAGCGTCTGGGAGACAAGGCAGACGCTCAACCCGAACTGGGAGACCAGGGCGCTGTTGCTTGCGGCGCCCACAGACCCCGAGCCGTCGTGCCTCGTCCTGGGGCTGCCCTGCACTGGAGAGGTGGACGTGGCGCGAGTGCAGGTCAGTCGCCTGTCTCGCGAGGACCTCGCCGCCGAGCTGGCCCGGCGCTTCCCGGACGGCGGTCCCGACAACCTCCTGCGCGAGAGCCGTCTGCCCCTGGGACTGCAGAGCGGGTGGTCGCTCACCGGCTCGGAGAGTGACGGGGTGGCGGTCGATGTGCGCGGCCTTCCCGGCCCCAGTGGCGCTCCGGTACTGCGGATCAGTGCCCCGGAGCCCATCGTGCTCACCGGCTCGCCCTTCGAGATCCCCTGCCCGACGGTGGAGCACGTGGCCGAGGTGTCGCTGTGGGGCAGGGGCACGTGGCGATTGAGTGTGGCCGGTGAGGGGAGATGGGCCGAGGCGGCGGGCACCCAGTTCGAGTTGGCCGGCGAGGGAGAGTGGGAGAGGGTGGAGCTCCGCTTCACTCCGGATCTGACGGCGGCGTTTCACTGCATGAGGCTGGAAGGCACGGGAGCTGCGTGGGTGGACGCCCTGCGGGTGGGCCCGGCGGACAGGCCGACGCCGGACCCGAAGGAGCGCTGTGAGGTGGCGCTGGGGTGCATGCCTGCGGACGATGAGCCCGAGCTGGCCGCGTTGAGGGTGCAGTTGGAGGATCACGACCCGCAGATCATCGCCGTGGTCACGGGAAGGCATGCGGGCATCCTGCGGACGAGGGTCTCCAACGCCTACGGCGAGGAGAAGCAGTTGCGGGACGTGCCGGTGGACCCGGGGCCGAAGGGCCTCACCGGCAGCCGGCTGAGCTTCGACCTGCTCGAGGGCCGCAGACTGGGGCCGTTCCGAATCGAGGCGTGGGTGGAGCGCGAGGGGCGACGGATCAGCCCGGTGAGCGAGCTGGTGCTGGTGCGGGTTCGCCGCCCACGCTACTGGCACAGGGACGCGCCGCAATCGGCCTTCGGAGTGCATGTGGGCTCCCGGGAGGGCGACATCCTGCTGGCCAAGGCCCTCGGCGCCAACTGGGCCCGGCCGTGCGGGACCGCCGCGCGCAGCGTGCTGTGGGCTTTCCTCGAGCCGGAACCCGGGCAGTGGCGGTTTGGCGATGACGTGATTGCCCGCTACAGAGACGGGCACCTGATGGTCATGGGCGAGCTGGGGACGGCCCCCAAATGGGCCAGCTACTGGCAGGACAGCGGGCGGCGGGCCTTCACCTACTTCGACTGGTACTTCCAGGTCAAGCGACTGGAGGACTACGCCGCCTATGTCCGCACGGTGGTTGGGCGCTACAAGGGGCGCATCGGCGCCTACAGCGTCTGGAACGAGCCGCTGGTGACGGCGCACTTCGCCGTGGACTACGACGAGGCCCGGGGCGTCGGCGCCGCCGCCTATGTGGCCAGTCCGAGCCCGCAGACGGACTACGTGAGCCTCATGCGCGCGGCCTATGAGGCCGCCAAGCCCCAGGATGAGGAAGCCGCGATTGTGGGCCTCGGCTCGGCTTCGGTGGAGGGCGACGGCACTCGGCGCATCGCCGGGATCGACTGGACGCGGGGCGTGCTGCTGGCCGGCGGCCTGCAGCACTGCGACGCCGTGGACTACCATCAGTATACCGACGAGGCCACGCTGTTTCCCGGCGACGCCGTGGAGCGGGGATACCAGATGGCCGCCGGTCCTCTTGCCGGCGAAGAGAGGGACGCTCTCGAGCGGCCGGTCTGGATGACCGCCGGCCACGGAGCGCTGGGGATGGGCCGCCTGGGGATGTACCGCTCCATCGTCTCGGGCGGTCCCGGCGAGAACCCGCTGACGTGCGCCGACCAGACCTGTCGCTTCGTCATCAGTCTCCTGGCACAGGGCGTGCGGCGGGTCTTCCTCGATACCCTCGCCACCGAGGGCGGCTTGGCCTCCACCTCCCCGAAGCGCTGCCTGGTTACGGGCGACGGCTGCCCGCACCCCTCGGCGGCGGCGTACTCGCAGATGGCCCGACAGCTTGAAGATACCCACTTCATCCGTCGACTGGACCTGGCGGAGGGGGTTCACGCCTACCTGTTCGCCGGCGACGGCCGCAGTGTGGCGGTGCTCGCGAAACGTCCGGGGCACGCCGCCTGCGCCATACCGCGGCCTGTCGGTGCGGCGGTCGAGGACCTGTTCGGCAATCCGGTGGATGAGGGGCGCCGGATGGGGGATGAGCTGGTCTACCTCTGCGCGGAGGGCGGCGTGGAGGCCCTGGCCGGGCAACTGGACCTCCGCTGAGCCCCGCCGACCACCGGCATTCGGTTGGCCATAGCTCGTACATCATTCGCCCACAAGCCTCCCTCGACGTCCGCCCAGCAGGGGTGCTGCTACGATCGCCACGTAACAACGCGGTTGCTTGCGGAACTCACTGAGGTCTGCTAACGTAGAAAGTCTGCGGCCCTCTGAACGGGCGGCCCGGGCACATCGCGGGGGCCGCGTGCCGCACGGGGCGGAAGACTAGGACGACGGCCAGACGAAGGGGCCCGGTAGCAGCACATCCGCGGGGCGGGTTGGCCGCCCGGCGGCTCACGTTAGTTCTCCAGGGGCGGATGAGGCAATGCTGAGGAAGGCCGACTATGGCGCCGCTGCGGTGGCGTTGGGACTGGTCGCGGCCGGGTGCATCGCCAACGCGATGATCCCCGAGCTCATCTACGGGCGCGCGGGCGGCGATGCGTTCGGCGCCCCGCCCGGCCACTATCTGCGCCTGGCGCTATCAGTCGCCACCACCGCGGTACTGCTGGGCCTGGTGATCGCCGGGCTCCTCCGGCTGCACCGAAGCGCCAACCGGACGCTGGACCTCAAGCACGCGGCGGTGGAGTCGGCCACTAGCGCCATCCTTATCTGCGACACAAGCGGCACCATCGCCTACGCCAATCGCTCCGCTCACGAAACCTTCGGCTACCTGTCGCAAAGCCTCAAGGGCCGGCGGTTCGAGGGGCTGTTCCAAGACCCCCCGGCGGCGGCCATCGCGCTGGCGGCGGTCAAGCCGGGCAGGCCCTGGCGCGCCGAGACCATGGGGAGGCAGGCCGACGGGAGCTGTTTCCACGCCGGGGTGACGGTCTCGGAGGCCGGTGAGGACGCGCTTTTGTGCATCATCAACGACATCAGCCAACGAAAGCGGTCCGAAGCGGCCGCCGCGCTGGATGAAGCGCGTCTTGAGACCCTACTGGTGCTCAGCCAGATGACGGACGCCTCGGACGGCGAGCTGGCGGCCTTCGCTCTGGAGCAGGCGGTGCGCCTGACGCAGAGCCGCTGGGGCTACGTCATCCTCGCCGACGCCGACGGCCGCTCCGGTGCGGTGTACGGCTTCCGCAGGGCCACGGCCCAGGCACAGCCCAGCGGCGAGGGCCCCAACACCGCGTGCCTGGCAGACCTGGCTATATGGCAGACGCTGGCCGAGGCGCCGGTGGCCGTCATGGGCAACGGCCCCGGTGAGGAGCGGCCCAAGGCCGCCTGGTGTCCGCCCTCAGGCGACACGCTGCCCCGCCTGGTCGTCCCCATCGTGGATCGCGGAGGGCTGGTGGCGCTGGTCGATGTGGCGGGGAAGAGCGCCGCCTATGAGGAGGCGGACGTTCGGCAGGTGACGCTTCTGATGGACGGCATGCAGCGCCTGGTGGCACGGCGGCGCGACCTGGAGGCCCTGCGCGGCAGCGAGGAGCGCCTGCGGGCCGTGTTCGAGGCGGCGCAGGACTGCATCTTCATCAAGGACCGGGCGCTGCGCTACACCCACGCCAATCCCGCCACCGCGCGTCTCCTGGGCGTGCCGGTGCAGGGGATCATCGGCTACACCTGCGGCGAGCTGCAGGGGGCGGCGGCCGCCGCCCGCGAGGAGGCCGAGGACCTGCGGGTTCTGGCCGGTGAGACCGTGGGGTCCGAGCAAGAGCGCGTGACCGCAGGGGTCAAGAGAACCTTCGAGATTCTCAAGGTGCCCATGCGGGACAGCCGGGGAGCACTGGCCGGCATCTGCGGCATCGCCCGGGACATCACGCAGCGCAAGTCGGCGGAGGCCGCACTGCGCGAGAGTGAGCGCCGCTTCCGCGAACTGGCCGACATGCTCCCGGACGCGGTCTTCGAGGTCCGCACCGACCTGTCCATCAGCTACGCCAACAAGGCGGCGGTGGAGATGCTCGGCTATGGGATGCACGAGTTCACCGAGAACATGAGCCTGATGAAGGCCATCGCGCCCGATGAGTTGCTGCGGGTGTCCGAGGCCCTGCGGAGTAGCACCGCCGAGTCGTCGTCTGTCAGCACTCTGACCTTGACCAAAGCCGACGGCGCCACCGTCACCTGCGAGGTGCACGCGGTGGCGATGATCGACGCGGACGGCGGGCCTGTGGGTTACCGTGGCGTGGCTCGGGACGTCGCGGAGCGCCTGCAGGCCGAGCACACCCACAGACTGGCGGCCGTCGGGCAGCTCTCCGCCGGCGTCGCCCATGAGTTCAACAACATCATGGCCGGCATGTCGGGACGGGCGGAGTACGCAGCGACCAGGGGCACTCCGGAGAGCTATGAGAGACTCGCCGACACCGTCCTGAGCGGAGTGGCCCGGGGCGCCGGGATCTGCAGAGACCTCATGCGCTTCGCCAGCCCGCCGGAGCCGGGGCAGAGTGCTGTCGCCATCCAGGTACCCATCGAGCAGGCTCTGGAGCCGGCCGCCACGGAACTGCAGCGCGCGGGCGTCACCGTCGTCCGCCGGTATGAGGCCGGCGACCTCCTCGTCCGCGGCGACGCCAACCAACTGCAGCAGGTCTTCTCACACCTGGTCACCAACGCCTGTCACGCCATGCCCTCGGGGGGGACCCTGACCATCACCACCCGGCGCGAGGAGGGTTCCGAGTCGCGGGAGCGCACTCCCCAGATAGTGGTGGAAGTTGCCGACACGGGCACCGGGATCGCGCCCGCCGCAATGCCTCACATCTTCGATCCGTTCTATACGACCAAGGGAGCGCTGGGAGGAAGCACCATCGCCGGCACCGGCCTGGGCCTGTCGGTGGCCCACGGTGTGGTGCAGGCCCATGGTGGCACCATCTCGGTCCAGAGCGAGGTGGGCGTGGGTACCAGCTTCGAGTTGCGCCTTCCCCAGCACGTGCCGACGGCCACGCACGTTCCCGTGCCCGAGCCGCCTCCGGCACGGGCCGCTGGGAGCCGCCGCGTCCTATTGGCCGAGGATGAGGCCGACCTGCGAGAGACCATCTGCGAGCTGCTCCGCGACAACGGCTTCGAGGTCACACCGACCGGCACCACCGACGAGGCGATACAGGCCCTGCAGGAGTCCAGTTTCGATGTGATCGTCTCGGACCTCATGATGCCCGGAGGGGGCGGGCAGGAGATCATCGCCGCCGCACGCCGCCTCAGTGAGCCGCCCGCGATCATCGTCATCACCGGCCGCGCCGATGGTGCCCTGAGACGCGACGTGGAGGCCATGGGCGCCGATGCCTGCCTGCAGAAACCCTTCGGCCTGTCCCAGGTGCTGCAGGCCGTCCAGACGGTGAGCGCCTAGCACCACCACCGTGCTTGTGGGCTGCGGTCGACGGAGACTCTCCGACGGCAGGTCCAGGCGGTGCCCGAAGGCCGACGCCGGGCTTCCAGGCCGGCCCGGCGGGCTGGCAGCTCAGATTATGCAGGTTCTGGGCGGGCGCCGACTCACGTCGCCTCACCCCCCCAACCCCCCTCTCCCTTACTCGCCGATACGACCGGCAAGACGGGAGAAGGGGGGGAGAACGGCACTATTGCGAGCGACAAAGGCTTTACTGCGGCGGGATGTGGCATCAATGCGTTCATACATAATGTGAGTGGCAGGACCGCCCCACCGGTGGCCGTTGGGTCGCCTCAGCCCATGTACGGTTGTGCTGCCGGCCCGTGGGCCCCTCGACAAGGCCTTCCTCCGCTGCAGGGCGAACTGTCCCGTGCCGCCCTGCGGTACCTGCCACCGTACCTCCGAACGCCAAGGAGGCCCCCATGCGGGACATTGCCATCGTCGTTGGCCCCCGGGACGCAGACATCATCGGTTCCGACCACCTGGCCATCCAGGCCGCGGTGGACTACGTCTCAGGCCTCGGCGGGGGAACCGTCAGGTTGCTGCCCGGCGTCTACCAGATGGGCAATTCCGTATTCCTGCGCAGCAAGATCACCCTCATCGGCGCCGGTGAAGACACCGTACTGCGCAAGCCCGCGAGCTTCTCAACCCGGCTGGTGGATGATACCGACTGGTATGACCGCACGGTGAAGGTCGCGGACCCCTCCATCTTCCGGGTGGGTGGGGGGCTGCTTCTCCGGGCCCGATCGCCCCACTATGACAAGCAGCAACTTGTCAAGTCCACCGTCGTGGCCATCGAGGGCGACTGCATCACTCTCGACCGGCAGCCCCGGGAGAACTTCTGGATCGATCAGGGAGCCGAGGCGGTGACCCTCTACCCCGTTCTCACCGCGGAGTACAGGTCAGACCTCACCATTGAGAGCCTGTGCATCGACGGCAACCGCGCCCGAAACGAACACCTCAACGGGAACTACGGCGGCGGGATCTTCCTGCAGGACTGCGACCGCATCCTGATCCGCGATGTGACCACCCGCGATAACAACGGCGATGGCATGAGCTGGCAGGTGTGCGATGATGTTACGGTGGACGGGTGCCGGTCTTTGAACAACGCCGACCTGGGCCTGCATCCGGGTAGCGGGTCGCAAAGACCGATAGTGACCAACTGCCGTATCGCCGACTGCGAGCAGGGGTTCTTCTTCTGCTGGGGAGTCAAGGGGGGGCGGGTGGAGGACAATGTCATCGAGGACTGCGGCAAGTACGGGATCTCCATCGGTCACCGGGACACGGACAATACGGTGCGCGGCAATACCATCCGCCGCAGCGGGATGCACGGCATCTTGTTCCGGGGCCATCCGGTGTCGCTGCGCGACCCTCACCGAAATGTCTTCGAAGCCAACACCATCGAGGACAGCGGCACCGAGGGAGAGTGCATCGCCATCGAGATGCAGGGCGCGACCCAGGATGTGGTGCTCCGGGGCAATCGCATCATCGACACCCGCCCGGCCGACCCGGCACGCCGACGCATCGGCCTGCGGATCGGCTCCGACATCTGCCGCCTCACCCAACGGGACAACGCGTACAAGGGGATGGAACAAGACATCGCGGACCTGCGCGCGGCCGGCCACTAGCGCAACCCGCCGGCAAGGAAGGGGAACCCCGCGCGCCCGTTGTGCGGCCTGCATGCGTGACTTCACCTGGTCTTCCATGGGTGACATTGTCGCCGAACCACTAGCCCTGACGGAATCGCAGACCTCAAGCACTGTGGGCCACAGCACGGTGGGCCACAGCACGGTGGGCCACAGCACGGTGGGCCACGGCAATTGACGAGAGTGCGAAACTGAGGTAGCCTGCCCGTTCCCGTGGGCCGCGTCCACCGGCCGACGGCGTACTACCTCGATGGTGGATCCACCCATGAAGCAGCCGCAACGCATTCTGTTTGTGCATACGGCCGGGGGCCTGGGCGACCTCCTGCTGTCGTCGCCCGTGGCCGAGGCTCTCAAGCGCTGCTACCCGGACAGCACGATCGCGGCCTGGGTGAAACCCGCCTACGTGCCGCTCCTGCAGGGCAACCCCAGCTTCGACGGCTTCATCGCGCCGCCCCAGGCCGTCGACGCCGCGGAGGAGCTCCTTGCCTTCCCCGATCGCGTGGGCCTGATGGGCAAGGCCCGGCTGCTACGCGAGGGACGGTTCGATCTCGCAGTCAATACCTGGACCCGGTCCGACGTGGCCTGGGCGCTGCGCCTGGCGGGTATCCCGACGCGGGTGGGGCAGGCCGGGAGGCTCCTGTACAGCCTCCTGTACACCCACCGCGTGGTGGTGCGGTCCACCCGTGGCGATGCGGACAGCCACTGGGTGGACTGCCAGTTGGACTACGCCCGCGCCCTGGGATGCCCGACAGAGGGTCTGCAGCCCCGGATCTGGCTCACCGAGCAGGAGCGCGCCGAGGGCCGGGAGTTCCTGCGCCGAAGTGGCGTCGATCTGGGGCGCCCGGTGTGCGGACTGCACGTGGGCAAGGGCCTGCCCATCGACCTCCAAAGGTGGCCGCTGGACAGGTTTGTCGACATCGGCGACCGACTGTGCGAGGAGCTGGGCTGCAGCGTGGTGCTGACGGGTGGCGCCTCGGAGGGGCCGGTGGTGTCGGAGGTTCAGCGCCGGATGCGAGGGGTGGCGGTGAGCATCGCGGGCAAGACCGGCCTCAGGCAGTTGGCCGCGGCCACCGCGGCGATGGACCTGTTCGTCTGCCCCGACTCAGGGCCGATGCACATCGCCGCGGCCCTGGGGGTGCCCGTTGTGGCCATCTTCGCCCTGGCCTCCGACTTCCCCAACCGCTGGCGGCCGTATGCCACGGAGTATCGCATCGTGAGGACCAAGGGTTTTGACTGCTCTCGGCCCTGTGTGAAGGAGACCTGCCCGCGGCTGGAGTGTCTATTATGCATAGACCAGGACGGGGCCATCGATGCAGCCCGGGAACTTCTTGCCCGCACGTGAGGCCACAGATGCAGATCGGCATCGACGTCGACTTCCTCCCCCGAGACCGGCGCGGCATGGGGCGCTATGTGCGCAATGTGCTGCGTGCGTGGCTGGCACGCAGACCGGAGCATGACTACGTCCTGCTATGCCGCACGTCCGATGACGAGCCCGAGATTCGGCGGGCCCTGGATGGGCTGGGACTGGCGGCCGCCGGGAAGCTGGTCCGGGCGGTGCCCCAGCTCAAGGCGCACCTCACGGACGTCTGCTGGTACCCCTGGAACCGGCTGGACCCGCCTCTGAAGGGGCGGCTGAACGCCGTCACCGTGCACGACGTGGCCCCCTTCGTATTCCCACAGCGGGGGCTACTGCGTCGCCTGGATCAGGCCGCCGACGGACGCCGTCTGCACAGGAGCGCCCGCATGGCCGACCTGGTGTTCACCGACTCGGAGTTCTCACGGCGCGAGGTCTCCAGGTATCTGGGCGTCCCGGAGCACAAGACCGCCGCGGTACACATGGGAGTCGACCCGACGTTCCGCAGCCTGCCGCCGGGGGCGAAGGACGAGGTGCTACTGGCGCGTCTGGGGGTCACGAGGGGGTTTGTCCTGTTCGCGGGCGCCGATGATGAGCGCCGGAACCTCGGGCGTCTCCTGCAGGCCTTCCGACTGGCCAAGGAGAGCTTCGACACCCACCACAAGCTGGTGGTCTGCGGCACTCCGACAGAGGTGCTGTGCACGTACGAGGACTCGGTGCAGGATGTGGTGGCCGTGGGCATCGCCGGCGATGAAGAGCTGGCGATTCTGTACCGGCGCGCCACCGCCTTCGTGTTCCCCTCGCTGTATGAGGGGTTCGGGCTCCCGGTCCTGGAGGCCATGGCCTCGGGGGCGCCCGTACTGTGTTCGCGGGCGGCGGCGCTGCCGGAGATCGCCGGAGACGCCGCCCTGTACTGTGACCCGTACGATGTGGACGATATCGCCCGGCATCTCTCCCTGCTCCTGGCCCACGGCGACCTGCGTCGCCAGCTCAGTCAGCGCGGTCTGCAGCGGGCCAAGCCCTTCACCTGGGCCGCCACAGCCTCGGCCATCCTCGCAGGTCTGGAAGACCTCGTCGAGGGACGACAGGCGGCCCCGAGGTCACCCCATGCCAATTGACGCCAGTGTCGTCGTGGTCTGCTACAACCGCGCCCGTATCCTGGAGGCGTGCCTGGGCTGCCTCTTCGCCCAGGACCATCCCCACGACAGGTACGAGGTGGTCTACGTCGACGATGGCTCGGACGACGAGACCGACCAGATCGTGCGGGCCCTGACGCCGCCCTGCGAGTTTCGCTACGTGCGCCAGGAGCGGTCGGGCCAGGGCATGGCCCGCAATCGCGGGGTGCAGGAGGCCCGGGGAGACAGCGTCATCTTCGTAGACAGCGACGCCTTCGCGCCGCCCTGGTTCGTGAGCCGGCATGTGGCCTCGCATCGAGCACACCCCGGCAGCATCGTGGATGGCCCGGCCATCAACATGGAAAGTGACGGGGTCCCCACCCACCTGCCCTTCGAGGCTCCCTTGGTCCGCGCCATGGCCTTCTGCGACTTCGGCGGTGCCGGCTTCATCACCGTCAATGCGTCCTGCCCAAGAGAGACATTCCTCCAGGTGGGCGGGTTTGACCCGGACTTCCATCGCGGCTGGGGCTGGGAGGATGTGGAGCTGGGCGCCAGACTGCGCGAGGCCGGCCTTGGGCGGGTGAAGGACCGGAAGGCCTACGTCCTGCACTATCGCACCCACCAGGCGGGCTTCGCCCAACAGGCGGAGAAGAGGCGCCAGGGCGGCGAGAACGCCATGTTGTACTACTCCAAGCATCCACGCCCGGAGCTCAAGAGGGAGATCCGCTGGCGCTACCTGGGCTACGACCGACTCCTGCAACGCCTGGGCCTGGTAGAGCGGTACCTGCAGGAGGAGGACATCATGTCACGCATGGAACGGGGCGGGCCGGGAGCCTCGCTGCTCAAGAAGCTGTACCTGGTACACGCCCACGCCGAGGGGCTGCGTCTTGGGATGGAGCGGTACGGGGTGAACCCGGATGCTCCGGTCGGCCGGGAGTGACCGCGACAGTGACCACGGGAACCAGAAGCCATGTGCTGATCACCGCGAACTCCCCGGGCGAGGTGGCGGGCTGGGTCCTTCCCGTTGCCGAAAGCCTCCGTGCTCTGAACCCCGAGGCCGAGATCATCCTCGTGCTGCCGCCGTGCCAGTACGCCAGTGGCAAGGAGGCCCGGGTCGTCGCCGACTGGCCGGCCATCCAGCGCGTGGTCACGCTCCGCGGCCTGTCGGGCGCCCTCCTGCTGGGGAGAAAGGCTCTGGGCCTATCGCGAGACGCGGATGCTCGCGTGCTGTTCCTGGGCGGTGACGTGTTCCACGCGGTCTCTTTGGCCCGGCGCATCGGGGCCCGCTGCTACGCGTATCTTCCAAAGCCGCGCTGGAGTGGCAGTCTGGACAAGAGCTTCGTCCCGGATGCCGCAGCGGCCGAGCGGTTCGCGGCCAGGGGCGTCCCGACCTCGCGGTACGAGGTGGTGGGCCAGTTGGCCCTGGACAGCGTCCGCCCCGGCCGCGCGGCCGCCGAGGTCCGCCGCGACCTGGGCATTGGGCAAGACGCGCCGCTGATCGTCCTTCTGCCCGGCAGCCGGCCGCTGTTCTCGCGCTTCTTGATCCCCTACCTGGCCCAGGTGGCCGCCGCGATGCACGCCGGCCGCCCCGGTCTGCAGTTCGTCACCTGCCTGTCCCCGTTCCTGGGCGACGACCTGCTTGACGATCCCCTGCAGGACACCTGGCCGCCCGGTCAGGGCCGGCAAGAGTCCGCGTCCGCCGCCGGTGGCGCCGCGCTGCAGTTCACCACACAGCCGGCCCTGGACGTCATCGCCGCCGGCGACCTGGCCATCGCGATCCCCGGCACGACGACGCTGCAGATTGCGGCCCTCGGTGTGCCCCAGATCGTCTTCCTGCCCCTCCAGCGTCCCGACCTGATCCCCCTGGAAGGCCTCCTGGGCCTCCTGCCGGCCGGGGTGTGGCCGATGACCTACCTGCGACGCCGCGTGACGGAGGTGGTCGGCATGGGTCCGCAGCCCATGGCGTTGCCCAACATGATCGCGGGGCGCAGGATTGTGCCGGAGCTGCGGGGCCACATCGAGCCGCCGGACGTCGCCGCCGAGGCGCTGGGCCTGCTGGAGGATGAAGATCGCCGGAGGAAGATGGTAGGGGAATGCCTGGAGATCACCGCGGAGCGGGGAGCGGCGGAGCGCATCGCAGCGGGAGTGCTGGCATAGGCGGCCGGTCCAAAGCGTGTACGTCCCGAGGGGCTGGGCGAAGGCCGATCAGGTGCCCAGAGGATCTCGCAGGCAACGGGTCCCGAAGGGCTTCCGCCCGTCGCTAGGCGACGACACTGCGCGTCGTCAGCGGTCCTCCGGACCGGACGGCAGCGGCCGGGGGCAGTCCCTGGCGTGAAGCTGGTGGGCTCCCCCCTCACCCGCAAGCGACCCAATGGGTCGTCCGACTCCCCCGGCAAGCGCCCCTGCGGGGCTGGGAGAGGTGGAACCGTCGCCTCTCCCGCCGTCGCCTCTCCCGCCGTCGCCTCTCCCGCCGTCGCCTTTCCCGCCGTCGCCTTTCCCGCCGTCGCCTTTCCCGCCGTCGCCTTTCCCGCCGTCGCCTTTCCCGCCGTCGCCTTTCCCGCCGTCGCCTTTCCCGCCGTCGCCTTT
>Ga0334883_1000443_pt1 | contig 74977 bp, 69 predicted proteins | sample GraSluR1_MG_6_FD_207230 | JGI IMG/M metagenome (GOLD analysis project Ga0334883, IMG submission 207230) | Sludge microbial communities from methane-producing bioreactor in Wageningen University, Netherlands - Granular Sludge_09_05-R1 | ecosystem: Engineered > Bioreactor > Anaerobic >... | reverse complement strand
GGAAGGTTCTGGAAGTTGATTCCAGTAAGGCTCTTGTCCAGCTCTTCGAGGGATCCAGCGGAACCGACCTCGACTTGTGCCGTGTTCGCTTTCTGGGCAAAGGGGTGGAGCTGGGGGTAAGCACAGAGATGCTTGGAAGGGTGTTTGACGGCCAGGGAAGGCCGAGAGCCCCGTTTGACACATCCCCCCCGATCGTTCCGGAAAAAATGGTCAACATCAATGGAGCCCCGATCAATCCCTTCGCCCGGGACTACCCGGCGGAGTTCATTCAGACCGGTTTCAGCAGCATCGACGGAATAAACACCCTGGTCAGGGGCCAGAAGCTTCCGGTTTTCAGCGCCAACGGTCTTCCCCACGGAGAGGTGGCTGCCCAGATAGCACGGCAGGCCAGGGTTATGGGAAAGGGAGAGAGTTTCGCGGTGGTGTTCGCCGCCATGGGAATCACCTTCGAGGAGGCGGATTACTTCATCCGTGACTTCAAGACCACCGGTGCCATGGACAGGGCGGTGGTGTTCCTGAACCTTGCGGACGACCCGGCAATCGAGCGGATCGCCACTCCAAGAATGGCGCTGACCGCGGCGGAGTATCTGGCCTATGAGAAGGACATGCATATACTGGTGATACTCACCGACATGACCAACTACTGCGACGCTCTTCGGGAGATAAGCGCGGCAAGAAAGGAAGTTCCGGGAAGAAGGGGCTACCCCGGATACCTCTACACCGACCTGGCCTCGATCTACGAAAGGGCGGGCCGCATCAAGGGAAGAAAGGGCTCAATCACCCAGATTCCCATCCTCACCATGCCCGAGGATGACAAGACCCACCCCATTCCCGACCTGACCGGCTACATCACCGAGGGGCAGCTCATCCTTAACAGAGAGCTGCACAAGAAGGGTATTTACCCACCGATGGATGTGATGGAGTCCCTCTCCAGGCTGAAGGACAAGGGCATAGGCAAAAACAAGACCCGGGAAGACCATGCCGACCTTTTCAACCAGCTTATGGCCTCGTACTCAGCGGGAAAACAGGCCAGAGAGCTGTCGGTGATTCTCGGCGTTGCCGCTTTGAGCACCCTGGACCGACTCTGCCTGGAGTTTGCCGAGGAGTTCGAGAAAAGATACATCAGCCAGGACGATCATGAGAACAGGGGCATCGAGGAAACCCTCGACCTCGGGTGGGAGCTTCTGAAGCACCTTCCCAGGGAGGAGATGAAGCGGATTCGCCCCGAATATCTGGACCGATACTGGCCCGTGGAGAAGGGCTGACATGGCGCTTCAGGTCCGGGCCACCAGGATGGAGCTGCTTCAGCTCAAGAGAAGGCTGAAACTTGCCCTCCGGGGCCACAAGCTTCTGAAGGACAAGCTGGACGAACTGATGCGGCAGTTCAAGATTCTCATCAGTGATGTGGAGGGGGCCAGGGTGAAACTCGAGAACGAGCTTCACAAAGCCTACGGACAATTCCTTTTCGCCAGGGCCGCCATGCACCGGGAGGCCATGCTGGACGCCCTCTCCCACCCCGGCGCGAAAGCGGTGGTGACCATGGACACCAGAAGAGTGATGAACCTCACGCTGCCGGTCTTCAAGGTAACCGTCGAGGGCAATGTGAGGAACTACGGCCTCTTCGACACACCCCCGGAACTGGACGAAGCCCTGGAAGTGTACAGGCAGCTGCTTCCCAAGATCGTCAAACTCGCGGAGCGGGAGAAGGCCATCATCCTCATCGCGAACGAGATAGACTCCACCCGGCGACGGGTGAATGCCCTGGAGTACGTGCTCATCCCGGATTACGAATCCGCGATTTCACGGGTAAGGCTCAAGCTTGCCGAGATGGACCGATCAAACACCACCCGGCTCATGAAGGTGAAAGAGATGGCCGACGCCAAACGTAATTTGTAATTGAGGGACACCATACTTAATTATGTTGAAAAGCAAAGCTTGAATACTTGAGTTTCTTTAACGTGTCAACATAATTAAGTATGGTGTCCCTCAAATACAGAACCGGCAGGCCTGAAAGCGCCTTTGCCTTTTCAATACTGTCCAGCTTTTCGCGGTGTCCCACCCGTCTCTGGTGGGATTGGGTTCATAGGGCGCTTCATTCCCCGTGAACGGGCATGGTCTCAAGACTCCCTCCGCGCTCAGAAACAGGGAGCCCGCCAGGGGGCAACCGAAGGGTGTTCTTCGCAGCACCAGGCATCCATCCCCATTCAGTTCATAGGGTGAACCCGGGGCAGTCAAAGCCAGGTTTTCGACTCTGCCGATATGGTAACCATCAGGATCGTACCGGCCGAACACCGTTTTCGTGCAGCGAATCCCCTCCCGTGCCGCGAGGGTGTTGAAAGCCTCCAAATCGCCCTCGGATTGCTTCCATATGGTAAGCACCAGTTCCACCATGGAAGATCCCCGACGATGAACCCGCCTGACAGCGTCAAGCACTTCATCCAGACGGTCGTGTCCTCGAAGGGCCATCCAGGAATCCCGGGATGCGGCGGGAAGAGAGAAAAGCCATCTGTCAAATGGAAGGGTTTCATGAGTTGGCCTGAAGCCAAGGCCAATTGTGCTCAGAGAAATCATTGAGGCGCAGTTTCGGGAAATCAGGGCCAGATCCTTCAGAAAGGGCGATGCCAGGGGGTCCGAGTGCTTGCCGGAGAAATGTATGGTCACTGGTTTTGCCGGGCGGCACTCAAGCCATGCGACAAGCAGCTCCGGGGTCAGTGCCCCGGGGTTTAACGCAGGCTTGCAGCCCCGGCAGCCGCCGGTACAGCCCTGGGACGGCTCCACCATCAGGCCCCGGGGAAGACCAAAAACCACATTCATGCCGGCCCGGATCAGAAGCTGAACAGGCCATGCAGCACCTTTCCGGCTCCAGATCCGCAGGCCTGTTCCGATGGTTCTTTTCATTCCTCGCTTTCCCGGGGAAAACTTGAGCCCCCGAAACCGGTCTCAGTCCCGCAGGCCCTCCAGAGACCGGCCTGGAATCACCGAATATAGCTGTAGGGGTACCGACGACGATCGGGGGGCGGGTTTCCCCGCCCCCCGTGCCGAAACCCCGCGGGCCGCTATCGGCCCAGTATAATGAACTCGACTCTTCTGTTGAGAGACCGGTTTGCTTCCGTGGTGTTGGGAGCATCGGGGCGTGACTCCCCGTAGCTGACCAGTGAGAGCCTTTCCTCGCTGACCCCTCCGGCCTTGAGGTAACTCCGGACCGCCTGAGCCCTTCTGTTGCCGAGATCCTGGTTGTATTCCTCTTCACCGAGATCACAGGTGTTGCCGGTGATTCGCACCGAGACCCCGGGATTGGATATCAGGAAGGAGGCGATGTTGTCAAGCGCGGCCCTGGCGTCGGACCTTATCACATCGCTGTCCAGATCGAAGTACACCTTGTCGAAGTCGACTACCAGTTGAAGCCGGAAGTCCCGTGTCACCTCTCCACCGGCGGGAACGGCAACGGACGCGCTTTCGGAAGCGTATGCCGGTGACGAAGCGGTGAGTGCAACGGTTCCCGGGGGAAGAGTGATCGAGTAGAAGCCGTTTGAGTCGGTGCTGACCCTTTGCGGACCGCCGGCAACATCGGCTGACAGGGGGGCACCGGTGGAAGCGTCGGTTACGGTGCCGCTCACGATGCCGGTATTCTGAATCCGCTCAAGGGGAAAGTCGGCCTGGTGGGTTCCCCCGGATACGGCGGAAACCGTGACGCTCGCCGGAAGATATCCATCCGCGGATGCGGTGAGGATTGTTTCCCCCGCCGGAACCCGGACCGAGTAGACACCGTCCGCATTCGCGCTGACAGGCCTGACCCCTGATCTGGTGGTGCTGACAGTGCCTCGAAGAGCCTCACCGGTGGCGGCATCGTATACCCTGCCGCCGATGGTGGCCGGAGACCTGGCGAGGTCGCCCACATAGGAAACATTGACCCCGAGTCCCATGCTTGATGCGTATCCGCCCGGGAAGGGGGCTCGATTCGCCCTGTCTTCCTCTGTGGGTGTCCCGCCGGCCTGGAAAATGCCGTGACCCAGATCCGACCACTCCGGATCGAAGGAGGACACGCCGAATGTGCCCTTCAAGTCCACGGCCATCCCCGAGGTGTTGAACCGTATGCCCGGAGAGACCTGAATGTGGTCGTCGTAGTCCTTGCCGTTACCGTCGTCGTAGTTCCTGTCAAGGAAGTGATTCCATTCGACTTCCGCGAAAAGTGTCGTCGAACCCAGGGGGAACTCCACGCCGCCCCCAAGTCTGAGAACAGGGTCGCTCACATCGATATCAACTTCCTCGGTGGCGATGATGTTGTGGTTCTGGTCGTAACGGGAGTCGGTGAAGCTGAAGTTCTGGTTGAAGCGGTGGTAACCGATGTTGGCGGTGAGCACAACAGGCTGAAGGTCGAAGGAGGCCAGAATGTCCGCGCCGTAACCGAAACTGCCCGAGTTGATCATGGGACGCCTGAGTTCGAACATGGGCTGACCCTGCCGCCAGATGCCGTCCCAGCCATCGCCGTTCTCTACGAAACGGCTGTAGCCCCCGTCATGAACCGCCATGGAAGCCCAGGGCATTACGCTGAACCAGCTTCTGCTCGAAGAGGGGTTGAAGTTGTACTTGAGGGAGAGACGGGCTTCACTGAAACCGTCGTCTCCTTCCCAATCCCCCGATATCTCGGCGCTCGCGTCATCTCTCAGCATCTGATTCACCAGGTAGGTTACACTGAGACCCATTTCCGCTGCCCTGCCGAGGCTGACCCCCGCTACAAGATGGGCTGTTCCGTCGAACTCGATGTTGGTAATGTCAGTGGCCCCGCCGGGAAGAAGGGCTGTGCGGGTGTCGCTGGATATCCCGAGTTCGGTGAAAAGCCCGATTGAGAACTTGCCCGAACCATGGGTACGGGCGTCGGAAATCCTGTTAAGTCCCCTTACGCCCCACCAAGAGGGCAGAGCCGTTGCTGTCGTCGCCAACAGGACAAGCGATAGCAGTAATGCTTTTCTCAAGAATTCCCCTCCAAGTATCGGTTTCTTCTTCACAGCCGCGGTTCGAGAACCGCGGAGTAGCCCGGTAAAATAGCTGAATTCCCCGTGAAAAAGGTATACCCGATAAAGACAGTATGAATTGCGTTTCCAGAGCTATCCGGCGGCGGGGATCGTCTCCCCCGGAAGAGTAGGGACAAATGATCCCCTTAGAATCCATTGTCTGAGAATCTGCGCAATCTCCACTGCCCCATCCCTGCTGGATAGATTGAACGCCGGTATGTTCCGCCCCAGGAGTGGGAAGGAGCCACTCAGAAGTTCAGAGCAGGAAACCATTCCAAGGATTTCCGGGTCGTTTTCCGGATAACTCACCCCGTAGTCCACAACCGGGGACAGGATGTCGGCATCGGAAATCCCGGTGAACATGGCCATTTCCTCGTCGATAACCGGAATAGCAACTCCTATACCCACCATCAGAGACACTCCGTAGCCGGGAAGGCTTACAGCCCTCAGCCATCTGGAGTTCATGTCCTTCAGATTTCCACGGACGGAAAGGGTTCCGGCGCCGCAGAGTGGAACTCCCCGGGGACTTCTGGGGGGAGAAGGGTCATGCTGTGTTCCGCTTCCGGTTATGAACCCGGTTCCTCCACCGAGAAAGATCCTTGTTCCAACCCCGATTGTTCGGAAATAGGGGTCGTTCAGCAAGGGGGAGTATTCTCCGGCGCTGGAGAAGCCCGCGTTTCCCATTCGGGGCAGAAGCTTTCCGAGGTATGTTCTGACAGGGCGTTCCGTGGAGTTCACCGCAACATTGTAGTTCTGGTAGGCATTCCGGAAGTTGAACAACTCAGCGCCGGGAAGTTCGGACAGACCAACAAGGCAGTCTATCTCCCGTCTTGGATAGCAGTGGGTACCGTGACCTTTTCCGGTCAACCGGACTTTTCTGCCCTCCAGCAGATCCTGAATCACATGGGCTCCCCCATAGTTCTCCCGCTCTCCACGGGCAGTGGCTCCCAGGAAGAGATCAACCGCAGCGATTCCCGCATAAGCCGGAACACCGTTCAGAAAGGCCTCTCTGAAGTTGATTCGGGGGCTGGTGTGCCCGGTGTTCAGAAGAAGCCCGCTGGAGCACATGGCCCCAAAAGTCGCGGTGGTCACCACATCAACATTCCGGGCCGCGGCCACGGGGCCTTTCTCACGAACAAACTCCGTCATCTCACCGGCGGTAAGTACTACTGCTTCGCCCCTGGATATTCTTTCATTGATTGATTTCAGGCTTTTTGTCATCATCATCCTCCATGCGAGTGTTTCCCCAGACACCGATGCAGTCGCCGGCGCAAACGATCAAACCGGAAAGCCTTCGTCGACAGGATTCCAGGGCGATCACCCTGTGCACATCCGCCTCGGAATGAACAAGGTTGCCCAGGGCTGTTGCGGCAGCGTCGGCCATGGCGCCCGATGGATGCAGCGCGGTGACGGAATCAGCCCTTCCAAGGGATAAGGACGGCCCCATTCTTCCACTGGAAGTGCATATTGCCATGCCGCGACTGCAGTCCACGCTGAATGTGAGTTTTCCGCCGAACGGCGAAGCGACGCCCGGGTAGACCAGAAACCTCAGCCTGCCCGGGTGAACCGCCCAGATATCGCCTCCGTTTTCCACTATTACCGTGGAAGAAAAGTGTCTTAGCTGTTCGCCCACTCCCTGGGCAACAGCTCCCGCCACCGCGGCCATGGGGCCGGTGCCGAAGGCGTCCGCCGCCATCTCCATGTAACGGGCTATGCAAGACTCCGGTGAAGTGTGCACGGGAACCATGGATTCCCTGAAGACCGGAAACGCACTGATATGGGCTTCAAGTTCGATCCTGCAACGGTAAAGGGCTTTTGCGGCAAAATCCTTCATTGGTTTCGCCGCGTGTACTTCAAGGTCACTCTCTCCGTGGACCGTTTTCCAGGAAAAAAGCTTCCCGTTTGCGGTCCAGCCGCGATAGTATCGTCGGGTGTACAACTTTTGTCTCCGCTGGTTAAGTCGTTTCCCTGTCTGCCTGCTGCATGGCCGCCAAGGCCCCTGAAAGTTTGACCTGGGTCAAACCTTCAGGGGCCAGGGCATGGTCATGTTCACGCAACGGGAATCCAGCGCCAGGGCAGGAAGGTTGCCGGAAAGCTCTTGAATGTAAAGCATCGGCACTCCTTCCAGAATAAGAAAAACCGCCTGCATCAGGCGGTGAAAAGCAGGTTTTTTCGCTTTCACGCACATCGGCTTTTTAAGCCCGCCACCGTGGACCTGCCGTCTCGGTTGGCGACCCCGCAGGGTCTCCTGATGCGGGGGCAATATTCTTATCGATTCAGGAGAAGTCAAGACTCTTGCACAAAACCGCGGCATTCAGAATATTACACGGGTCTCCGCTGGTCTTCCGGGTTCCCGGGAGCGTTTCCGCGTATATCACAGAATCTCGAAAGAGGCAGCAGCCATGAGAATCGCGGAACTATACAGCGAAACAAAACCGGTTTTCTCCCTCGAGGTGTTTCCTCCGAAACCCGGATATCCTCTGGAATCGGTTTTCGACACCCTTGACGGGCTTGTGGATCTTTGCCCCGGCTACATCAGCGTCACATACAACGCCAGCGCACACAGGGGCCGGCGAACCGTGGAAATCGCCGCCAGAATTCGCAGTGACTACGGGCTTGAATCCCTCGCCCACCTGACCTGCCTTTCCCACGAAAAAAGGGAGATCACCGGCATTCTCGATAACCTGAACCGCCGTGGAGTTGAAAATGTACTCGCACTCCGTGGCGATTCCCCTGTAGAGCCCGGGAAGGGAAAATCCCGCTTCGACCACGCTTTCCAGCTCATCGCGGAGGTGAAGAGAAGGGGGGATTTTTGCATCGGCGCCGCAGCTTATCCCGAAGGACACATTGAGTCGCCCAGCATTCACACAGACCTGGACAGACTGAAACAGAAGGTGGACGCCGGGGCCGATTTCCTGATCACACAGGTGTTTTTCGACAACAGGATATTCTGCGATTTTCTTCACAGGGTCCGCAGGATGGGAGTTCAGGTGCCTGTGATTCCCGGAGTAATGCCGGTGCTGAATTTCCGACAGATCAAGCGGATCATCTACATGTGCGGGATATCGGTTCCCGCAAGACTTCTCCGCATATTTGAGAAGCACGGTGAAAACCGCGCCGATCTGCGGAAAGCCGGAATGGAGTACGCCGCGGACCAGATTCGGGACCTGCTGGCCATGGAAGTTCCCGGCGTGCATCTTTACACCATGAACCGGGTGGCTGAAATCAGGGAAATCCTTGCCGAAAGCGGTATTGAACCCATGGAAAGCAGCGCATGACAAGAACGGTGTTCCGTCCCGACCCTCCCCTGCCATTGCCGGCAAGAGTTCTCTGGCGGGCGGGTACCCCCCCGTCCAGGGCCGGAGAGAACATGGAAAAGCGGGCTGCGGAAGCTCTGGAACTGTTGGCGAAGGTGGTGAATCCCTCCGCCCAGGCACTGACCGGCCTGATTCTTCCGGGGAAACTGGAAGATGCCTTCAAGGAGCATCTTCGAGGTTCCGTAAGCTGGACGATTCTGATGGCCACCCTGGGAGGGGAAACCGATGAGTGTCTGAAGCGGCTTCAGATGGGGGGGGAACACCTTGCGGCACACATGTTCAATGCCGCTGCCAGCGAAGCGGTGGAGCTGCTCGCTGGAAACGTTCATCTGAGGATGGCCGCGGACATGCAGGGGATGAACCCCACGGCCCGGTTCGCTCCGGGATACGGGAGTGTTCCCCTTTCGGCCCAGAAGAACCTTGTCGAACTGTTTCCCGGAATGGGAGTGGAGTGCACCGACAGCTTTTACATGACTCCCTCCAAAACCATGACGGCGGTATGGGGATGGATGCGGCAGAAAGACTGAGAAACCTTCTTTCGTCCCGGGTCGTGTTCCTCGACGGGGCCATGGGAACCATGCTGATGAAGCGGGGCATGCCCCCGGGCGTCAACCCGGAAAGATGGGCCGCGGAAAACCCCGTGATTCTGAAACGAATCCACAGAGACTACGTTCTGGCCGGCAGCGATGTGGTTCTCACATGCACCTTCGGAGGAACGGCCTTCAGGCTGGGCGAAGACCCGGAGCGTCTCAACACAACCCTGGCGGAAATCCTTCTGAATGCCCTGGATGAAAAGGCCGTTCCCGGGGCAAGCGTAGGCCCCACAGGCCTGTTGATGGCGCCTCTGGGCGAACTGACATGGATCGACGCCTACAAGGCGTTTCACAAACAGGCCACGGCACTGGCAAGGGCGGGGATCGAGGTGTTCTTCCTTGAAACATTCTCCGACCCCCGGGAGTTGAAGGCCGCGGCGCTGGCAGTGAGGGATGTCTGCCCCCACGGGTTCGTAAGCGCCCAGATGAGCTTCAGCGAAGAGGGATACAGCCTCGCCGGAACAACCCCCGAAGCGTTGGCCATCCTCGTGGAGCAGATACCGGTGGACGCCGTCGGGGCCAACTGCTCCGTGGGACCGGATTCCCTCGCCGCGCCGGTGAAGGCCATGGTGGGCTTCGCGGGAAAGCCGGTCTGCGTGGAACCCAACGCCGGCATGCCGGACAGTGACGGAAGGCACACCATGAACCCCGCTGATTTCGCCTCTCGATGCGAAGACCTGGCCTGGGAAGGCGCGTCCATCATCGGGGGCTGCTGCGGAACCGGGCCGGAACACATCAAGGCTTTGACAAGCATGGTGGGCAGAAGGAAAACCGGTCACAGTCCCGGAAAACCACCTCGCGCACTGTCTTCCCTGACCCGGGTTGTTCACCTGGGAACGGAAATGAAGCTGGTTGGAGAAAGCATCAACCCCACCGGGAGGAAGGATCTGAAGGATGCCATCCGGGACGGTGACACCGGGTTCGTGGTCTCCGCGGCAGGCAGACAGCCCCGTGCCGATGTGCTGGACATCAACCTGGGGCTGGAAAGAATGATTCCCGATGGTTTTGTGTCGAACCTGTTCGCGAAACTCGCCTGCGGACCGCCTCTTTCAGTGGATCTTTCCGACCCGGACAACATAGAGCTGGCCTTTCGGGAACTGGGGGGAATAGGCCTTCTGAACTCCCTGACCTGCGACCCGAAGTTCATCGGGGACAGAATTGAAACCCTCAAGCGTCACGGCGGATACGCGGTGCTTCTTCCCCTGGACTCCGATGGCCTTCCGGAAAACCCTGATGATAGGGTGCGCCTGGTCAGACGCGGCCTGGCGGCACTGAGGGAGTTCGGTTTTCCTCCCCGGCGGGCGATCGTGGACCCGGTAGTCAAGGCCCTGGCCTCCGGTGCGGATCCGAACACAACGGTAAAAACCCTGAAGCGGATGAAGAAGGCGGGCTGGCTCACCATCGCCGGGGTTTCGAACATATCCCACGGCCTTCCGGAACGAAGGGCCGCCAATCTTGCCTTCCTGGTGAAGCTTGCGGAAGCGGGTCTCGATCTGGCCATTGTGGATGTCACCAGGCGGGAAACCCTGTCCGCCGCCCGGGGCGCCCAGATCCTGTCCGGAAGAATCCCGGCGTCGGGTGGAATCGATTTTGAGGAAGAGACAAGCCGGACCGGGAACCCGTTGGAAGAGGCAATTCTTCGCGGTGACCCCCGAGATACCCTGATACAAGCCGGCATTCTGCTGGAGCAGGGTACTCCTCCAGCGGATCTTGTGGAACGCCACCTTCAGAAAGCCATGGGCAGGCTGGGAAGCCTGTTCGAGAAGAAGAAAGCGTTTCTTCCCCACCTGATCGCCGGCGCCGAGGCGGCCCATGTCCTTACGGGCCTTCTCAAACCATTGCTGGAAACCGGTTCTGTGCGAAGCAGGGGAACCGTGGTGCTGGCCACTGTCCGGGGGGACCTTCACGACATAGGCAAGAACCTCGTCGCCCTCTTCCTCGAGGGCGCGGGATTCCGGGTTGTGGATCTGGGCAGGGATGTGCCGTCGGACAGGATAGTAGATGCCGCAAGTCTGGAAAGCCCTGTTGCGGTTGCCCTGTCCGCCCTGATGAGCAGCACCGCGGTCCGGATGGAGGAGGTTGTCATACAGCTGAGGGAAAAGGGTCTGGCCACCCCTGTTCTCATCGGCGGCGCCGTGATTACCCCGGAGTACGCTGAAAGGATAGGAGCCCACTACGCCCGGGAAGCCTTCGCCGCCGTTGAAATCATTGAAGGCATAATGAGGGAAAACGGGGCATGAGAGGGCCTGAAGTTCATTCCGGGTTGATCGGCAAAATTCCGATATGGCTTTTTCGCAGGTCCAGATGAAAGCGTGAGCCCACCGGTTCTTAAGCGCTTCACGGTGCTTCGCCTGGGATCCACAGACAGAGGCCGAGGTCAACCCTCCCCGCGGATATGAAGGGAACACCCTCCTGTCGGAGCATCGATTCCTGAGCCAGGTGCTCGTCCGCGTCTTGAAAAGACTTTCGCACAGGAATTCGGCCCCCGGCCGCCACTACCCTGTGCCAGGGAATCTCCACCCCCGCCGGGGCGCTTCGCAGGGCGTAGACCACCATCCTGGCCGCTCCGGGCCTTCCCAGGAACGCCGCTATTCCGCCGTAGGTCATGACCTTTCCCCGGGGAATCGCCCCGACCAGCCCGTGGACCATGGAGAAGAAACCTGTTGTCATTTCAGCCTCCGACTGGACAAAGCCACCGTCGTTATAGCATACTGAAACAGCAGGCACACAAACCTTTTGGGGAGTAAGCATAATGAAGGAAGCAGCACTTGCCATCCTGGCGCTCCTTGTCGCCTCATGCGCGGCGCCTCCGCAAACCGTTGGTTACGGGCCCGATACACTGCTGGTGATTCCCGTTGATTCCATTGGGATTCAAATCGGCGACCCGGATCGAATGCTGGGCACCGTGGGCGAGGCGGCGTTCACACCGGAAGGCAACATCGCGGTTCTCGATGAGGCCTCGGCCTGTGCAAGGGTCTTCTCCCCGGACGGGCGTTTCCTGAACCAGGTGGGCGTCAGGGGGAGCGGACCCGGAGAACTGCTTGCCCCCGGAGCCCTGGCGGTGCTCTCCGACGGAAGCTTCGGGGTTATGGACGCTTCCATGGGCGGGGTTCACAGATTCAGTGCCGATGGCTTGTACCAGGGTTTGATGATTGATTTTCAGGGAACCGCAACCCCGCAGTGGGTCTGGAGCGTTGACAATGAAGCCTTCGTTGGCATGAGGCACAGCTTCAGGCAGGATGAGCAAGGCATTTTCATGGCGGTGACCATTGGCCGGTGGAGCACATCACCGGAGCCGGACGTTGTCTACTACCACGAAGAGCAGTCGGTGGATCCACACAACATGGATCGGATAATCCGGCTGGGCATGTTCTCGGCAACCTTCGCCGCCGGACCCGACGGTGAAGTCCTGGTTGCCCCCCATTCCACCAACGGATACCATGTCAGCCGGTACTCTTCGGATGGAACCCTTCTTGGAGAGATTCGAAGGAACCTGGATCCGGTTCGCAAGACAGAGGAAGAGATCGAGGATGAAAGGAACCTGATTACCGACATTCTTGTGGAGAGGGGCAACCCCAGGGCCATGATTCAGTACCAGCCTGATCCGTACAGATACCAGATACCCCCGTTCGGCCTGGGATTGGACGGAGAAGGCAGGATCTGGGTGCGGAACGGGACGGCAGACGGGCTGGTATTCGATCTGTACAGCCGGGATGGAGAGCATTTGTCCACCGCAAGGCTTTCGGGTCTTGAAGATTCCGACATGCTGGTGGTCAGGATAATGCCCCGGGGTATTCTGGCCTGGTCCATGCAGGCCCCGGATTACCCGAAAGTGTACGTAATGGAGGAGAGCCAGGCCGGAACAGGCAACCCTTGACACAGCGCGAGTCGGGTTCATATTTGAATCTGTTCAAATATGAAGGGATTCAAAATGAATCTTCGGGAAAAACGGAAATCCAGGGACCACGATGCCATAGCATCCGCCGCGAGAAGCCTGTTCGTCGAAAAGGGCTTTGAAGATGTAAGCATGGCAGATGTCGCGGAGTTTGCGGAGGTCTCCGTCGGAACCGTCTACAATCATTTCCATTCGAAAAACGAGCTTTTCATAGCCTGCATGCAGCCTGTGCATGACTCCCTCGAAGCGGAGATACCGGAGTTTCTGTCTGCAGACGGGTTCATCGAATTCTTTTTTGAAGCCCTTCTGGCAATGCTGGGAGAGTATCCAAGAAAGCTTATGCGGGAAATCATTTCCGCTTCCGCTGGAATGGACTCGAACCTGGGAATCCTGTTGATGCGGCAGGATGAGAAGCTGATGGCGGCGCTGGCTCAGAGTGCGGGAACACTTCAGGAGAAGGGGCTTGTCTCCGGCGAAGTGGAGGTGCCGGTCTTCATACGCACCATCTATTCGGTTGCCGCGGCTGAGAGCATTGCCTACATCTTCGATGAAAGCATGACCCTCGATGAACTGAGGGAGAACCTTCACGGCGCGGGGCAGTTCATTCTCCGGGCCGTAACCCGCGAAGGGGTGGGATGATGTTCTGCACTGGATTCCTTTTGTCCGTCGTTCTGTCTCAACCCACGCCCCGGGAGGCGTGCGTGTTCCTTGATGATCTGTTCCGAAGCTCATCCAGCGAAGCGGTTATGGAAATGACCATAGTCACCCCGGACTGGGAGCGAACCCTCTCGCTTCAGGCCTGGAGCCTCGGCACAGACCACTCGTTCATCCGGGTTCTTGCGCCCCCCCGGGAGGCGGGGATGGCAACCCTTCGGGTGGGAAACGACATCTGGAACTACATGCCCAACACCGGCAGCACAGTGAGGGTTCCCCCCTCCATGATGAGCGGGTCCTGGATGGGGTCGGACATCACCAACAACGACATGGTTCAGGAGATAACCTACGCCGAAGACTACTCCGCTTCATGGGGTGATCCGCCGGACGGAAACAGCCTGCTTCTGGTTCTTGTGCCACTTCAGGGCACGCCTGTGGTTTGGAGCCGTATCGAAATCCTCCTGGACCTTGAAACACTGCTTCCGGAGAGGGAAGAATACTTCGACGGCAGGGGCAACATTACAAGAACGATCCTGTTCACCGAACCCCGGGAAATGGGCGGCAGAAAAATCCCCACTGTCATGACCGTCATTCCCGCCCGGGACGGCAGAAGAACGGTTATGCGCTGGACATCGGTAATCTTCGATGCCGATGTGGATCCCGGCGTTTTCTCGATGCGAAACCTGCAGAGCGGAGACTGGTAGATGGTTCTGAAAGCCGCGTTCCGGAATGTGCTGCGCAACCGGGGACGAACATTCTTCACACTGCTCACCATTACCGGGGCGTTTCTGATGTCCGCAGTGGCGGTTTCCTGGGAGTTGGGCAGTTACAACAACATCATCATGCTCTTCACCGGCAGCCGAACCGGCCAGATTCAGGTCAGCGCTCCCGGGTATCGGGAGGACCCCAGAATTACGAACACCGTCTTTCTGGACAGCGCCCTGACTACCATCATCGACACCACTCCCGGGGTGGCCGCCTGGACGCCCCGTGTGTTCGCCGGCGGGCTTGTATCCCTGATATCCGGCAGTGATGGGGTTGCGGAGAACTCCTCCGGCGTGTTCATAACCGGCATCGACCCAAAACAGGAGAACCGGGCCACAGGGTTCGCCAGCCAGATTGTATCCGGGGTGGACCTGATGGAGCCTGCGGAGGGGATTCCCGGCATTCTTCTCGGCTCTGGCCTGGCCCTGGTTCTCGAAGCCTCACCGGGGGACACGGTGCTGGTGTTCAGCCAGGGAGCCGACGGCTCGATGGTGGACAGGTTCTTCCTCGTTCGGGGTGTGCTGGAAAGCGGCGACCTGGAGGCGGACAGATCCACCGCCTGGATAACCCTGGATAACGCCTGGGAGATTTTCGCGCTGGAGGGAAGGGTTCACCAGATCGCGGTTATGACATCTTCCCTCCGGCAGGTTCCCGGGGTGACCGAAAGGCTTCGAACAGCCCTTTTGGGGCATGATGTGGCGGTGGAGGAATGGAGGGAGTTCGCTGAAAGTTTCTACAGGGCCATGCAGGCCGACGCCCAGAGCCTGTGGGTGATGCTGGTCATCATCCTGGCGGTGGCGGCGATGGGGGTTCTGAACACGGTGCTCATGTCGGTTCTTGAAAGGAAACGGGAGTTCGGGCTGATGATGGCGCTGGGGGCCGGCCCCGGGAAAGTGGTTTCCATGGTTGTCGTGGAAACCATGCTTAAAACCGTGGTTTCCATTATCGCAGGCTCTCTGCTTACGGTGATCGTGGTTGGCATCTGGAGCCGCACCGGGGTAAGCTTCTCCCAGCCGATGCAGTTCGGAGGCATTACCATCACCCACATGCGGCCCGAGTTCACCCCTGAGGTTTTCCTCATTCCCGCTGTCACCATTTTCCTGACCGCCCTGCTGGTGTGCCTGCCACCGGCGTTGAAGGCTGCCCATACAAGGCCGGCCAGGGCCATGAGAACCATATAGGAGGATTGAATGCTTCTCTCCCTTCTTGCCCTTTCCGCAAGAAACCTGATGAGGAACAGACGGAGAACGGTAATCACCGCCGCAGCCATGGGACTGGGTCTCGCCTCACTGCTGTTCATGGACGGCCTGATGACATCGTGGCTGGACCAGATGGTAGCAACCACCACCGAAAGCTGGACAGGCCACGCCCAGATCCACCGGGAGGGTTATCGGGAGACGGGAAGGCAGTCGCTGGTTGTGGAAAACCCGCGACTCGTCGAGGAAACCCTTTCAGCTTCTCCGGATGTCACCGCCTGGACTCGACGGCTGATCTCCCCCGCGACGATCCAGTCCGCCATGGATTTGAAACCGGTTGCTCTCTACGGTGTGGAGCCTCTGTCCGAGGCGGAGATTTCACTTCTGGATGAAGCGGTTGAAGAGGGAGAGTACCTTGACGAAGACACCTTCGGCCTTCTCCTGGGGTTCAAACTGGCGGAAACCATGGACTTGATGGTGGGAGACCCGGTGGTTCTCACCGCATCCGAGGCGGGTGGCGGCCTGGGTCAGGGGCTTTTCATGGTGCGGGGAATCGTCCGATTCGGAATGGAAGACCTGGACGGATACTCGGTCTTCATTCACTGCCGTGCGGCGGAGGAACTGCTGGAGCTTCCCGGTCAGGCACACCAGTATGCCCTGGCGCTGGGAGACCCCGATGATGTTCTTGCCCGTTGGGATGCTCTCAGGGCCCCCCTGTCCACTCCCGGCAACACTGTTGAGAACTTCGCGGAGATATCCGCATTCTTCACCTCGATGCTTGAGATGATGGATGTGGCCATGGGAGTCATGACTTTGATTCTGCTGGGCCTGGTGGCCTTCGGTATTGTAAACACCCTTTACATGTCGGTGTTCGAGCGCACCTGGGAGTACGGTGTTCTGCTGGCCCTGGGCACAGACCGGCGCTTTGTCCGAAGGGGGGTAATGATGGAGACAGCCCTTCTTGCAGTTATGGGGGTGTTGTTCGGGGTTCTGCTGGGGACCGGTGTGAATCTGTTCTTCACCCGGGTGGGGATTGACTTCACCGGCTTCGACATGGGAGGAGTCGCCCTGTCAACCCGAACCTACACACAGTTCAGACTCGAGCAGTTCGTTCTATACCCGTCGGTTATGGTTTTCTTCACCCTCATCGCCGGAATCTGGCCGGCGCTGAGGGCCTCGAGAATCGTGCCCGCCCGGGCTCTTCGGAACAGGCAGGTGTGACATGAACCGGGAACTGATAGTGACAAGAAACCTCACGAAGACCTACGAGGACAACGGAGTTCCGGTCAGGGCGGTGCGGGGTGTGGACATGACGGTGTTGCCCGGAGAGTTCACCGCGCTCATCGGGCCCTCCGGTTCCGGGAAAACCACCCTGCTCAACCTGGTAAGCGGTCTTGACTCCCCAACCTCGGGGACGATACTTCTCAACGGAACCAACATAGGCGACATGTCCCCCCGGGAGCTTTCCGCCTTTCGCCGGAACAACATCGGCTTCGTTTTCCAGGCCTACAACCTCATACCGGTACTGACCGTGGAGGAGAATGTGGAGTACATTCTTCTGCTTCAGGGAATGAAGAAAAAGCAAAGGCACCAGAAGGTGATGGAGATACTGGAGAAGGTCGGCCTCGAAGACTGCGCCCACAGGCTTCCCTCAAAGCTCTCCGGCGGGCAGCAGCAGAGGGTGGCTGTGGCCAGGGCTATGGTTGCCAGGCCGCTCTTCATTCTCGCGGACGAACCCACCGCCAATCTGGATTCGGTCACCAGCGGCAGACTGCTGGACATGATGAAGGACCTCAACGAGAAGACCGGAATGACATACCTGTTCAGCACCCATGACCCCAGGGTGATGGAAAGGGCAAGAAGGATACTGGTGGTGCAGGATGGGCTTATCGTTGAGGACAGAGAGCAGTGAAGACACTCATACCGGTTTTCTGTTTCGTCGCCGCCGCAACGGCGGGAAGTGCGCGTTTCAACCTGTTCTCCGGAGTTGACGCCGCCCTTGAGAACCCCGCCTCCGGAAACGGGTTCTTCGGAGCGAGGCTCATGGCCAGGAAGGTGTTCGGCCGGGGTGTAAGCCTGGAAGGGGCATGGGAGGGTTCGGCCATTGCCGGCGGTTTTCCCGGCCTGGACCGCTGGTCACCCTACAGGGCCTGGGATTTCACCCCGGTGCTTTTGAACGACAGCCTGAAAATACTTGGCAACCTGGACAGGCTCCTCCTCACCGCCCGGATGAAGGCGGCAAACCTTATCCTTGGCAGGCAGGCGGTTTCCTGGGGGTTGGGCAAAACATTCAGTCCTTCAGATTTCGTGGCGCCCATCCCCCTGTACGCCATCGACCGGGAGTTCCGGACCGGGGTCGATGCCGCAAGGCTGCGGGTTCCCCTGGGAACCATGGAAGAGCTTGACCTCGGCTTTCTCGCCGGCGACGGACTCCATGGTGATGGAAACGGCTTCTGGGCAAGAGCAGCGCTGAGTGCCGCCGGGTTGGATGTTACGCCAATGGCCGCCTACTACAGGCGCTGCGCAACGGCTTCACTCGGGGTCAACGGAGTGTTTGCCGGAGCGTCATGGTGGGCCGAGGGCGCCTTCACAGACGCCGACGGAACACGCTACGCCACAATAACAGCCGGGGCGGACCACAGGCTCGGGGCAAATGGTTACGGGTGGCTGGAATACACCTACAACGGCGCGGGAGCCCATGGGCCCGAAGACTATCCGGATCTCCGGGGATCCAAACCATACACCCTTGCCGGGGCGTATCTTCAGGGGAAAAACTACCTCAACCCTGGTGTCGCCCTGAGTCCCCACCCCCTGTGGAACCTTCAGGGAACAGTGACATGCAACCTCAGCGACCAGAGCGCTGGCTTCTCGCTGAACGCGGAGTTCCGTCCGGCGGACAACACCCTTCTGAAGGCCGGCTGCCTGTTTGGAGCAGGGAGCGAAGACACCGAGATGGGCCCGCAGAACAGGGGATACCTTGAGATGCGGTTTTTCCTGTAACAGGCTCGGGTGAGATGCCCGCAACGGAAACACTCTCCGTTAAGCGCAGGCAACAGTTGTTTTCAATAGTAAATCAATATGCCAATGAGATTAACCATATTGCCGGAGTGTACTGAGTTTCATATATACAACTGAACCATACAGGCCGTCCCGGCAGCCTTTGGTGGTTGAGCTTGCACGCATTCTCCTGCCGCGGGAAGTGGAGTTTGCTGAAATCATGAGAAGTACCGCGATCACAATCAAGGCAGTTGTACAGGGTTCTGCGGAAGAGGCGCAATGGAATTCTTTCGTGGAAAAATCCGCCAACGGCACACTGTTTCATCGCATGGATTTTCTCGCCTACCACCCGGCAGAGCGTTTCTCCTTTACGAATCTCATGTTCTTCAGGAACGAGAAGCTTGTGGCAGTTCTTCCCGGAGGCGTTGCAAATGGATGCTATCGCAGTCCAATGGGCGCCAGTTTCGGGGGATTTGTCTACATGCCCGGTATCTCCCTGGCGCTGTCGGACTCCATTCTCAAGAGTTTCACCGCCTGGTGCGGAAACAACGGAATCAAATCAGTGCGGCTCACTCCACCGATGCACTGCTATTGCACCAGCGCGAACGAGGCAATGGAGTACGCCATGCGGTACAACGGATTCATTCAGAAGGACCTTCTGTACTCATCGGTGATAGACCTCACCCGGGTTCGCACCCTTGACTATATCCCAGCCAAATCGCGCTACTCTGTTAGAAAAGCGCATAACATGGGGATTGAGATCATCGAATCGGATGATTTTGAAGCCGCCTATCCCATTCTTGTTGAGAACAAGAAGAAATTCAGCATTCTTCCCACCCATACTCTGGATGAACTGCGCTGGCTGAAGAAAACTCACGGTAAACGCATAACCCTTGTGCTTGCCCGTTACCATAATGAGGTAGTCGGGGGCCAGGTTCTTTTCGATACCAACAGGCACTGCACACTTCTCTTCTACATGTTTCACCTCTACAAGTACCGAACACTGCACACTGTAAACGCCCTGGTCTACGATGCGATGAAGCGGGCCATCGCAGGGGGAAAACGCTGGCTCGACTACGGTGTATCCGCCGACACCCTCAGCACAAACCCCCTTGAACCATCCTGGTCGCTGGTTCATTTCAAGGAGTCCGTGGGATGCACGGGATGCATACGCAGAACCTACGAACTGCGCCTTGATTAGCGTCTTTTCCGAGGATTGTGGAAACAGGCACTGCTGAATCAGAGATTTCTGACTACCCAGAAAGCCCCGAACACTATAGTGAACCCCAGACCCCACCACTGGGAACGATTCAGCCTGTTCCGGAAGACAATCGCAAATGGGGCCAGAAGAGCCAGTGCCGCAGCCAGTGGATTGTGGCTGAACGCCGGGGCGAACCTCAGGTTCAGTATGTGATGCATCGCGCGAAGGCTTCCACAGCCCGGGCAGAACAGCCCGGTGACGGCATGAAAGGGGCAGAAAATCGGAAGGTTCCATTCCCCGGGGTTGTTTCGGGCGAGGAAGACCGCCGCTGCTCCCAGAATCAGCACTCCGGGGGCTAGAAAACTTTTCCCAGGCTTCCGCACATCAGCCCGTAGGACAGGAAGGTGAGAATGGTGATGACCACCCCCCAGATCAGCAGGGCGCGGGTGCGGTCCGAAGCGGCCCGGGCCTTGGTGATTTCACCTGATTTCACCAGGGCGTCTACCTGGGTGGAACTGATTATCGCCGCGATGCCGAAGGGCAGGCAGCAGAAAGCGGTCATAAGAACCGAGAGAACGATGTAGCTTCGGATATTCGGTGGCGGCTCGGCTTTTGGCGGGGCGGGCAGGGGGCGACAGTAACCGCAGACGCCCTGGGCGTTCAGCGGCGCTGCGCAGTCCGGGCATTTCCCGGTGGCCTGAACGGGCTTCATCGGGTGCCCGCATCCCGGGCATGTGTATGCGCTTGTGGAAACCCTGTTTCCGCAATCCGGACAGATGATCAGAGGCATCCAGTTCCTTCCGCTGAACCGCCGGATTATCTCGGTTCGTGTCCCCACGGGCAAGGGCTGAAGTCACGCTCCCTCCGACCCGGCGATCAGGGCCGGAAGCCACCACAGAGCAGCGCCTTTTCTGTCGCAGCTGGCGAAGATCGCGTGTCCGGCTTCCAGAGAAAACCCCGGACGCCTGACAGTGCCCGGGGTTGCCGATACTTGTCAGAAAGCCGCCTCGAATCCCCCCGTCGGTTACGGTTCTACTGGGGGATTGTCACACCGTTCGGAACCTCGATGTTGCCCAGGGCTTCACGGAGCGCGGCCAGGGCAGCGCCGAACACGGTGACACCCAGAACCGCGCCAAGGATTGTTATCAATAGACCTATGCCCACGAAGATTAGCATGGCCCGGCTCCAGTTCTGAAGATTGACATTGGTGCTTCCGCTGAGGGCGAAAACCAGAAGAAGAATGATGTTGAGGAGAGGGATGAACATTGCCAGCTGCACCAGGAAGAAACCCCCGGTGGAAAATGGTTTGGTGCGGTCTTCGGTCATAGGTGAACCTCCCATGTCGTGTTTGTGAAAACTGCGGTGACGGATGAAAATAGGAACAAAGCTGATTGTCTGCAATCCCGGCGCGTCTGGCTTTGCGGTGAGGTCAAATGCCGCGGGGGGAGTTTGGAACGAAGACGGGAGTCGCGCTCAGCCGCTGCACCACCGCCATGCAAACGGGGTAGACGAAGCCTCCTGTTGAGGACAGCAGACCCGGCTCGGCGGGTGTTTCGCTGAAACTGATGAAGAGGCTGTCGCCGAGGAGCAAAACCCCTTCAACTGCCACTGCGGGGTTGAACTCCCCTCCCACATCCGCCCGTCTTCCAATGCCAAGAACGATCAGCATTTCGCTTCCGAAATCCACATCCGGAGATGATGGAGGAAACTCCAGCATGCCGATCTCCGGAGGAATGGTGAAGGTTTCGAACAGCCCGGCCCACTCTTCCGTGTCTCTGATTACCGCCTGAACCGGCTCCTCGAATGCCGGGCCGCCCTCAAGCAGCTGAAATGGAACTTCAACCCAATCATTGGGTTGTGCGGCAAGAAGCAAAAGAATCACCATGCTTTTCACCCCCGATGAAACTATGAGGGGCCGCAAGCCCCATGTCACCCCCGCCTGCAACTTCGACTGCACCACACAAGCAAACAAACAAATACCAATAATATACAAAAGTATGGGCTTGCGGATGCCCTTGGCATCACCCGGATGGGGAGAAGCGAAAACCACTGCTCACGCCGGGATATTTTCAAGCGATTCACTGTGATACGGCTCACGGATATGGTTTTTGAAGAAAACGGGATTGTGAGAGGTATTGACACGGTTTTTTTCAGAAATTATGAAGCGGCATGAAATTTCTGGACAGGGTTCACTACGAGTCACTTCTGCAGACTCTCGGCGGGACCCACAAACTCCTCTTCCCGGTTGGGAGCAAGGGGAAGTTTCATTTCAAATCCACCGACCAGTTCAACGCCGACCAGGCTGAAATAGGCGGTTATCGCGCCGTTGAGCCCATGAAGGCGTTTTTCTTCCTGGCCAGGGAAAAGGTTGCCGAGGCTTTTCGGCCCGAGTCACCCGGGGGCGGGGCAAAACCTCTGTGTGTGGTTGGCGCCAAGGCTTGCGATCTGAAGGGATTCTCCATTCTCGACCATGTCTTCCTCGATCCTGAATACGGCGACCCCACCTACAGAAAACTCAGGGCGGAAAGCATTATCATCTCGTCAGACTGCACCGACGCTCTGGATACATGCTTCTGCATGTCCCTTCAGGGCATGCCCTACCCCACCTCGGGCCATGACATCAACCTCTCTCCGGTTGAGGGTGGTTTTGTGGCCGAAGCCGGTTCGGAAAAGGGCGAAGCTCTACTCTCCGGGTTCCCCGACGCACTTCCCGATCAGCTTGGCCTCATGGAAGCTCAGCGTGCCCGGGTGATGGACAAACTTCTCAGAACAGCATCGGAAAACGGCACTCCCGGCGCGGCAGACCTGGCCGGCGCCGTGGGCAGAAAGTACGAAAGCGGGTTGTGGAAGGAAGAGGCATCCACCTGTGTGGAATGCGGCGCCTGCAATACCATCTGCCCGACCTGCCATTGTTTTCTTTTGTATGACCAGAAAGACGGCGACCACCACGGCCGTTTCCGGGTTTGGGATTCGTGTCTTATCAACGACTTCGCCCGGGTGGCCGGGGGTGAGAACCCCAGGGAGCACCTGTGGATGCGGCTTCGGAACCGGTTTGACAAAAAGTTCGATTTCTTCCCCAAGGTGGCCGGCGAGTTCGCCTGCACCGGTTGCGGCCGGTGTTCATCGGCATGCCCGGGGAAGATTGACATCCGGCGTGTTTTGAGAAGACTGGTGGAGAATGGATAAAAATCCCTACAGGTCAGTGAAAACGGAAGTCCTTGAAGTAATCACTGAAACCCCTTCCATCAAGACGTTCAGGCTCCGGCCCACGGAGCCTCTTACTTTCGCGCCGGGGCAGTTCATGGAGATGTCCATACCCGGCGTGGGAGAAGCGCCCTTCACGCCTTCATCCTTCTGCGGCGATACCGAGAAGATGGACATTACAATAGTGAAGGTCGGAAAGGTCACCGAGGCAATTCATGACCTTGCAGCAGGAGACATCATCGGTCTCAGGGGCCCATACGGTCACGGATACCCCCTGGAACACTTCAAGGGCAGGGAAGTCCTTGTGGTGGGCGGAGGCGTCGGGCTTGCCCCCCTTCGCACACTGATGTACTCCCTGTTCGAAATGCGCAAGGATCTCGCAAAGCTTGTTTACCGGGCCGGTTGCAGGCAGCCCTGCGAGTTTCTCTACCGCGATGAGATCACGGGCTGGCTTTCAAGGCCCGACCTCGACATCAAACTCACCGCGGACCAGTGCGACGAAACCTGGACCTGCGCCACGGGGCTGGTCACCTCCATAATGGAGGATTCATGTGTAGACCCTTCAAACGCCCTGGGGGTTTCCTGCGGGCCTCCCATCATGATGAAATTCGTGACCTTCAAGATGCTGGAGATGGGGATTCCCGCCGAGAGAATCTACCTCTCCATGGAAAAAAACATGTCCTGCGGGTTCGGAAAGTGCGGGCATTGCCGTCTCGGAACTTTCTACTGCTGCAAGGACGGCCCGGTGTTCACCTATGACCAGATAAAAGAGTTCCCCGGAATCTGGGACTGACCATGGAAGGAAGAACACCCTTGAACAGTGTGGAGCAGCTTCAGGGAAGAGTGGGAACGGAAGGGGCCGAACCCCGGAAACCCAGGCTTTTCATGAACCTTGACATATGCTCTTCCGAAACATGCCCGGGTTGCGTGATTGAATGCAGCTATCCCTGGCACCGGGAGATCAACCGGGGCATCCAGTCCGTAATCGAACTGGCCACCTACGCCCTGGTCTGCCGCCGGTGCGAAGAACCCCACTGCGTGATGGCGTGCCCGGTGGATGCTCTGGAAAAGATTGAGGAACGCGACGGCATGCTGGTGCGCCACACCTTCCGCTGTGTCAGCTGCAGGTCCTGTTCCCACGCCTGCCCCTACGGAACCATCTATCCGGAAATGGTTCCCCGTTTCGCCACGGTTTGCGACTACTGCCTGTCCCGGAGGGTATCGGAACCCGTCTGCATTCCCACATGCCCATACGGAGCCTTGACTCTGCTCGAAGGCGAACCCGACGACCCGGACAACTGCTTCGCAATAGGGGAAAACCTGCTGGTTCACTCCATTCACTGGAAGAAGGAGAAGGCATGACCCTGCTCTACCTTCTTGTCTACGGTTTTCTTGTTACTGCGGTTCTTGGCCTTGTTGCCAGCTGGGTGGATCGGAAGGTCACCGCCAGGGTGCAGTACAGGGTGGGTCCTCCGGTTCTGCAACCCCTGATCGACATCGTCAAGCTTCTTGGCAAGGAAACCCTGGTACCCCGGGGGGCATCTCGGAACGCATTCCTTGTTGCTCCTCTCATCGGGCTCGCCGGGGCGGTGGCGGTAGCCACGGTGCTCTGGGTAAACCAGCTCTACCCGGACCATGGCTTCACCGGAGACTGGATTGTGGTGATCTACCTTCTTACGATTCCATCGATGAGCATCATACTCGGCGGTTTCGCGTCGCGTAATCCTCTGGCCAGCATCGGCGCCAGCAGGGAGATGAAGCTTGTGCTGTCGTACGAGCTTCCCTTCATTCTTGCGATGCTTGTTCCGGTGGTGGGTTCCGGCGGCTCCATCCGCCTGGGAGAAATTCTTCTGGTTCAGCAGGGTTCCGGCGCGTTTGCCGGAAACATTTCGGGGATTCTTGCGCTTATCGTGGCGCTTCTCTGTGTTCAGGCCAAGCTTGCCCTGGTTCCCTTCGACGCCCCGGAAGCGGAAACCGAAATTGTGCACGGCCCCCTCATCGAGTACTCCGGTTCGGGCCTTGCGGTCTACAGGCTGACCAAGAACATGCTGATGTTCATCCTGCCTTTCCTGCTCATCCAGATGTTCCTTGGGGGGTTCGTATTCTCCGGCTGGGGAATACTGTGGAGCGTACTGAAGTTTGTGGGAATTCTGGCCCTGATAACCGTGATTCGGAATACCAACCCCAGGGTTAGGATTGATCAGGCCATGAGGTTCTTCTGGGGACCAATGACCATCATCGCCGCAGCGGCCCTTGTTCTGGCCCTTCTGGGCCTGTGAGAGGCAGGAAATGAGCCTGAAACTCAAAGCCCTTCTCAAATCCCCATGGGTGTTCCACCTCGCCACGGGAAGCTGCAACAATTGTGACATAGAAACGCTGGACTGCCTCACTCCCCGATTCGACATCGAGCGGTTCGGCATTCTTCTGGCGGGAAGCATCAAGCACGCCGATGTTCTTCTGGTCACCGGCTCATGCAACCGAATGAGCGCGGAACGCCTCAAGGTGCTTTACGAGCAGGTGCCAAAACCGTGTCTGGTGGTTGGAATCGGCAGCTGCACCGGTTCACGGGGGTTGTTCATCGATAGCTACAACTGCCCGGTTCCGCTGGACCACATCATCCCGGTGGATGCCTACATTCCCGGGTGCCCCCCGAAACCCGAGGCCATAATCGCCGGGGTGGTTAAACTGATAGACAAGGTTGGCAAAGGCTGATGACAAGGGATCAGGTTCTCAGAGATCTCCAGAACAGGTTCGGCGACGACATTCTCGATGTGTTCCAGAAGTCGCCGAAAAGGGTTTACATGGGCCTGAAACCCCGGGCCATCGCCTGGGTGGGCGAGTACATCTTCCGGGAACTCGGAGCCCGGTTCAACATCGCCACGGGAACCGACACACCTGAAGGCATAGAGATTCTTTATCACTTCACCCTTGAGGATCTGAACCTTATGCTGAACCTTCGGGTGCTTCTGGACAGGGAGAATCCCGTGATCCCATCCCTGGGGAAAAGCATTGAAGCGGTCAACTGGATCGAGAGGGAATTGATGGAGCTTCTGGGCATCACCTTTGACGGTCACCCCGACCCCCGCCGGCTTCTGCTTCCGGACAACTGGCCGGACGGCGTTTTCCCGCTCCGGCAGGATTACACCGAGTGGGACGACACCGCGATAAGAACCAGGGGTGTGTGATGGGCAGATCAGTAATACCCATCGGACCCTACCACCCCCTGCAGGAGGAACCCGAGTTCTTCACCCTGACCGTGGAGGGGGAGAGAATCGTCGAGGTGGATGTCCGGATCGGATACAACCACAGGGGCATCGAAAAGCTCTCTGAAACCAAATCATTCGACAACAGCACCTTCGTGGTGGAAAGGATCTGCGGTATCTGCTCCACCAGCCATCCCTTCGCGTACGTTCGGGCGGTGGAAGACATATTCCCCATGGAGGTTCCCCTCAGAGCGCAGTACATTCGAACCATTATCGCCGAGGGCGAGCGCATTCACTCCCACCTTCTGTGGCTTGGGCTGGCCGGGCATTTTCTGGGCTACAACACCGTTTACATGTGGGCCTGGAAACTTCGCGAGGAGATCCTTGATGTTATGGAGATCCTCTCCGGCAACCGGAACAACTACGCCATGTTCACCCCCGGCGGCGTGAGGCGTGACATTAAGCCTGAAGACATTCCAGGTGTTCTCGCAAAGGTGGATTCCATAGTTCCCACCCTGGAAATGCTTCGGGACGCCGTTCTCGACGACCCGGTACTGCACGCCCGGCTTAAGGGGGTAGGCATCCTGTCCAGGAAGGACGCCATCGAATTCAGCGCCCTTGGCCCCACTTCCAGAGCCTCGGGCGTCGCCCGGGATGTGAGGAAGGATTCCCCCTACGAAGTGTACGATCAACTGAAATGGGACATGATCGTCACTCAGAACGGCGATGTGTTTGACAAGGCGGTAGTTCGCATCCTTGAAACCTTCGAATCCATAAAGATTCTCAAGCACTGTTTGAACAACCTTCCGGAAGGTCCCATCAACGCCGGAATAGAAAGCATTCCCCCCGGCGAGGGCATTGGCCACATCGAAGCCCCCCGGGGCGAAACCTTCCACTATGTGCGCAGCGACGGCACAAATCGTGCGATACGGCACAAGGTCAGGGCTCCCACTTTCATGAATCTTCCCACATACAAGGCCACAATAGTCGGAGAAACGATTTCCGACGCCACGATCATCCTTGCCTCCATTGACCCCTGCTACTGCTGCACGGAAAGAATGGCCGTTCGGAACCACCGGGGAAGGCTGCTTTATGACGGGGAAGCCCTGGTTGCCCTCTCCAGGGCAAAAACCGAGAGCCTGAAGAGGAGGATGGGTAGAAAATGAGCCTTGAGAACCTTTTCAGCCTGAATCTCTTCAGTTTCACTCCCCTGGCCTGGCTTGCCGCGGCATTTGCGGGCCTCTTCTTCATCCTTGTGGTGATCTATTCCCTGAGCTTCATGAAGGGAAGGAAGGGGCTTTTCAGGTACTACCTCTATACAGTTCTCACCCTGGTGTTCACCCTGGGAGTCATCTTCGCCGACAATCTTCTGCTTCTTGTGGTTCTCTGGGGATTTCTGGGGCTTCTGCTCTACCTTCTCATAGGGTTCGGCAGAACCGATGCCACGCCCGCCACCGCCCGGAAGGCCCTGCTCATCGTCGGCGGGACCGACGCAATGATGCTGCTGGGCCTTGCTCTGGTCTGGCTGCTGGTCTACGGGCAGGGAACAGGCATTTCAGGGCTTGCCAAACTGTCCTTTTCTGGAATCACCATCCCGGTCGCCGGGGGAGTATCAACAGCCGCGTTCCTGCTCCTGGCCTCCGCCGCCCTGGCCAAAGCCGGGGCCATGCCCTTTCACACCTGGGTGCCGGATATGGCTGAAAGTGCCCCGATTCCCGTCACCGCCTATCTTCCCGCTTCACTGGACAAGCTCCTGGGTGTTTTCTTTCTCGCCAGGATTTCCCTTGAGCTGTTCACCCTGAACAACGCGATGGGAATAGTGCTCATGGCCATCGGCAGCATCACAATCATGGCGGCGGTCATGATGGCCATGGTACAGCACGACATGAAGCGGCTTCTCGGTTATCACGCGGTGAGCCAGGTCGGCTACATGGTTCTGGGCATCGGCACCGGAAATCCGATCGGCATAGCCGGAGCGCTGTTTCACATGTTCAACCACACCATATACAAATCCTGCCTTTTCCTGGCCGGGGGCGCGGTGGAGAAAAGCATGAAAACCACCGACCTTCACCGTCTCGGAGGCCTCGGAAAGTTGATGCCCCTGGTTTTCGGAGCGTTCTTCGTGGCCTCTCTTTCCATTTCCGGTGTGCCGCCCTTCAACGGCTTCGCTTCAAAGTGGATGCTTTACCAGGGCATTATCGGTACCGCCGGCACTGGCGGCTGGACCTGGATTCTCTGGCTCACCGCCGCCATGCTGGGCAGCGCCCTCACCCTTGCCAGCTTCATGAAGCTGATACATGCCGTGTTTCTGGGGCAGGCCTCTCCTCATGTAACCCGGGTAGCCGAGGAGAACCCTCCAAAAACCCCATTCGCCTTCGCGGTGCCCCTGGTGGTGCTGGCAGTGTTGTGTGTGGGCCTTGGTGTCTTCGCGGACAGATTGCCCTACGGTGAGCTTTTCAGCCCCGCTCTTTCCGCAGACCCGGTTTTCCCGGGTCTGTGGAGTTCCACCACCGCCACCAAGCTCATGCTTGCCGGCCTGTTCCTGGGGCTGGTGGTGTACATGCTTGGAACCGCCCGTAAAACCCGAACCACAGCACCCTTTATCGGGGGAGAAAGCCTCGACGACAACCCGCCCATAAGGGTTTCCGGAGTTGATTTCTACGGTACCGTAAGGGAGATGAAACCCCTGGGTCTTCTTTACAACTGGGCAGAGCAGAAGCACTTCGACTGCTATGTGGTGGGCCTCCGGTTCGCCGACTTTGTGGGGGGGCTTCTTTCCGGCCTGCATAACGGCCTTTTGAGCAGGTATGTGTTGTGGTGCCTGGCGGGACTGATCGTTCTCTACCTAACGCTGATTGGATGATGGAATGATTGAGCTTTACATCCTCCTGGCGCTGATGATCGTGGGTGCCCTGGCGGCGGTGGAGATGAAGAACCTTCTTTCCGCGGTGATTGCCGTGGGAGTGGTGGGACTGGGGCTCTCCATCGTCTTTCTTCTTCTCAAGGCCCCGGACATCGCACTGACTCAGCTTGTGGTGGAAATCGTGGCGGTGATTATTCTGATACGGGCCACCCTGAACATGAAGAATGCCGATGACTGGCTGGGTCCAAGGCCCCTTGGCGCCGTGATGGGTGCGGTTTTCATGGCCCTTACCGTATGGATGGGAATCGTGGTTTTCCGAAGCCTTCCCTCCTTCGGCAACCCGCTGATGCTGGTTTCCCAGCGTTACCTCGAGAATTCCGCGGCGGACACCGGAGCGGCCAACGTTGTGGCGGCGATCATTCTGGACTACCGGGCGTACGACACCCTGGGCGAGGCCACCGTGCTGTTCACGGCGGTGGTCGGCGTTCTTACGGTGATGCGCCGCAAGGGGGTGAAAAGCCATGGCGATCCACAGTGATGAAGGCGGCATGACCCTGGTGGTGAAAACCGTTACCAGGCTCACCGTGGGTCTCATCTTCCTGTACGGGGTGTACATAGTGCTCAACGGTCATCTCAGTCCCGGCGGCGGCTTCGCCGGCGGGGTGATCATCGCCCTGAGCTTCATGAATCTTGTTCTTGCCTTTGGCGGCAAAAAAGCCGTTGAAATCGTGAAAAAGAACGCCGTGACCGCAATGGAAAGCATCGGCGCCATCCTGTTCCTCGGCATCGCACTGCTGGGCTTCACCGAGGGCGGTTTCTTCCGAAGCTTTCTGTCGCAGGGTGAAACCTTCAAACTGATAAGCGGCGGCACAATCCCTCTGTCCAACATCGCCATATGCATAAAGGTGGGTGCCGGTCTTTTCGGGATTTTCCTCACCCTGATGGTTCTGATGGGAAGCGAAAGGAAGGAAAAATGATACACGCCTGGCTTCCCTATGTTCTATGCGCTCTGCTTTTCAGTGTGGGGGTCTACGCCGTTCTCAGCAAGAAAAATCTGATAAAGATCATAATGGGTATCATCATCGCCGAGTACGCGGTGAACCTCTTCCTTATCCTGCTGTGCTGGAGGAAGGACGGCGAAGCGCCGATCCTGCACCCCGGAGCGGTGGGACAGGTAATGGTTGACCCTCTGCCCCAGGCCCTGGTGCTCACCTCGATCGTTATCGGCCTGGCAACCACCGCGTTTCTGGTGGCGATCGCAATGAGGCTCCATGACCGCTACGGAACCTATGACATCACCAGGATTAGGGAGCTGAGGGGATGATGACTGCAGCGAACATTCCTCTGCTGGTGGCGGTTCCCCTGGCGGGAGCATTCCTTTGCGCCCTGCTTGCCCGGAAGTCCCATCCCATTGCAGACACCCTGGGAACCCTGACCGTTGCCGTCGTTCTTGCCCTTTCGATTGTTGCGGTGTTTTCCCCCGCCGCGAGCCATGCGGTGGGAGGCTGGCCGGCTCCAATGGGGATTCTGCTGGTTATGGACGGGCTTGCGGCATTCATGCTGGTCACCGTGAGTGTGGTGGCGTTTCTTGTCATGATCTATGCCCTGAGCTACATGAACGCATACACCGGCCGGTGGCAGTTCCACACACTCTTCCTCCTGATGCTGGCGGGAATGAACGGTGTGGTCATCACCGGCGACCTGTTCAACCTGTTCGTGTTTCTTGAGGTGGCCTCCATCGCAAGCTACGCGCTTGTGGCCTTCGGTACCGGAAAACACGAACTTGAGGCGGCTTTCAAGTACGCAATCATGGGAAGCCTGGGTTCGCTGCTGCTGCTTCTTGGAATAGCGTTTCTCTACGGTTACACCGGAACTCTGAACATGGCTCACATGGCCCGGATGCTCGGCGAACTGGGGCAGGCCCCGATCACCGTTACCGCGCTGGTGCTTCTGCTCAGCGGATTTGCCCTGAAGGCGGCCATCGTGCCTTTCCACTCCTGGCTGCCTGATGCCCACCCTTCGGCACCGGCTCCCATCTCAGCCATGCTCTCCGGAGTGCTGATCAAATCCCTGGGTGTTTACACCATTGCCAGGCTTGTGTTCAATGTGTTCGGCATAACCCCGGAACTATCAAACCTTCTTCTTGTACTCGGAGCCATCTCGATGGGCGTGGGAGTCATTCTCGCGCTTCGTCAGTGGGACATGAAACGGCTTCTTGCATACCACTCCGTGAGCCAGGTTGGATACATCATTCTCGGACTTGGGTTGGGAACCCCCCTGGGCATACTCGGCGGACTGTTCCATCTTTTCAACCACTCCATCTTCAAAAGCCTTCTCTTCCTGAATTCCGGCGCGCTGGAACAGGCAACCGGCACAAGAAACCTGAAGGAGATGGGAGGGCTGTCAAAAAGGATGCCGACCACCTCCTGGACTACCCTTTCCGCGTCCATGTCCATCTCCGGTGTGCCCCCCTTCTCGGGATTCTGGAGCAAGCTCATCATTGTGATGGCCTGCGTCGAGCAGGGGCAGTGGTTCTATGCCTCCTGGGCGATTCTGGTAAGCATCCTTACCCTGGCCTCCTTCCTGAAGGTGACCAAGTTCGCCTTCCTGGGCAGGCTCAGGAAACGCTTCGAACATGTGCGGGAGGTTCCCGTGGCAATGAGGTTCGGCATGGCGGTTCTGGCCCTGCTTTGCATATTGGGCGGCCTCATGCTTGTTCCCGCCGCCAAGGAAATGCTTCTTGACCCCGCGGTAAGGGTGCTTGACCACGGTGTCATCACCCTGGGGGAGGTGGTTAACCTGTGAAAAGCCGTATTCTGATGTTTCTGGCCGCATTTCTGGTCTGGTGCCTGCTGAGCTGGCCGCCAGACACGGCGCAGCTCATCGTGGGAGTCGCGGCCGCGCTTCTGGCGGCGATAATCATGGGCCGAATGTTCGTAACCCGACCCCACATGCTGAGCCACCCTGGAAGGGTGTTCCGATTCCTGTTCCACTACATCCCCGTTTTCGTCTGGGAGCTTGTCAAAGCCAATTTCGACGTGGCCTACAGGGTTCTTCATCCCGGCCTTCCGATTAAACCCGGCATCGTCAAGATGAAAACCGGGCTGCGGTCCGATATGGGGCTCACATTTCTGGCCAACTCCATCACCCTTACCCCGGGCACGCTTACGGTAGAGGTGGACAAGGACCATGGCCTTCTGTACATCCACTGGATAAGCGTGAAGGGCAGGGATGTGGAGACCGCCACCCGGGCCATTGGCGGGCGGTTTGAACCGATACTCATGAAGATATTCGAAGAGGGCTCGCCATGAAAACACTGAGATGGATTCTTGGAACGGTGGTCTTTCTGGGAATACTGGCGCTGATTCTTCTCTACACCGCCCGGGGGCCGTTCCTTCCGCAGGAAGTGAAGTACGCCGGTTTTTTCGCCCGGGCTCTGTACATAATCATACTCAGCTCTCTCATGGTTCTTTTCCGGGTGCTTCGGGGGCCCACTCCGGCGGACAGGATCGTGGCGGTAGACATCTTCGGCATCCTGGTGGTGGGGCTTTGCGCCATTCTGGCCGTAGCAACCGACCGTTCCTGGTACCTCGACATCGGTATCGCCTGGGGGCTTCAGAGCTTCATCGGTACACTGGCCCTGGCCAAGTTCATGGAAGGGAGGACCTTTGATGACTGACATTATCGGACTTGTGCTGATAGCAGCAGGCCTCGCCTTCGATGTCCTGGGCTGTCTGGGCTTGGTGCGTCTGCCGGATGTTTACAACCGGCTTCAGGCTTCCACCAAATGCGTTACACTGGGAACCTGCAGCATTCTCATCGGAACCATATTCATCACGGGTCTGAACTCCACTGGTTTCAAGGCCCTGCTGGCCGTGTTCTTTCTGGTGCTGACCTCCCCGGTTTCCGCCCACGTAATCTCCCGGGGTGCCCATAAGGCCGGTATTCGGCTCTGGAAAGGCAGCGAATGCGACGCCCTTTCCGAGGACAAGAAGGAGGCGGCGCAGTGAGATACCCCAAGCTTCGTGAGCTTGGCGAAGCCATAAAGGCTCTCTGCTCGAAGCCATACACCTCTGACTTTCCGAAGAAGCCCCATGTACCCCACCCGAATTTCCGGGGACAGCCCGAGTTCGACCAGGACAAGTGTCTGGGTTGTCTTGCCTGCGAGGAAGCCTGCCCCTCCGGGGCCATCGCCCATGAAGACATCACCGATCCCCCGGAAACCGCAAAGCGCAGAATGATACACTACACAGACACCTGCATCTACTGCAGCCAGTGTGAGGCGGCTTGCATCGCCAACCACGAGGGCATCAAGCTTGGGAACAAGTGGGAGCTTTCCTACTTCGACAGGAGCCAGGCGTTCGAGTTCATCGAGAAGGATCTGCAGCTCTGCGAAGGTTGCGGAACAGTAATCGCCACAAAAGACCATTTGAACTGGCTGGCAGACCAGTTGGGAGAAATGGCATTCTCCAACCCCACGGTCTACCTGGCAAGGCTTGCGAAACTCGGAGTAGCCCAGGGCAATATTGCCCCGGTTCTTAAAGACCGGGGACGTTCGGACAGGGTGAAGATCCTGTGCGTGAAGTGTCGCAGGGAGACAACCCGTTACGACGACTGATACTCTGGAGAGGCTGAAGGCCTTTCTTCTGAACAGGCCCCTGATTCTTGGAATAGGCAATCCGTTGAGGGGTGACGACGGATTCGGGTTGGAACTTGTTTCGGGGATCAGGGGCATTCCAATTCCGGTCATCGACGCCGGCGTAACACCGGAGAATCACCTGGGAGCAATCGCAAGACACAAGCCGGGAAGCATTCTGGTTGCCGACGCGGCGGAACTTGGAGAGTCGCCGGGAACGCTGATGCTTCTCAACCGGGGGGAAATTCTCGGGGTTGGCGGTTTCTCCACCCATAACATGTCCCCGGCGATGTTCATGACCCATCTGGAGGAACTCACAGGCGCGTCCATCCATATGATCGCGGTTCAGCCGGGAACCACCGGATTCGGTATGGGCCTGTCGCCGGAAGTGCGGGCCCGGGTGGATCAGTTGACGGAATTCATCCGAACAGCGGTTCAGACCGAACGATAGATGGTATGCCGCCCCTTCCGGGTGACTGCGAGCCTGCCCTGTTTCACAAGCTGTTTCAACGCGTTCCTGACATTCAGATCACCGTGGCTGCGGAATCTGCCGATTATCTTCGATTCACTTTTCCCATCCGAGCAGTACGCCACCAGTTCCGGCGCGATGATTCCCGCCCCATCCGGCAGTTTCTTTACAGGATGGACCAGTGTTGCCCCGGGGTTGATAGGATCCGTCTGGAAAGAGAGGTAATCCGCGTATGCAGTCAGCGCTTTGAGAAGAGCGGTTCTTATCTTCCCGCCCTCCCCTGTGGAACCATAGCCGTGAATCACCTTGATGGATGAGGTATCCCCGGCGCCGAGCTGTCTGTTGTAATGATCCACAAAGAGAGTCAGCGCTTCAGCAACAGAGCATCCATGAAGGTCTACCGTCGTCAATACTGCCAGGCCCCTTTCAGTTCAACCAACCCGCCCGCGCCGAATCGTTACTTACCGAAGACCGACAATCCTCCCGCCACAATCCAGGGAAGAAGCCAACCCCCGGAGTTCACCCTCTCTTTTGAAACACCGGAGATGTTCATCAGCATATCCCTGATATTGCCGGAAATCATGATCTCCCGGGCCGGGAAGCCGATTTTTCCCTTTTCGATGGTGTAGCTGTTCTTGGCAACCCCGGAAAAGTCTCCGCTTTCGCTGGGCATCCCCCCGGAAAACCTGCAGAGAAGCACTCCCTTCTCAACGGAGCCGATGAGTTCCGCAAGAGAGCTGTCGCCGGGTTCAATAACCAGCGCTCCCCCATTGTTCAACGAGCGTGTATGACCTGTCTTGTTGGCGCCGTACAGGGAGAGGAGGAAACTGTTAAGAACTCCCTTCCCGATGATTGTGCTGTTCTCGGCGGCGAAGCCGTCCGAGGTTATGTGGTAGCCGGAGGCAAGCTCGTCGGACAGAGGCATGGAATGCAGGGTGAGAAGACGCGACGCGACCGGCTCGCCGAGAGAGTCTTTGAAGATGGAGGTTCCCTTGATCAGGTGATAGTCTGAAAGGTACATGCAGATAATGCTGAGAAAGTCCTCGAGGCAGTCCGGGGTGATGATGACATCACCGATGAACTTTCCATTGAACTGCCGGGAGCGCACCTGCTCTGTGGATTGCTTCATAAGGCTTCTCAGGTTGCCCAGTTCGTGGAGGTTCTCTTCAAGGTTCAGGGATGAGACTCCGGTGTAGTTGAAGGAGGAGGTATCGGTCCCCTCCTTGGATGTGAACATCGGGAAGAAGGTGTATCTGCCTGTCCTTGAGGCCAGATCAACGCCGTTGGAGTTCATGTAGAAGGTTCGGGTGTTTGTAAAATCGAGAATAAGCTGCTCCAGGATCAGGCTGGGATGGTTGGTGCCGGAGTAGTCGATAAAATCCTGCATCCTGGAATACATGAGGTTGAGATTCGGAGAATCGGGCCCCTTTTCCAAGCTGCGGGGAGGTTGCTTCGGAGAGATATCGTTGGCGCTGTCGGTCTCGGAGGAGCATGCCATCTCCATTACCGTTCCGGCAGCTTCATCAATGGAATCGGCATCGGTTCCGTTTATGGACAGGGTTCCCCTCTTTCCATCCACAATCCCGCTGAGAAAGAGGTTGACATCGTCTGTTGATCGAAGCAGGCTGAACCGGCCGCCGTCTACATTCAACTCGTCCTTCCGGGTAAAGCGCACACGGCACTCGCACTTTTCAAGCCCCGCTTTCCTCATGGCATCAAGGCTGTGTTTTCCGATCTCCCTTCCGGTTTTCATTACCTTCCCCCCATGCTGATCCTGCATTTCAGGGCCGGGCCGCCCATGCCCACTGGAATGGGCTGTTTCTTCCCGCACATTCCGGCGCACGACCATTTCATATCGTCCGAGACATCCGTGACGGTTCGAAGCATGTCAAAGGCAACACCGGATATCGTGGTGTCTCTGATAGCCCTGCCCAACCGGCCGTTTTTGATCTCGTAACCCTGAACAACGCCGAACATGAATTCGCTGGTTGAATCCGCCTGGCCGTTGCTGGGCTTCATGAGGTAGTATCCCTCGTCAATGGAACCTATCATTTCATCAAGCCTGCCGGTTCCGGGAAGAATGGCGGTGTTCCGCATTCTTATGATGGGTTCATCATCGAAATTGAACGCCCTGGCGTTTCCCCGGGGCGTCGCATTGAAGTGCAGAGCCGATTCCCGGTTGTGCAGAAACCGCTTCAGGACTCCGTTCTCTATTATCACCGCGTCTTCCGCGAGAATTCCCTCATCATCCATGAACACCGGTACCGGGCAGGTTTGCCCCCGGGCCTCATTGGCGAAGTCGACCAGGGTTATCAGGGGGCTGGCGACCTGTTTTCCCAGGAAATCCCCAGCCACTGAACCACCCCGGACTATGTCGGCCTCCGTGGTGTGACCGATGGCCTCATGAGCCAGGATTCCCGCGAGATCAGCGTCAAGGATGCAGTCTCTCTCCCCTGTTTCGGGGTGTATTCCCTCGGCTTTCCTCATAAGATGTTCCCTGAGCTGCTCCAGCCTTTCCGCAAGGTCTTCGGGTTTCTCAAAAACATCCTCGAACTGTCCCAGACCCCCAAACACATCCCTGAGTTCCACAGGCTCGCCTCCGCTGTCGGTGGTCAACGAGACATATAGAATTGTTCTTGGAATCATGGTGAACGAAGATGAGCCGTCGGAGGTTATCAGGCTTTTTTCCATATCCAGGCACTGCAGTGATACGGTTCGGGATGCGACTCCGCTGAATCCGGCGGTGATCATCCGGTCAACCGACCTGACGAAGCCGATGATATCCTTCCGGGAAAGCCGGGGCTTTCCCGTGGAGAAATCCCGCTCCACCCGGCCTGGTTTGGAGGGAAGCGGGCCGCTGTTCCTGTTTTCCCTGCCGGACAGGAACCTGGCATTTTCCGTCGCGGACTTCACCACGGTTCTTATGCCGTCATGGCTTGCGTCGGGGTTCGATGCGAACCCCCACAGTCCTCCGCTGTACGCCCGGGCGGAAACACCGGTTACGGTCTGCCGGTGGTTCCCGATCACATCTCCGTTCACCACAGCGACCGCGGTCGTTCTGTTTTCCTGAACACGCAACTCGGTGTAGCCGGTGAACAGATCGGCATATCGGCCCAATTCCCTCAACACCATCTTTTCTCCCGCCGATGGAACCAGTGTGACTGACTTCAAAGCGACAATGAACTGATGAAACTATATACTGCTTGGGGCCACAGAGAAAGCTATTCCCTGATCCGGAAAACCAGATCGGTGCCGTAACACCGCACATGAAGCAGGTTCCCCCGAAGGTACAGGTATTCCGGCGCGGTTGGAACAGGAATCCTTCCGGCAACCTCACCGGTCCAACGGTTGAGAAGATAGATGAAATCATCTTCGTCGGTGAACCCATAGGCGCTGATGATGATATCATCCCTGACAATGAAGTTCGCCGCGTTTGCGGTCAGGGGGCCACTTCTCCAGAGAATCTGCAGTTTTTCAAGGTCGATGGCTGTAAGGTACCCGTTCAGTCCGGACGAGTTTGACGCATAGGTCCTGTGGGCGTTTGAAACATACAGGACACCGTCGTACAACTCCGCCCACCTGATCTGCTGGAAAGTGGATCCTGCGCCCTCCCCGGCGTAGCTGAGAAAATCCAGCACAATCGGTGGCCGGCCGGAGAGCGGTTCCGCAATTACAATGATTCTGTCATCCAGAACAACATTGAACCTGTTCGGGGGTGAGCCGTAGAGGGCGATGATTCCATCCCTGCTTCGAATCACCTGGGAGAGGTGAAACTCCCCTTCCCCGGGTGTGAGGAGCACTCCGGCGACTCCCGGTGGCGGTTCGGTTCCCCGAATGGCGTTGTTCGCGCCTCCGCTGTGAAATGTTCGGGATTGCCAGTCTTTCTTCCCCTCGAACCAGCTTTCGTAGTCGGTGACCATGTTTGGGCGGCTTTCCAGCAGTTCAAGGGAAACTCCCGCTGAAGGGCCGGTGGTCTGGTACTCTGGAAAAGGGGGGAGTTCAAGGGGAAGTGGAAGCACTTCGACGAATCCCGCCACCGCAACAACCATCGCGATCACAACTGTCATGCCTTCTCCGTTTCCAGTGTTGCCCGCCTTTTTCCGCAGGAAACTTCCATTAGAACACCAACGGTGATCGGGAGCGCCGTAAGAAGCAGGCCGCCGAACACTGCATACACCGTGTCCTCCGCGCCGACACTTCTGTCCAGCAGTATCCCCGTCAGCAGCAACAGCCAGAACACACCGGAGAGAATCAGCAGGATTCGGGCGGCAACCTTCCGCAGGTTTCCCCGGGAAGCCGGAATTGACGGAGAAGAAGGGGGTTTTGCCGGAACCGCGCCCCACTTGCCTGCTGAAAGGGCGCGGCCCTTTCTGAGGAATCGGATGCCCAGCAGGAAGAGGGCAACGACCAGCGGGACAACCAGCAGGGCCGCCGCGGTGCCGGACAGGGCCAGGGTGTTGTACGCTCCGTGCAGAAACCAGGCGATACCGAAGCCCCCGAGAATGTTTCTGTTCCTGATCGCTCGGGATGCGGCGAACCTGGCGTGCCCTATGAAGTATCCCATGATCACACCGGTGAAGGTATGGCCCGGAATGGAGGAAAGCGCCCTGGCGATACCAACCCCGAAACCGTGCTCCAGCACATAGAACAGGTTTTCCGCCATGGCGAAACCGATGGAGACCGTGGCGGCATAGACAATTCCGTCGTTTCGCTCGTTGAAGTTTCTGTTCCTCCAGGCGAAGAGCATTACCGTGAGAAGTTTCAGCCCTTCTTCCACCGGCGCCACCACCAGGAAGGATTGAATGCCCGAGCCGATGACCCCTTCCCGGGAGAAGACCGGCAGCCCCAGAACGGCCATTTCGATCAGAGCCGCGGGAACAACGGCCAGACACCCGAGAAACAGCATTTTGAGAACAAGGCTCAGGGGTTCGGGTTCGATACGGTCGAATCGCAGAATGTAGATCAGGAAGCCGATGGGAGGAGCCACCGCCAGAATCACAAGCAGAATCAGCCCCATGAGTTCACCTTCCCGCTCAGTGAAAACCGATGAGGCAAGCTAACGACGCGGTTGCATCCGGTCAATTCCCGAAACCCGGGTTTTCCCGTGACGAATAGTTGTGTATGGTTTTGGGGAAGAAGCAACACAAACCCGGAGGTTTGCAATGAAGAATCTCTGTTACGCCGCGCTGTTTCTCCACCCGTTTCCCCTGGTTTTCGGTGGCCTGCTGCCTCCCGCCATGGATGTTGCGGTTCTGGACGGTGGCACGCTGGTGGCGGGCAGAGACTTTCTCATGTGGGACGGAGGCATCCTTCGGGCGTCGGAGGTGGGCTGTGACCGCTTTTACCGGCCGACAACCTCGCCGGATGGAAGAACAGTGGCGGTGTGGGCCGGCTCCGATCATCTTAACTGTGTGGTTCTCGTGGGCGGGAATGGCGTGGAGATAATGGGTCCCTACGAAAGAGCCGGGCTTCCCTGCTGGGACAACCAGGGGAACCTCTGGTTCACCGCTGAGGGAAGTCTGCTACGAAACGGCGCAATGTCAGGGCATTCACTTGGCGTTCATCACATCTCCGTGGCCCCCGGGGCGGACCGGCTGGTTTTCACCGATCGACAGGACAGGCTTCTGGTGATGGACATGGCCTCGGGGAATGTGGATACCCTCTCCACAGAGTACAGGTTCTTCGGCCCCATCTTCGTTGGGGATGACATAATCGTTTCCCCCTCCCTGAACGGTGGAATCTGGATGTTCAAAGGCTCGGAAGCGGTCTATGTTGATCATGGGGAACAGCCGGCGTGGTGGCGGGAAAGAAACTCACTGGTTTACATCAGGACCACCGATGACGGCATGAACCTCACTTCTTCAGACATCTGGACGTGGACCTGTGAACAGCGGTCCCGAAGGCTTACAGACACCCCCTACATTCTTGAGATCAACCCCACTCCGGCACCGGACGGGGTTTATTTCGTGGATTCCTTCAGCGGAATGCTGGGTTTCGTCGAGGTTCCCCGGTGAGAGTGGGCGCTCTACCCTTACTGCTTGTTTCCGCCTTCACCGCCCATGGCTGGACTGTGTGCCTTGACCCCGGTCATGGCGGTTCGGACCCGGGAGCAACCGGCACATACTACCTGGAGAAGGAAGCCAACCTCGATGTTGCCTATCAGGCGCTGAACTACCTGTCCATGGTTCCGGATTGCGAATGGGCGGGGATGACCCGTACCGGCGATTACACGGTTTCCCTGGTCAACAGAGTGGCCTACGCGAATCAGAACGGGTTCGACCGGTTCATGTCCATCCACGAGAATGCCTTCAACACATATGTACAGGGAAGTGAAACCTTCTGCTATTCCCTCGATCCCGGCACCCCCGGTTACGATCTTGCGTCAAGGGTTCTGGACGACATCCTGTGGGCTCACGGTTACAGCAACCGGGGTGTGAAGGATGGGAGCTGGATCTATGTAATCGCCAACACCACCATGCCCGCGATTCTCGGCGAAGGCTCGTTCATCGACTACGACGCGGCCTGGAACGAGTCACACCGATACTTCACCAACTGGAACGACCACTCTGGCCGACAGGGTTTCGCCTACGCCCGGGGCATAAGCCTTCACATGGGAAGCACCCCCCCGGAATACGGCTCGGAAGGGCATATCGTAGACAACCTCTCCCCGGGTTTTTCGGTGAATTCCGAAGCCGATTGGAACACGGGCAGTTACGGAGAGCCATGGGGCCCGGACTACCGCTGGAGTTCCACCACCAACCAGGCCGACTGGGCCAGGTGGACACCGAATCTTCCCGAAGCGGGATGGCACGAGGTCTCGGTCTGGTACACCCATGGAAGCAACAGGGCTCCCGACGCTGTTTACACCGTTCATCACCAGGGAGGGGAAACCCAGTTCATCGTTGATCAGACTCAGAACGGTGGCCAGTGGATTCTTCTTGGGGATTTCCCCTTCAGCGCCGGGATTTCAGGATGGGTAACCCTGTCCGAAGCCGGAACCACACCGGAGCGGGTGGTGATAGCCGACGCGGTGAAGTTCGAGATGGGCTCCACCGGCATGGATCACTCCCTCCCGGCGGTCTTCGGAACCCGGCTTGAGATTGCCCCGAACCCCGGAACCGCGTTTCAAATCCGCTTCACACTTCCGGTTGAATCCGGGGTTCACCTGGCGGTTTACGACATTGCGGGACGGCTTGTGGAAACGATCCACAATGGCGCCGTTTTCCCCGGTGAAAGCCTGTTCGCCTGGAATCCCTCGGGTCAGCCCTCGGGAATGTACCTTGTCACTGCCGGTTCCAGGGAGTTCAACCTGGCCCGAAGGGTTTTGCTGCTGGACTGAAACAGGGCATCATCAAGCCGGCATCTTTTCGGGAAGACCCCGCTCCAGCCACCAGCTGTACACAACCGGCACAACCATGATGGTCGCCAGTTCAATGAGCATGCCGCCGAACACCGGAAGCGCCATGGGGCGCGCCAGATCACTTCCCCTTCCGGATGCCAGGAGAACAGGGACCAGGGCCACGAGGGTGGTTACCGTGGTCATCACAGCGGGTCTGATTCTCATTTCCACGGCTTTCCGAACAAGGGCTCGCACTTCCGGCCGGGTGCGGGGTTTATGCTGGTTCCGGAGCTGGGTGATGTATGTGGCCATGAGAACACCGTCGTCCACGCAGATTCCCAGGAGGGCGATGAAGCCCACCACAACCGCCACGGTCAGATAGACAGCTCCCTCCGGCGGAACGCCGATCATGCCCGCTGACCAGAGAACCGAATGTATACCCGGCCAAATGGCAATGAAGATAAACCCTCCCGCCACTGCCAGCGGTACGGTGCCCAGGAAAATGATCAGGGGAACCGACATGGTTCTGAACTGCATGTACATCAGAAGGAAAATCGTGGCAAGGCATATTGGTATCAGTATCGCGAACCGGTTTCTGGCCTGAATCTGGTTCCGGTAGTTGCCCACCCACTGGAAGTAGTAGCCCTCCGGCAGATCAAGCCTTCGCAGGTGCGGCTCCATATGCCGTTCTTCCTGAACGATTCTTCGAAGCAGTGCGTCCGCTTCTTCCACCAGCCCGCCTTCATCCCTGCCCTCCGCGTTCAGCATGACATATCCCACCAGTTCACCGTTCACGGAGCGGATCATGGCGGGTCCCCGGACCGTTTCAATCGAAGCCACTCTGGACAGGAGCACCCGGTGTTCACTTCCGTGAACGGGGATGTATATCCTTCCAATGTCCGCCGGTTCATCCCGCATCTCCCTGAAGTATCGGGCTCTGACGGGTATCCGCTCCCTGCCGCTGCGTACTGTGGTGGCCACCATGCCCGACATGGCTCCCTGAAGAGCCGTGAGCACCTCCTCAACCGTCAGCCCGTAGAGAGCCGCCGCCTCCCTGTCCACCGTAACTTCAAGATAAGGCCGTCGGGTTGCTCTCATTGCGGAGACATTGGCGGTTCCCGGAATTTCCCTGATGATGCCTTCAGCGGCTATGGCGATCCTTTGCAGCTGATCCACATCGTCACCGTGGATTTCAAGACCGATGCTGGTCACAATTCCCGACTGAAGCATCACTATTCTTGTCTCGATGGGTTGAAGCCAGGACGGGGCTATTCCCGGCATTCGAACAGAAGCCCGAAGAAGCGAGAGCAAAGAATCGGCGGTTACGCCTTCCCTCCATGTTTCCCGGGGGTTGAGGGTTATCACGGTTTCAATCATGCCCACCGGGGCCGGATCCAGTGGAGAATCAGCCCTTCCCGCCTTGCCCACCACCTGCCGAACCTCGGGTATCCGTTCCATGGCCCGGTTCTGCCGAACCATGACATCCACGGCTTCGTTCAGCGACGCCTGGCTCAGTAGAGAAGGCATGAACAGGAAGCTTCCCTCGTCGAGGGGGGGCATGAACTGTGTGCCTATCCCTGGCAACGCCTTCACCAGCAACTGAACCGGCCTGATTCTGTCCGGATTGATCCCCAGTGACCGGATCGGCAAAAAGAGACGATCCGCACCGAAAACAACCAGGGTTCCCCCGGTGATAACAATAAGAAGCGCTGCCATAAACCTGCCCCTTCGGGCCATGGCCAGGTTCAGAATCCCCGCGTATGAAGTGGCCAGCCGCTTTTCGAGCCTGTCCCTGAAGGCGCTTTCCAGAGGCTCCGCAGCCATCCGGTAAGCGGACAGGGAAACAAGCGCGCCGGTGATCGCCGCCAGGAACCATGGCTTCAGGGGAGGCAGCCAGGCGCCGGCGGAAGCCGAAGCCCAGGCTGCCACAAGACCCAGACCAAGGCAGGAAAGCAGAACTCTGGAACGCCTGCCCTCGGGGCCCTTTCTGCCTGCGATCATGAATGAGGAAAGAACCGGCACAATGGTGAATGCCATGAGCCCCGCCGCCAGCAGAACAAGGGTGTTGCTCCAGGCCAGGGGCACGAAGAGCTTTCCGCTCTGCCCCTGCAGAAAGAACACCGGAATCCCGCTTATCACGGTTGTTGAGAGGGAAGTGAAAACCGCCGGGGCGACCCTTCCCACAGCCCGTGGAATTCCCCGTCCCGAAGAGCCCAGGGCATGCTCCTGGTGTATGCTTTCAGTGACCACTATACCCATGTCCACAATTGTGCCGATTGCTATCGCTATTCCGGCGAAACTCATGATGTTGGCGGTAACTCCCAGAAGACGCATTCCTATGAAGGTCAGGAGAACCGCGAAGGGCAGTGTGGAAGCAACCACCAGAGAGGTTTTCACATGCAGAAGAAAAGCAAGAACAACCAGCACCGTTATCACGATCTGCCAGGTTATGGCATCGGTGAGTGTTCTCATGGTTTCGGTTATCAGCTCCCGCCGGTCGTAGTAGGCGGCAACCTCCACACCGGGCGGCAGCGCCGAGGACAGCCTGTCAAGCCTTTCCTCAACCGCTTCGATAACCGCAACAGGGTCAGCGCCGTGGCGCATCACCACAATTCCGCCCACCAGTTCGCCCCGGCCATCGGCCAGGGCGCCCCGCCTGAAGCCGGGGCCAAGGCTCACCGACGCCACCTCTCCCACGGTAACCGGACGGCCTCCCACCACTGCCACAAAGGATGACTCGATATCTTCAATGGAACGGATCCTGCCCACGCCCCTGACGATGAACTCCATGCCCGACTGTTCCACCGTCCCGGCACCCACATCTGTGTTGGCGGCGGCAAGAGCGGAGTTGATATGGTGAAGCCCCAGACCCAGGTGTCGAAGCCTGTCCGGGTCCGCCTCGACAAGGTACTCCCGGCGGAACCCTCCCACGCCGGCAACCTCGGACACCCCCGGAACACTCTGAAGGGCAGGCATTATCGTGTAGTCCTGAATTGACCGGAGTGTGGCGAGATCATAGGGCCCCTGCACCGTGTACCAGTAGATCTGACCAAGGGGGGTTGCGTCCGGGCCCAGGCTTACCGCCGCTTCCGCCGGAAGAGATGCCGATGTTTCCGCCAGCCGTTCGGAAACCCTTTCCCTGGCCCAGTAGAATTCCACCCGGTCGCCGAAAACCACATATATCTGCGCAAAACCGAAGGAAGATGTCGCCCTCACCTGAGCCACGCCGGGGAGACCCTGCAGGGAGGAAGCCAGGGGGTAGGTGACCTGATCCTCCATGTCTCTTGGGCTTACACCGGGCCAGTCAACAGATACGATCACCTGGTTTTCCGACACATCCGGCAGGGCATCCACCGGAAGGGTTTCAAAGGCCCAGATGCCGATTCCGCCAACCGCGGCTCCCACCATCAGGATCAGCACACGGTTTCGCAGAAGCCGGGAGATGAAGCGCTGTATCACCGGGTTTCCGGTTCAGGCTGGATCATCAGTGAAGGAAGACCGGTAAGCTCAGCCTGCGAGTCCAGCAGGAACGCTCCCTGGGCAGCCACGATTTCGCCCTGGGACAGCCCGGAAAGCACCGGATAATAGCGTTCGCCGCCGGTGGAGTATGACATTGGGCCGACCAGAACTTCTCTTGGCTCAAGGCGAACCCCGAGCGAGGGGGAAGGAATTCTTGACGGCGGAGGCGCTCCGGCGCTGTCCGAAGAAAGAACATAAACGATGTGTCTGGTGCCAAGAGAGAGAACACTGGAAGCCGGAACCCCAAGGTCGGGCTCAGCGGAACCCCCCACTTCACTTGAAATGATGACTTGCACCAGCTCACCGGGAAGCAGCGGCACGGAAGGCGCTTCCGCCACCAGTCTGGCGGTGACGGTTCTGGAGGAAGGTTCGAAGAAAGGATCCTTGTGGGTTACCGTGGCGGTTACCGGTTCACCCCGGGAGGAAAGAACCATGACAGTGTCCCCCGGCATCAAAAGCCCCGTCTGTCCCTCCAGAAGAGGTGTTTCTATCCAGACATCGCTGAGGTTGGCCACTTCCAGCAACACCTGTCCCGACCGAACCCAATCGCCGCTTTCCACCTGCCTGCCCGTAACCGTGCCCGCGAACCTGGATACCACCGGCAGAGATTCCATTACACTTCCACTTTCAGCGATGTCCGCCATTATCCACCGGGGAACCCCAAGCTGGCCCAACCTGTGTCTGGCGCCCCGGACAAGCACGCTGTCTTCGGAGCGAAGGGCGTAGAGAAGGTCATTCTGGGCTTCAATGAGTTCCGAAGAGTAAATCCAGGCAACAGTGGCACCGCTTTCCAACCGCTCTCCGGTTGCGGGTGCCGGGAATCGGTCTATCCGCCCCGTGGTCCAGGCGGTCACCACCGCCCGGGATGTTTCCGCAGCGGTGACAGTACCCGGCAACCTGAGCCTGGTCTGCAGCTTCAGGGATTCGACCCGAACCAGCGTAAGCCCTATGAGTTCCCTCTCCACCGCGCCCACCGTGACCGCCCCGGTGGAGATTCCAATCTCTTCAAGGTCCATGCCGCACACCGGGCAGAGACCGCCGAACTCAAGCACAACGCAGAGCATCGGGCATGCCCACCGTTCCGGCCCATGCTCCACCTCATGAAGGCTGAGTTCCTCCTCGGATATCAGAAAGAGCCCGGGGCTTGCCAGCAGCAACAGAGCCAGAACCAGCGGCACCGAAAGACCCGCCCACAGAGAAGGCTTCAAGTCAGTTCCCTTCAGCTTCGAGGAGGCTTTCAAGGTGATCGGAAAGCATGGATTTCACAGCTTCGGTTACACCGGGGTCATCAAGCAGAAACGGAATGTAGGCCTGGGGATCACCCTTGAAAGCGGTTTCGCAGCCAGGGCAGCAAATGCCGATGTTAAACCCCTCCCACTCGAAGGCCTGCCCTGAAACCACAGCGGCGCCCATTACCGGGCACTTAGTGTTTCCCACATCCACAACTGCCGAGTGATCTTCCGGTTCAGCCCGGAGCTCTGAAACTTCTCCCGGCTGCCGGTTTCCTCCACAGGCGGCGGACACCGCCAGTGCGGCAAAAACCGCAATGCCCGCGCCCCTCAGCCAATTCGTTCTCCGCATCATGCCTCGCCTTCCCTTGATTGACCGTTCTGAAAAGGATACTATAATGATAAAGAATTGTTCCCTCCATGACAGTCGGGCTTCCCGTTGACGCCCGGGCCGCAGGTTCCCATTGTCTTTGGGACTGGCGGTATGGAAATTGAAACCCGGGAGGAAGGAGGCTTCGGGAATGGCGCGAGGAAACTGGCCCGACCATGGTCGAAACGGACCTGGAGTTGCTTGGAGGGCGATTCTCTACGGGCTTCTGGTTCTTCTGCCGCTGCTTTCAGCCATCGTTTCAGGGGATTTGTCCGGCGAACCCGGCGCAGAAACTCTGGGCAGGACCTTTGCCATTGTGGGCATGGCGATCCTGATGCTGCAGCCGGTTCTTGCGTCCCGGTTCCACTGGGTTGAGAAACCCTTCGGCCTGGACAGGCTTCTGCGTATTCACCGGACCACCGGTATGGCCGCCGGAGCCCTGCTTCTGCTTCATCCTCTGGCACTGGCCCTGGGAGCCCGGGGATTCGGGTTTCTTGTTCGGGCGGGTCTTCCCTGGTTTCTGGTTGTGGCCCGGGGAACCCTTCTTTTCATGATTCTTTTCGCTCTGGCAGCCCTGTTCCGCGGCGCCATGAAACTCCCCTTCCAATGGTGGCTGCGTTTTCACGGCGGCGCGACCCCCCTGATTCTCGTCGGCGCTTTCCTTCACAGTTGGGCCATCGCCGTGCGCTATCAGTCCCTCCCCTCCCGCTGGATCTGGACAGGCCTTTTCGGGTTCGGAATGGTCTCATGGCTTCATCTGATGCTGGTTCAGCGCCTTGGAGGCCGGAGCAAAGCGTACTCGGTGAAGGAAGTAACAGCCCTCACCCCCAATGTATGGAATCTGGTACTGGCTCCGCCGGACCGGGCAAAGAGGCTGGAGTACCTGCCGGGCCAGTTCCTTTTCGTAACACTGCTTCGGGCGGAGGGACTTCCCCGGGAGGAACACCCCTTCACCATCTCATCCAGCCCCACCCGAAGGGACGCCATTACAATAACCTGCAAGGCCTCAGGTGATTTTACCGCCACCCTGGGCCAGACCCGCCCCGGAGACCGGGCGGTGGTGAACGCCCCCTTTGGCCGGTTCTCACACCTTCTGCGCCGGGAGTCGGAAAGGCTGGTCTTCATTGCGGGAGGAATCGGGATAACCCCGTTCATGAGCATGTTGAGGTACATCCGGGACACCGGCGACGACCGGGAAGTGCTTCTCATCTGCGCCAACAGGTCAGAGCGGGACATCGTCTTTCGGGAAGAGCTTTCCGCCATGGAGGCCCTGTCCCGCCCGGTAGTGTCGGTTGTTCATGTGCTGAGCCGCCCCGACCCGGAGTGGAAGGGCGAGAAGGGCTATGCGGACGGAGCATTCTTGAAGAGGGTCGTCGGGGATGTTACCGGGAAACTTTTCTTCATCTGCGGCCCGCCTCCGATGATGGACGGTGTCGCCGGGGCCCTGGCGGTGCTGGGGGTTCCCCCGGAGGATGTCAACATGGAGCGGTTCGCCCTCTGAGGCGCCGAAGGCTCAAAAACCGAAAAACTTCCCCATGAGCCGCAGAGCCGTGTCACGACCCAGAAGCCGTTTCGCCCAGTAAGCTTTCCGGGCGTTTCCCCCCACCAGGTAACAGAAGCGGGGCCTGCGAGACTCCATGGCCCGCACCATAACCCTGGCAACACGCTGGGGGGGAATGCCGTATCGGCTGTCGATCCGGGCCACCACCCTGGCATAGCGTGTGTCGACTTCACTGTCACCCCGGGGGGAATAGGTGTTTCCGGTTTCGTTGAAGCCGGTGTTCACATTGCCGGGGTGGATCACGGACACCCGGATGTCCCGGTGCTTCAACTCATTGAAAAGGGATTCGTAGAACCCCTCAAGACCCCATTTGGAAGCGGAATACAAAGAGGACATCGGAACTCCCACACCGGCCGCGATGGAACTCACTCCGAGAATCGACCCCCCATCCTCGATAACCGGAAGGAAATCCCGCACGAGTTTTATGTGCGAGGCCAGGTTCACATCAAGCACCGAATCAACAAGGTCGTCGGAGAGGAAAGGCACCGGATGAGTGCTGTGAACCCCGGCGGGAATCATCAGGGCTCGAAGCATTCGCCCCCGGGATTTGAACTCACCGGCAATCTCCCTCACTCCTTCTCTGTCGGTGATGTCCAGGGTGACGGTTTCCAGGCGTGTCCGGGAGGGATGATTCAGGGTTTCCAGCAGGAGACGGTTCCGATCCACCGCAATCACCCGGAAGTTCTTCTCGAGAAGCATCTCCACAGCGGCCCTGCCGATGCCCCCGGCGGCGCCGGCAACCAGCACATTTCGTTCCCGGTCATTCATGAGGTTTTCCTTTCTTTCCGGCCACCGGGCCAAGTATATGATGAGGCGAAGCAGCTTCAAACCACACGCACCTGTGGCCCCGCTGTTATGTATAGTAACCGGATGAAACAACCAACTCCCCCGGAAAGACTGAGGCTGCTGGTAAGCGGAGCTGTGCAGGGCGTGGGTTTTCGGCCCTTCGTTTACCGGCTGGCGGGCGAGCTGGGGCTATCGGGAAGCGTTCTGAACTCGTCGTCCGGTGTGATGATCGAAGTGGAAGGCCCGAAGGCCGCCCTCGACCTTTTTGTTCTCCGGCTCTCGGCGGAGAAACCCGGGAACGCCCTGGTAAACTCAGTGAAGTCGGAGCGGCTTCCCGCCACGGGTGCATCGGGATTCACCATAGAAACCAGCCTTGCCGGAACCCCCTCGACCCTTATCTCACCCGACCTGGCTGTCTGCGCCGAATGCGCCGGAGAGGTTGCGGACCCCGCGGACAGGCGCTACAGATACCCCTTCACCAACTGCACCAACTGCGGCCCCCGCTACTCCATCGTTCTATCCCTGCCCTACGACAGGCCAAACACTACCATGAGGGGCTTTGCCATGTGCCCCGATTGCCGGAGCGAGTATGAAGACCCCCGGGATAGAAGGTTCCACGCCCAGCCGGTTGCCTGCCCCCGGTGCGGGCCGGAAGTTGTCCTGTGGGACTCCCGGGGAAACACGCTGGCCCGAAGGGAGGAGGCCCTCTCCGGTGCTGCAAATGCCCTTCTTGAAGGAAGTGTGCTGGCCCTGAAGGGGCTTGGCGGTTTCCAGCTGCTGGTGCGGGCCGATGCCCACGGCCCGGTTTCGGTTCTTCGGGACCGGAAACGAAGGCCCTCGAAACCACTGGCACTGCTTGTTGGAAGCCTGGCGGAGGCGGAGTCCCTGTGTTTCATGGAGAACGGCGAAAGGGAGATGCTTTCATCCCCCGCGTCCCCCATAACCCTTATGAGAAGAAGGGGCGCGGGAGTTTCCGAACTGGTTGCGCCGGGCAGCGCCTGGCTTGGAGTAATGCTGCCGTCCACTCCACTTCACCTGCTTCTCGCCTCCGACACAGGCGTACCTCTGGTGGCCACCAGCGGAAACGCCCCGGGTGAGCCGATATGCATCGATGAGAATGAAGCCCTGGAAAAACTGCGAGGTGTGGCCGACCTGTTCCTGGTTCACAACAGGCCCATCGCGAGGCAGGTCGATGACTCCGTCGCCGCGTGGCTTCCCGACGGCCCATTGATGCTGCGCCGGGCCAGAGGCTACGCGCCGCTGCCGGTTCGCACACCCGGCGCCAAGCCTGGAGTGCTGGCGGTCGGGGGCCACCTGGCCTGCACCGGAGCAGTGTCCCTGACGGACGGTGTTGTTCTCAGCCAGCACATAGGCGACCTCGAAACCGTCGCCTCGGCGGAAGCCCATGCAGGCATGCTTTCCGACCTGCGGTCCTTCTTCGGGCCGGTTTCCAGGGTTGTGAGGGATTTGCATCCGGATTACGCCTCCACCGCCAGGGCTGATGCCATGGGGCTTCCGGTGACCCCGGTACAGCATCACTTCGCCCATGTGCTGGGCTGTATGGCGGAAAACCATGCCCGGGGCCCGGTTCTCGGCGTGGCATGGGACGGGGTGGGCATTGGTACCGATCTCCGCCCCTGGGGTGGAGAGTTCCTGCTGGTTCGGGAGGATGGGTCATGGGAAAGAGCCGGTCATCTCAGGCCATTTCCCCTCCCCGGCGGCGACGCCGCGGCCCTTGAACCGAGACGCAGCGCCCTTGGGCTGTTATGGGAGATGTTCGGAAGGCTGGCCGGGGAATACGGCTTCAGAGCAGGGGAGTTGGCGGTGATCGAAAGAATGCTTTCCAGGGCTGTGAATTCCCCCCGAACCACCAGTGCCGGAAGGCTTTTCGACGCGGTTGCCTGCCTTGCGGGGGTCGCCTCCGTCTGCTCTTTCCGGGGCGAGGCGCCGGCGCTTCTGGAGAGTCTGGCGGATGGAACCGGGGCCGAACCCGGGTATCCCATGGCGCTTCGGGAATCTTGCCGCCCGGTCATTCTGGACTGGGAACCCATGGTTCACGGGATTCTGGCCGACATCGAGAGTTCGGTGCCTCCTGCGGTGGTGTCACGAAGGTTTCATGAAGGTCTGGCCGACTGCATCATGGGCGTTGCGCGGAATGCGGGTGTTCTCCGGGTGGCGCTGACGGGAGGCTGTTTCAGCAACCGTCTGCTCACCACTCTGGTTATGGAAAGGCTTTCCGGGATAGGTTTCCTGCCGCTTCGGCACCGATGGGTTCCACCGGGTGACGGAGGCCTTTCCCTGGGGCAGGCCGCTGTGTTGAGCCTGTTTCCCGAAACATGGGGAGTGACATGAAAAAAACAAAGATTGTTGCCACGATCTCGGATCTGAACTGCTCGGAGGGGTTCATTCGGGATCTATTTACCGCGGGCATGAATGTGGTAAGGCTCAATTCGGCCCACCAGTCCATCGAAGGGTCGCTCAGAATCGTGGAGTCGGTCAGGGCTGTGTCCGACAGGATAGCGATAATGATGGACACCAAGGGGCCCGAGATTCGCACCGCGCCCCTGAGCAAGCCGGTGCCGGTGGAAAAGGGGCAGGTGATAAGCCTTTGGGGCATGGGAGAAGGCAAGGCCCCTTCAGATGGAATTCCGGTTTCCCACCAGGGTTTCGCCCGGGATGTGCCCCTGGGAAGCACAGTACTCATAGACGATGGTGACATAGGGCTGGTGGCGGAGGAGGTGAAGGGGGATTCCCTCTTGTGCCGGGTCATGAACAGCGGCGTGATTGGCGGCAAAAAAAGCGTCAACATTCCAAATGTTTTCATCGACCTGCCCGCGGTGAGCGACCAGGACCGGAAGTACATCGATTTCTGCATCGAGAACGGGCTGGATTTCATAGCCCACTCCTTCGTGAGGGACAGCCGGGATGTTAGGGCGGTACAGAGCATTCTGGACCGGCGGGGAAGCCCCATAAAGATAATCGCCAAGATAGAGAACCAGAGTGGAGTGGACAGCATAGACGATATCCTGGATCTGGCCTACGGGGTGATGGTGGCCCGGGGGGATCTGGCCATAGAGATTCCCTTCGAAAAGGTTCCGGGGGTTCAGAAGATGCTGGTGAACAAGTGCATCGAGAGAAGAAAGCCCGTGATAATAGCGACCCAGATGCTGCACAGCATGATCGGAAGCCCAAGGCCCACCAGGGCCGAAGTGAACGACGTGGCCAGCGCCATCTACAACCAGACCGACGCGGTGATGCTAAGCGGGGAAACCGCGGTGGGAAGCTATCCGGTGGAGTCGGTGAAGGCTATGGCCGCCATCGCCCTTGAGGTGGAGAAGGGCAAGGAGCCCCTGAACAACATTCCCATCGTGGTGATCAACAACGAAACATCGGCGTATCTGATCAAATCCGCGGTGAAGGGAGCTGTTCGATTGAACGCCGCCGCCATCATAGCTGACACCACATCGGGCCGAACCGTCAGAAGCCTCTCCGCCTATCGGGGGAACAGGCCGGTTCTGGCCATGTGCTACAGCGATGATACCTATCGCCACCTGGCGCTTTCCTACGGAGTGCATGCCCGCCGGATGTGTCCGGGTGCGGTAACCCACCAGTTCATAGGCGACGCCCTGACCCTGCTGACCCGGGAAGGAACCCTGGGTGAAGAAGACCGGGTGGTGGTGGTTGGCGGAAACTTCGGCAGAAGCCGGGGGGTTTCATTCGTGGAGATAGGCCTGGTAAGCGACCTGATCGAGGCAAGCGGCAAGTGATTGATTCATGGGCGGGGCGGGGAAATGCTTCCGGCCCTGGCCCGGATCGTCTCAGCCGCCGCCATTCCCGAGGAGAATGCCCACTGGATGTTGTAACCGCCGGTGTCTCCGTCCACATCGATGACCTCTCCGGCGAAAAACAGGTTCGGCTGAATTCTGGATTCCATGGTGTTCCTGTTTATCTCTTCCCTGGACACTCCTCCGGCGGTGGCCATGGCGGTGTCGAAGCCCCCCTTTTCCCTGACAGTGAAGGGGAAGCGGGTTACGAGTTCCAGCAGTTTTCGCACCCGGTTTTTCCCCAGTTCCGCCCCCCGGGTTGAAGGATCCAGTTCCCCGTGGGCAAGGACGGCGTCCGCCAGCCTCTCCGGCATGCCCAGGCTTCTCAGAATGTTTCTCGCGGATTTTCCCGCACCGCTGCCCACCGCCTGCGCGAGCCGGGTTTCCGTATCCCCGGGGCCGAGGCCGGTGAGGGAAACATGGACAGTGTCTTCTCCGGCGATGCTTCGGCTGAGATCGAGGATGCCCGGCCCGGACAGGCCGTTTCGGGTGAACAGGATGTCTCCCTGGCCGGAGGTGACTTTTCTTCCAGCCCGATGTACCGCGATAAAGCTGTTTCTGACTGATATCCCCGCAAGCTCACCAAAACGGCCTTCCTTTACATGAACCGCAACAAGGGCCGGGGTCACCGGTACGACGGTGTGTCCCAGGGATTCCGCAAGAGCGTGGCCGTCGCCGGATGAACCGGTTTCCGGATAAGACGTTCCACCGCAGGCGATGACCAGGAATCGGGAGTGGAAACCGCCGTCGTCGGTTCTCACATAAAAACTCGAACCATCACGGGAAACCGAGGCGACCCGGGAGTTGAAACGCATCGCAACCCCGTTCCGGGAGCAGCGGTGGAGAAGCAGCGAAAGCACTTCGCCTGCCCTCTTGTCCGCCGGGAACAGCTTGCCGTCCTCCCGGGCAATGGTTTTTACTCCGCCGGACTCGAGAAACCGGCATAGATCATCGCTGGTGAAGCGGTGAAGAGCGGGTTTCACGAAGTTTCCCGCGGCGCCGTAACGCCGGACGAAGTGCTCCACACCGCCGATGTGGCTGAAGTTGCACTGCCCGGAGCCCGAGAGAAGAAGCTTCCGTCCCGGGGAGGCGTTCTTCTCTGCAAGAAACACCCCGTTGTTTTCACAGCATGCGTTGAGGGCGCAGAACAGCCCAGCCGGACCTGCTCCGATTACTATGGTGCCGTAGTTGTTCCGCATCCTGATCGGTTCTCGAACCCTTCGGTGCTTCCCCATACTCATGGTGGGTGGAGTCAAAACGAAACCACACAAGTAATGCCGGTTTCAAATATAATATCCCAGTTATCCTGAACCGGCCGACAGTCCCCCTGCATTTCAAGGAGGGTCATCTTTGATTACCGTGGCTGATGTTTCCAAAAGCTTCAGGTTGAGCAGGGAACAGAGGAGGGAGCAGCGGAGAACACCCGCGGAAGGCGTGAATGCCGTTGAGAATGTGAGCATGGTCTGCAGGCCCGGAAGGGTGTTTTCTCTGCTGGGTCCCAACGGCGCCGGAAAGACAACCATGCTCCGGATGATCGCAACGCTTCTGAAGCCCTGCTCAGGCGCCATAAGTGTAGCGGGTTACGACACGGTCCGGGAGGCGCGGCAGGTAAGGGGAAGAATCGGTTTCCTCTCCGGGTCCACGGGGCTGTACGAAAGGCTTACACCCACGGAAATTCTGGATTACTACGGTGAACTCCACGGGATGGATCGCCATGCCCTTCGAAAGCGCAGGGACGGAATATTCGATGTTCTGGGAATCCACGAGTTCGCGAATCGGCGAATTGCAAGGCTTTCATCCGGGATGAAGCAGAAGGTTTCCATTGCCCGGACCATCATTCACGACCCGATGGTGATGGTGTTCGACGAACCCACGGTGGGGCTTGATGTGATTACCGCCAAATCCATCATCGATCTGATTCGAGGGTGCCGGGACCAGGGGAAAACGGTGATCTTCTCCACACACATCATGGGTGAGGTAAGCCTTCTCAGCGACGACCTTGCGGTGATACACCGGGGGAAACTGCTCTTCAACGACACCTTTGAACGGTTCACCGCCCGGATGGATTCACGGTCCGTGGAGGAAGAGTTCATCCGTCTGATCGCGGAGGCGTGAAATGAAGAGAATCGGCGTCATCTTCAGGAAGGAAATGAAGGACATGCTCCGGGACCGGCGCACCCTGTTCTTCATGATCGTCATGCCGTTCATTGCCATCTTCCTGGTGTTCAACGTCATGTTCCGTTTGGGCATGGAGATGGAAAGCAGGTCCAGAGACAAGATCGTACGGGTATCGGTCATCAGCGCCGCCCCGCTTCAGGAGTTTCTCGATGTTCTTTCGGCGTCGGGAAATGTGGAGGTGCTTCCGTCTATCGCCGACGGAGAAGTCAGCGCAATGGTCGAGTCCGGCCAGCTTGATTTCGTGATAAGGTTCGCCGGTGATTTCGAAGACCGGGTGGCCCGGGAATCCACCGGTTCGGTTGATGTGTACTATCTGGGTTCCGTGTCGGAGAACGAGGGGGCCCTCATCCGGATTCAGGACGCGCTGGATGAATACGGGAGGTTGCTTTTGGGTCACCGGCTGGAAGAGAGGGGGTTGTCTCTGCCCTTCGTTTCACCCCTGCGGGTGAACACCCGGGACATCTCGTCGGCCCGGGCCAGGATCGGGGACCGGGTGGGGGGAATGCTGCCCTACTTCATTGTGCTGTTCAGCTTCCTTGGCGCCATGTACCCCGCCATAGACCTGGCCGCCGGCGAGAAGGAACGGGGCACCATGGAAACACTGCTTGTCTCCCCAGCCACCCGGGGGGAGATAGTGATCGCCAAGTTCCTGGTGGTAACCCTCTCCGGCTTGTTCACCGCGGTGGCTTCATTTCTGTGGCTCTATGTCGTTCTCCGCACAGGAGGCCCACTGCCCGCTGCGCTTCTCGAGGGGGTGGCGGGTATCATTGAGCCCAGGGCGGTTCTGCAGTTCTTTTTCCTGCTGATACCTCTTTGCGCGCTGTTCAGCTCCCTGCTTCTTTCCGCCTCGGTGTTCGCGAAAAGCTTCAAGGAGGCCCAGAGCATAATCACGCCGCTGAATTTCATGGTGATTATTCCGCTGATGATAGGCATCTTTCCCGGGGTGAAGCTTAACGCGGCAACGGCCCTTATACCGGTACTGAACATTTCCCTGGCCTCAAAGGAGATCATCGCCGGCAGCATCTCCGCCGTGTACATGGCTGAGATTTTTCTGGTTCAGTCCATTCTGGCCGGGGCGGGGCTGACCTTCTGCACCCGATGGTTCAAGAGGGAGGAAGTCATCTTCCGGAGCTAGCCGCCTACTGCCACCTTGAACGCTTCCTGCTTTTTGCCGGGCTGAAAGAGCGCCTGCGACCCTGGGGAATCCTCATGCCGTCACCGGACTCCGCCACGGTTCTGAACGCCTCGTTGCAGTGGAAGGCGTGATCGATTTCCGCAGGTACCGGCTTGCCAAGCAGGCGTTCGATCTGGTTGAGACTGCCTTTCTCCTCGACGCTGCAGAAGGAGATGGCGTCTCCCCTGGCGCCGGCCCTGGCGGTGCGCCCTATTCTGTGCACATAGGTCTCGGCTTCCATGGGAAGGTCGTAGTTGATCACATGGGTGATGTTGTCCACATCCAGCCCCCGGGCCGCCACGTCGGTGGCCACCAGGACCTGGAAGCGGTTTCCCTTGAAGCCGCTGAGGGCGCTGGTTCTGGCGGACTGGCTTTTGTTGCCGTGGATCGCTATGCCGTTGATGCCGGTGGCGCAGAGCTTCTTTACCACCTTGTTGGCGGTATGCTTCATCTGGGTGAAGATGAGGGCTTTGCCAATTCCGGAATCCCGGAGCAGGGAGACCAGCAGGGCGTCCTTGTCCCGCTTGCCGACGAAGAGCACTTTCTGGTCGATGCTTTCAACCGCGGGGGACTCGGGGGTGATGGTGACTCTCACCGGGTTGCGAACCATGGTTCTTGCCAGTTCTTCCATTTCCAAAGCCATGGTGGCGGAGAAGAAGAGGGTCTGCCTGTTCCGGGGAATCAGGTCAAGCACCCGCCGGATGTCGGGGATGAAACCCATGTCCAGCATCCGGTCCACCTCATCCAGAACAAAAACCTCAACCCTGTTCAGGTGGATGTACCCCTGCTGAACAAGATCAAGCAGCCGGCCCGGCGTGGCCACAAGTATATCCACACCACGGGCGAGGGCAGTTACCTGGCCGGCCTGGCTGACGCCGCCGAAAACCACGGTGTGACTCAGTCGGAGGTGTTTTCCGTAGGAGCCGATGCTTTCCCGTATCTGTGCCGCAAGCTCACGGGTCGGGGCCAGGATGAGAGCCCGGGGAGTACCCGGGGCGGGCCGGAGTCTGTTTGAGGAAAGCCGCTGCAGAATCGGCAGTACGAAGGCGGCGGTTTTCCCGGTTCCGGTCTGGGCCGTTCCCATAAGGTCACGACCTTCCAGAAGGTGCGGGATGCACTGCTCCTGAATGGGAGTGGGGGTAATGTAGCCCTCGAAAGCCAAAGCCCGTTGAATCTCCGGCATCAGAACACCGAAAACTCCCTGGGGGTCAAGGTTGGGGGTTACAGCTGTATCCGCGCGCTTTTGGGGCGCGTAAGTATTTTGTATCATTGTCTTTCCCGGTCCGGCGTTTTACGATCTTCGCCCGCCGGACGCGTGGTAAAGAAAGGACCGCAACCATTGCGGCAGTAGTGATGTGCCTGTTGCTACAGGTGGTTCAGGAACCGAAACACAACTGTTGTGTTATTGGAACCGAGCGTATCATAACGAATTACCGGGCCCGGCGCAAATCACCCGGAGAATCTCCCCTGAAATTTGGGTATATTCTCTGTCCAGGAAAGCAAGGAGGCATCATGAAAAAGGAACTTACAGTCATTTCGGTTCTGGCGCTGATAGCCGGATGCTCCGATTCCCCGAACGCTCCCGGGGGAACCCTGCCGGTTGTGCAGAACTGCCGGGTGGTTGCACAGGAGAGCAGGGGAGACACCGTTGCGGTAGCGTGGGATCCGGTGGGTGTTGAAGTGGACGGATACAGGGTGTGGTTCGCAAGCACCGTTCCGGGCAACTGGCAGATCATCGCCCAGGTGGAGGGAACAGCGGTGACCCACATCGCCACCAGCACCGGGTACTACAGCGTTGACGCCATAAAGGGGATAGACTCGTCCGAATCAACCTCCAACAGGGCCGACAACAGGGCCGGGATGTTCATGCTGGACGACACGCTCACGGTCTACGGCACCGATGGAATCCGATTCACGCCAACCCATGTATCCATTGGGAACGCCTCTGATCCCTCCTTCCCTCAGGATATCTTCATCCGCTGGGAGGGCGACACAATCCTTTTCCACCGGGGTGATTTCGACCCGGAGAACTATCCCGGCGGAAGCGGTTCTCTCATTGCTTCCGCAACCAACACCCTGGCCCCGGGCCCCGGCGACGGCGCTTGGAAAAACACCATAGCCCCCCAGGAGGGCGCGCGATACTTCGTCGCCCTGGAAAACGGCGACTACGCCATGTTCTGGGTGGATACGGTATTCGACACCATTGTGGTCATCAATTCCAGCCAGTATCAGGCCATACCCGGCCTCAGGCTCTTCAACCCCTTCATATTCTGAGCGGAAGGCGCAATGGCCAGAGACCTCGAAGCCGAAAGAATCAACCTGGGGCTCTGGGACGAAATGGCTCCTGTCCATGGAAGGTCTTACGACACATCCGCCGGCCATCACCTTGATCCGGTGCAGGTCAGCGAACTCGGCGACCTTCGGGGGAAGAAGGTATTGCACCTGCAGTGCCACATCGGAACCGACACCCTGGCTCTGGCAAGGCTGGGGGGTGATGTCACCGGGGTTGATTTTTCCCGGGAGTCCCTGAAAGTGGCCAGGGAACTGGCGAACAAGGCGGGGCTGTCCGTCAGGTTCATCGAGACACCGCTTTTCGACCTTCAGGGTGTTCTGACGGAAACCTTCGACCTTGTCTACACCTCCATCGGAGTTCTGTGCTGGCTGTCCGACCTTGACCTGTGGGCCGGGGTTGTCACCGGTTGTCTGAAGCCCGGCGGCGTATTCTACATCATGGAGTCCCACCCCTTTCTCAATGTGTTCGATGACGAGGCGGAAGGGCTCGAAATCAGGCACCCCTACTTCACCGGCGGCAGGCCGGCGGACTGGCCGGGAAACTTTTCGGATTACTCCGACGGAGCGTACATTGTGAAGAGCCCGTCCCGGGAGTTCACCTGGACAATGGGCGACATTCACAACTCCCTCACAAAAGCCGGGTTGCGCATCGAGTTCATCCACGAGTACGACTTTCTTCACTGGAAGGCCCTTCCCTGTATGGAAGCCGGGGAAGACCGCTTCTGGCGCCTTCCCGAACCCTTTAACCGGATTCCCCTTCTGTTCAGCCTGAAGGCTGTGAAACCCGTGGAGGCCTGACAATGTGCCTTGGAATACCCGGAGAGGTTCTCGAGGTATGGGGTGATGAGCCCCTTACCCGAAGGGCGAAGGTGAGTTTCGGCGGTGCGGTCCGCGAGGTGTGTCTGGCCGGGGTGCCCGATGCCCGGGTTGGCGAGTTCGTGATAGTTCACGCCGGTTTCGCCCTGAATCGGCTGAACCAGGAAGAGGCCATGGAGGTACATGGCTACCTGGCCCGGATAAGGGAAATGGGTCGGGAGGAGTGCGGAGAAAACTGATGCGGTTTGTGGATGAATACCGTGATCCCGAACTGTGTGCCGGATACGCCGGGGAGATACACCGGGCCGCAACCCGCGGATGGACACTGATGGAGGTGTGCGGCGGCCAGACCCATACGATAATGCGCTATGGAATCGGTGAGATGATAGCCGGCGCTGTGGAACTCATCCACGGCCCCGGCTGCCCCGTTTGCGTAACCCCTGTTTCCCATATCGACGCCGCTTTGGAAATCGCCTCAATCCCCGGCGTTGCCCTCTGCACTTTCGGCGACATGCTCCGGGTGCCGGGAAGCCGGGGAGACCTGAACTCCGCCCGGGCCCGGGGCGGGGATGTGAGAATGGTCTACTCCCCCTTTGACGCCGTAGAGCTGGCGGCCAAAAACCCCGATACCCAGGTGGTGATGTTCGCTGTGGGTTTTGAAACAACCGCCCCGGCCACCGCCGCGGCGCTGTTGTCCGCCCGGGAGCTTCGGAACTTTTCTGTTCTTTGCTGCCATGTGCTGGTGCCCCCGGCCATGGAGGCGGTGCTGTCCATGGAAGGGTGCGGGGTTCAGGGGTTTCTGGCCGCCGGTCATGTGTGTACCGTTACGGGCTGGAAGCCCTATTCCGGAATCGCTGACAGGTACGGTGTTCCGATTGTGGTGGCGGGTTTTGAACCCGCGGACATTCTTCAGGCGGTTCTCATGTGCGTGGGCCAGCTGGAGAAGGGCACGCACAGGGTTGAGAACCAGTACACCCGGTCGGTCTCCCCCCATGGCAATCCGGCGGCGCTGGCAATGATGAGCCGGGTGTTCGTAACGGAAGACCGTGACTGGAGGGGCATGGGGGTCATCCCCCGAAGCGGTCTGAACCTTGCCATGGAATGGAAAACCTTCGACGCCCTGGAGAGATTCGGTGTTTCCCTGTCCGAGCCATTTCATGATAAGGGCTGTCTGGCCGGCAGGGTTCTAACCGGCGGCCTTTCTCCGCCGGACTGCCCCCGCTTCGGTTCCGAATGCACGCCCGATACTCCCCTGGGCGCCCCCATGGTATCCTCCGAGGGGGCATGCGCCGCCCATTACAGGTATGGAAGAAAACAATGATTCAGTGCCCCCTTCCCGCAGACCCCGGCGACACCATCACCCTGGCCCACGGCGGGGGCGGAAGGCTCACGGGAAAACTCATTGATGAGGTAATGATAAGCGCTTTCGGTCCCCCTCCCGGAGGCGAACAGCACGACGGAGCGCTGCTTCCCGCGGCGGAACAGGCCCTGGCCTTCACCACGGATTGCCATGTGGTTGACCCTCTGTTCTTTCCCGGCGGCGACATCGGCTCCCTCTCGGTATACGGAACGGTGAACGACCTGGCCATGTGCGGCGCTACGCCCCGCTGGCTCAGCGCCGGGTTCATTCTCGAGGAGGGGCTTTCCCGAAGCGTTCTTTGCCGGGTGGTGGCCTCCATGGCGCAGGCGGCCCGGGAGTGCGGGGTGAGAATAGTAACCGGCGACACCAAGGTGGTGAATCGGGGCAAGGGAGACGGAGTTTACATCTGTACATCCGGAGTGGGTGTGGTGATTCCCGGCATGGATGTGAGACCGGGAAGAATCGCCCCGGGTGACGCGGTGATAGTAAGCGGCGACATAGGAAGGCACGGCATCGCCGTGCTGGCGTGCCGGGAGGGGATTTCGCTGGAACTCACAGTAGAAAGCGATCTGGCGTCGCTCTTTCCCATGGTTTCCACCCTGGCGGAGTCCGGTGTTGATGTGCACTGCATGAGAGATCTGACCCGGGGCGGGCTGGCGGCTGCCCTGAATGAAATTGCGTCATCCTCCGGAGCGGGCATTCTTGTCGAGGAACGAAAGGTGCCGGTGGCGGAACAGGTGGCTGGCGCCTGCGAGATTCTGGGTCTCGACCCTTTCCAGTCACCCTGCGAGGGAAGGTTCGTTCTTTTCGTTCCGGAGAGTGATACGGACAAAGCACTCCAAGCCCTGGGAGCGAATGCCTCGGTGGCCGGAAAGGTTACGGACTCCGGAAGAACCGGGGTAACGCTGAAAACCGTACTGGGAACCGCCAGAACTCTCGAGATGCCAAGCGGAATGCTGCTGCCCCGGATCTGCTGACCGGCCCCCGGCTACTCGGGGAATTCCGGAAGGGTAACCGGGCCGTCACCGTTTCGACATGAAGGAATCTCGAAGGAGAACACACTTCCAATGCCGGGTTCACTTTCCAGAAAAACCCTGCCTCCGTGCATTTCCACTATCCTCTTGGAAATGGACAGCCCAAGGCCGATGCCGGGAACCTTCAGTTCGCCTTCCCGGGTTTCTCTTCGAATACGGACAAACTCCTGGAAGAGTTTCTTCTGGTCTTCCGGGGCTATGCCGATGCCGTTGTCCCGCATTTCCACCCTGGCCCTGTCTCCCAGGTCCACCCCCCGCATCACCAGTCTGCCTCGGTTGGGAGTGTACTTGATGGCGTTGGTGAGGTAGTTGGCGATGACCTCTTTGACCAGGATTGGAATGGCTGCAATGGGGGGCATGGTTTCGGGAATTTCAAGGATTGCCGTGTGGTTTTTCCCGGCGATGAGCCCCCGGTTTTCCTCCATTACCTGCTTCATCAGCTTTCTGATATCCACCCTTACAGCCTGATGCCTCAGTTGGGATGAATCGAAGGCGGAGAGGAACTGGAAATCCCGCAGGAAGGATGAAACTTCCTCCATTCGCGCCTGGGCCCGTTCGAGAAGGTGTTTCTGCCTGGGTTCCATGCTGTCTCCGGCAAGGGTTGAAAGGCCAGTAAGCAGTGCGGATGCGGCTCCAACCGGGGATCTGAGATCGTGCATGGTTATCTGCAGGAAGTCGCGGTGAAGACGGGAAAGCCTGCTGAGCTTCGCGTTTGCTTCGCTGAGTTCGTTTCTGGCCATACGCCTCCGGTGGTTCAACTCGCCGGCAAGGGACCCGACCAGAAGAAACACCCCGACCCTGGCCAGGCTTGGCCATAACGGCAGGGGGTTTCCGTCGATCAACTCCATGAAGATGACCCATGCCCCCAGAACCAGGGGAACGATAACCGCCCTTCTGCCCCACCAGATGCTGGCGAGAAAAATTGGAACGTAAGCGAAGTGGGAATAGGCCACCGTGGTGTTGAGGACAAGGTGAAACCATGCGCTGACAGCGATGAAAAGGACCATGAAGCCAATGATGAAGGTGTTTCTAAGCCAGCCGTGCCCCCGGGCATCGCCCAGCCTGTCCCAGAGGTTGAGACGTTTGACCGGTGCGTCGCCCTTGATCATCCAACCCTTTCCGAAAAGGTGCCGATGAAAAGGCCGCCATGAAGAGAATTCGGGCGGCGGTCCAATCAAGAAAATACCCCCTTCCCGTATTGGTGTAAAGCTCTCCGGGCATCCTACCGAAGGGGGCGGTTCCGGGGCATAATAGCCATGATTTCCACTCAACCGGGAGACCCATGCTACACCTTCTACTTGCGGTATTGTGCAGCAGCCTGGTGGCGGTGCTTCTGCGCCTGTCGGGAAAGCCCGGGCTGCCGGGGTTGCCTGTTATCGGTGTCAACTACCTGGCTGCGGTTGCCCTTTCGCTTCTGCTTCAGGGCGACGGCCTGAGTACCTCTCTGGCCGCCCTTGGAAGCATGGGTTTCCTCACCGGAGCCGCCGACCTCTCCCGAAGCGTGATTTCCCTCGGGATCGGGGCACCCATGGGAGTTCTGTACTTTCTGGCCTTTCTGGTCTATCGCAGAGCCCTGAGTGAGAGCGGACTCGGGCTTTCCGGGGGTTTCGCCAAGATGGGCATCCTTCTCCCCATGGCCCTTTCAATGCTGTTCTGGCGGGAGTTTCCCAAACCCGTGCAATGGCTGGGAATCGCAGCGGCGCTGGGCGCCGTTGTTCTCGGCGCATTCCGGAGCGCCCGGGGACGGTTCGCCCCGGTTCTGCTGCTGGTATTTCTGCTGAACGGTCTCGCGGAGTTCGGAAACAAGTTCTACCAGCACCACGGTGGAGTTGCCCACAGGGATTTCTTTCTGTTCTGGGTGTTTGGCGTGGCATTCCTGTGTTCCCTCGCGGGCATTCTCAAATCCCGGGCAAGGGTGAGTGTTCGGGCTGTGGCCATCGGGGTTCCCCTTGGTATCGTGAACTACTTCAGTTCATGGTTCCTGATACCCGCCCTTGATGCTCTCAACACTTCCGTGGTATTCTCGGTGTTTGGCGCGGGAACCGTGGCCCTGCTGTCGGTTGCGGGCCTTTTCCTGTTCGGAGAAAGGCTCAGCAGAAGAGAGGCCTTCTCCCTGTTGATGGTTGCGGTGGCGCTGGTTCTCGTAAACCTTTGAGGTGTTCTTGAAGAATACTCCGGGCTTTCTCGGAACTGAGCCGGTAGGCAGGCTGCTTTTCAGGATGTCCGCCCCGGCGGTGACCGCCATGCTGGTGAATTCCCTGTACAATCTGGTGGACACCATCTTTGTGGGGCAGGGAGTGGGCACCGATGCGCTGGCGGCGCTGGCGGTGTGTTTTCCCATCCAGATGTTCATACTCGCGTCCGCCCAGACCGCTGGCATTGGCAGCGCCTCCGTCATCAGCAGAGCCCTGGGTGCGGGAGACCCTGCCCGGGCCGGGAGGGCTGCCACCTCATCCTTTCTTCTGGCATCCCTCTCCGCGCTGGTAATCTGTGTCGCGGGGCTTCTCTTCATGAAGCCGATACTCACCCTCTTCGGAGCCCGGGGCGATGTTCTGAAGCCGGCCATGGACTACATGTCGGTGATCTACTTCGGAGGCGTTTTCTTCGCCCTGGCCGTGAACGGCAACAACCTTCTCCGGGCCGAGGGCAAGGCAAGGCTGGCCATGACCACCATGATAGTCGGGGCGGTGACCAACATTCTTCTCGACCCCCTGTTCATCTTCGGCTTCGGCTGGGGCATCCGTGGCGCGGCGGTGGCCACTGTTCTGTCGCAGATGGTTTCATTTGCCTACATTGCCGGGGTGTTCATGAAGGGCAGAAGCGCTCTGGTCCTTCGGAGAGCGTGGCTGCTGCCCAGGCCCCGGGAGGCTTTCGAGGTTCTTTCCATCGGGCTGTCATCCTTTGCCAGGGTTTGTGCCGGAAGCCTGATGGCCATCGCGGTGAACCGTTCGATAGTTCACTTCGGTTCCTCTCTGGAGCTGGCGGTGTTCGGGGTGATGAACAGGGTTCTGGTCATGTGCTTCATGCCGGTTTTCGGCATGGCCCATGGACTTCAGCCGGTTCTGGGCTACAACTACGGGGCCGGGCTGGGGCGCCGTGCAGTCAGAGCGGTGAAGCTGACCATTCTCACCGCCACGGGGTTCACATCGGTTGCCTTTTTCCTGGGAGTGGTGATACCCGGGCAGACACTCTCGGTTTTCAGCAGCGATCCAGCCCTTCTCCAGGCGGGTCCATCAATCTTCAGAATCATCACCGCGGGCATGTTTTTCGTGGGAGCCCAGATCATAGGCGCTTCAGTGTTCCAAACCCTTGGAAAGGCCGGTCTCGCTTTCCTGCTTTCCATCTCCAGGCAGGTTCTCTTCGTGATACCCCTGGTGCTTCTTCTTCCGGGAGTGATGAGCAGCCCCCTGCAGGGAGTATGGACGGCTTTTCCCCTGGCGGACCTGATGTCATTTCTGGTAACGGGTTTCTTCCTTCTCCGTGAAGTGAAAAAGATGAACGGGCTTTCCCTTGAGAATACTGATCAGCGTTAGCCCCCATGGCTGGGGTCATGCGGCGAGACAGAGGGAACTCGTCCGGCTTCTTTGGGAAAAGCATCCCGGGCTGGACATCCATGTCGCATCCGGCGCTCCGAAGTGGTTCTGGCTCAACTCCCCGGTGAAGAGGGTTCATCCCCCCCTTCCCTCCCCGATTCCCATTGACCGCGACGGAGATGTGGATATGGAAAGCACGAAGAAAGCCATCCTGGAATACACCGGTAAAATGGAACACCTCCTGGAAACCGGGAAAGCCTTCGTTGCCGGCCTCTCCCCCGATCTGGTGATCAGCGATGTCGATCCGCTGCCGGTATCCGCCTCTGCCGAGTTGGGGATCCCCGTCTTTCTTCTGGGCAACTTCACCTGGGACTGGATATATGTAAGCCTTTTCCCGCACCTTGCGAGGGAGTGCGGCCTGCTGACCTCAGCGTACCGGGGCGCGGTGTACCTCAGGCTTCCCATGGGCCCCGGGTATTCCCCCTGTTCCAGAACCGTGGAAATGCCCCTGCTTCCCGGCGGTCCTCCCGGCAACGCATCCCGGGCAAAGCTCCTCACCGGCCCCGGCCCATACACCCTTCTGGCTTTCCGGGAACCTCCCCCGGGAGGAATTCCCGGGGCAGTCAGTGGTTTTACCGTGGCCTCGATGCCGGAGAACCTGTTGGGCGCCGACCTTTGCGTAACCCCGGAAGACCTGGAGAGAAAAGGCGCCACATTCTCCGATCTGATGGCGGGAGCCCGGCGGGTGGTGTGCAAGGCTGGTTACGGAATCCTTTCCCAGCTTCTGGCGGAGGGGCGTGAAGCGGTGATTCTCACCGGCCGAAGGTTTCCCGAGGAACCCCATCTCATGGAGGGATGGAAACGGCTCAGGGGCGGCCCGGAAACCGGGAACCAATTGAGACAAAACTTCCTAAAGGCTTTTATACAGGCGGTGGGGCTTTGAACCCCCGCTTTTCTTCAAGCAGTTCAGGCGGTAGATTGTAACCGCATGATTTTCACCCTTTCCCGAGGAGATATGGAATGAAGTTTCTCTTGTTGCCTGTTCTTTTGGTCGGCCTCGCTTCCGCGGCACCGATAAACGGGCCGTCTGACGCGGCGGATCTGGTTATGAACACCATGCTGCTGGACATGAACAAGGTTGAGGTAAGGGTTCTGCCCAACCTGCTCGAACAGGGCTCCCTCCTTGGCGCCTGGTCGTATCCCGGGGTTTTCGTTCCCTTCCAGTCATATCTGGTTCTGATCGACGATTACGCCCTGGCCAACTGGGAACACCCCTGCCGCTGGGTGTTCGTCAGCCCCCAGGGAGAAACCCATGTCGAGCGCATGTATGTTCCCCCGGATCTTTACGGCCGCATGAGTGTTGAATACTCGGTGCTCCCCGATGTGTCCGAGCTTGTCAGGGGCCAGTACGAAGACTTCATCGCGTGGTTCGAGCCGAATGTTCAAGCCACCCCCGAACAGGGCCAGCAGATGTACGCCTGGATCATCTCCGGCGGTCATAACATGAGCAACAATCACATCCGCTACTACGGCGATGTTCAGTTCATCTACAATGTGCTCGTGTACGATTACCTGATTCCCAAGGATCAGATCATCGTCTGCTTCGCCGACGGCACCGACCCCGCCCCGGATCAGTCCGGTGGCCTCAACTCCAACCCCGACTTCGACAACGACGGCGATACGGACATCAACTACAACGCCACTCTGGCCGGGGTGACCAGCGGTTTCAACGACATCAAGGCCATGGTGGGCCCCGACGATCACCTCTTCGTGTTCACCACCGATCACGGCGGCAGCGGCAAGGGTGGAAGGCTTCCCCCGGAAGTGCATCTGAACCTTTGGAACACACAGATACTCAACGATGACGATTTCATGGTGATGCTGGATCAAATAAACGCCGCTTCGATTCATGTCGTCATGGAACAGTGCTATTCCGGCGGTTTTATGGAGGAAGTCATTCATGCCGGGGCCGCGCAGCCCCGCACCTTCGCCAGCGCGGCCAACGGTTACGAGTACAGCTGGGCAGGCAACACTTTCCCCCAGTACGACGAGTATGTGTACTGGTGGACCGGGGCAGTACACGGCAGCACCCCGCCCGCGGGCTCCTATCCCGGTGGCGCCCTGCCCGGAAACCCTGACATGAACGGCGACGGCTATGTATCCATGTGGGAGGCCTACGACAGGGGCAAAGCCTGGGACGCCTACGCCCAGAGCGGCCAGGAACACCCCCAGTGGAACGACATTCCCGACAGCTGCGGTGAACTCTACTTCCTGGGCGGCATCATTCCGGTTTCCATCGAGGATGGAACCATCGAGGTTAATCCCGCGGTCGGCCTCAGTGTAAGCGCCAACCCGGTGAGCGAGAGCGCAACCGTGAGTTTCCACATGAACACCACCGCCACTGCCAGGCTTGAAATCCTGGACATGGCGGGCCGCGTGGTGGATACCGTGCTTTCAGGAATCATTCAGAGGGGCGGTCAGTCCGTTCTCGTTGACTTCTCAAGGCGTCCCGCGGGAATCTACATGGTGCGCCTGGCCACCGAAGGCTATGTGGAAACCATGAAGGTGGTTCGCTTCTAGGAACTGCGGCCCGCTTTCCGCAGTTATACCCAGTCCGGCGGCGTTTCCCCGAAGAGGGTTGCGCCGCCGGACCCTTTCCCCGCGCGTGCGGGTGAACCCGCAGCGCATCCACTTCAAGGGTCTGGTGGAACCGGTCCGGAACGTGGGCCGTCTTCCCCCGCGGAGACATCGTGCTGGACATCCTTCCGAAGCCCTCCCCGGGGCGGAGAACCCGCGAAACCCGGTAAAAGGAGTTCCAGAACGCATCTTGCAGATTGAGAGTTGTATTGACAATCTGCAAGAATTGTTTCTTGACTCCTTTCTGCCTCTGGAGCATACTCCCTACCATTCTGATAGGAAGGGACGCCATGTACACGGTTCTGCGAACGTGAAGTGAAGCGGTGCTGCCCGGGGTGGGCAGCCGGATGCGAACGCGGGAACCGGGGGCCTACGTGCGTTAGATCCCCCGGTCCGCATACCGGGGGAGGGATACCTTGAGAACATCGATCTTGCTGTGCCTGTTGTGGGTGGCTCTTGCCGTGTCCGGCGGGCTGTGGGGTTCCGTGGACCTGAGCGTGCGAAGCGGTTACCTGTTCAGGGGCGTGATGTACGTGGACGCTCCCGTGCTGGAGCCTTCGGTCATTCTGGGGGCCTCGGGGTTCAGCATGACCCTGTGGGGCAGCATGGAACTCACCGACGAGAACGATTACGGGGAGGAGTACGGCACCGCCGTCGGGGAATTCACGGAGGTGGATCTCATCCTCGACTACACCCATGACCTGGGGGCCTTCTGGGTCTACGGCGGGATCGGGAAGTACTGGTATCCCAACACCGGCTTCGAGAGTTCCTCGGAACTCTACTTCGCCGTGGGACCGAATGTCGTGCTGGCGCCGGCGCTGAGCCTCTACCGCGACCTGGAGCAGGGGGAGGGGCTCTACGCCTCCCTGTCCCTGACGCAGGGCATCCCCGTGGGCTGCCTGGAACCGGAGGCGGGGCTGAACCTCGGCTACGGCAACCGCAAGCACAACCTGGCCATCTACGGCGTGGACAAGGCATCGTTGGCGGACCTTACCCTGAGCCTCGCGGTGCCCTTCGCCGTATCGGGTCCGGTCACGGTCACACCCTCCGCACGGTTCTCCAGCCTGCTGGACAGCGAGGTCCATGACGCCTTCGAGTCCTCCTCCCACTTTGTCGGGGGGCTCTCCGTGACGTGGGGATTCCTTCCATGACCGCCGCTTACTGGGTCGCGGTTTTCCTGTACTGCGCCGCGGTGATGACCCTGGGCTGGAGGCTTCGCAGGAAGACTGTGGAGAAAAGCCAGGTGGAGTTCTGGCTGGCCAACCGGGAACTCCCCGGGTGGAGGCTTGGAATCAGCCTCACCTCGGGATGGCTCATGCTGGGCTGGATCGGCTTCGGGATGTCCCAGGTCTACATGTACGGCGCCGCGGGATTGTGGATCCTTCCCATCCCCTGGGTGCTGCTCACCTTCATCATCGTGACCGCGGTGCCCATGTTCCGCCGCATCCCCGTCATCAGCATTCCCCAGGCACTCCAGCGGCGCTTCGGTCCCACGGCCCGGGTGCTGGCCGCGGTGATGTCCTTCGGGGTGTTCCTGTCCTGGACCCAGGCCGAGCTGTTCATGGCCGGCAACCTCGCCTCACCGTTCCTGGGCGTACCCGCATGGATTGCCATGCTGGTCATCGTGGTCCCCATCCTCTTCTATACCTGGTTCGGGGGTTTTCGGGCCATCGTCACCACCGACCTTCTCCAGTTCGCCATCATGGCCGTGTTCATGCTGGTACTGGCCCTCTCGGCGGTGAACCTGGCCAGTGCCGCCTCCGGGGGGGACATCGCCTCTGCCCTTCGGGCGTCTACTCCGCCCTGGGCTGCGACCGGCGCGGCGGGAAACCTCTGGTTCCTGGGCGCCCTGTTCCCCCTGGTTCTCCTCATCGGCTACCTGCCGGGCTGGCTGCTGGAGCAGGACCTGGTGATCCGCATCCAGGCCGCCCCCTCCACCCGGGAGGCCCGGAAGGGTGCCTGGCTGGGCGTGCTGCTCATCGGAGTCTTCATCTGTATTCTGCCTTCCATCGCAGCCTTCAGCGCTCTGGTGGCATTCCCGCCCGTGGAGGGAGTCCCCGCCCAGGCCGTGGGGCCCGACGCTTTGGGCATCATCAGCGCCGTCATCGCCGGCCTGCCGGGCTGGCTCTCCATCCTGATGGTGCTGGGGCTGGTGGCGTGCCAGATGTCCACCATCGACACGTTCAGCAATGTGACGGCCATGGCCCTGGCCCATGACCTGGTGGAGCCCGCCCTGCGGAAGAAGAACATGGAAGCCGCGGGAAGGCACACCTGGTCCAGGCTGATCTCCATTGCCGCCATCCTATTCGCCCTGGCCACTGCCCTGGTCAGCGAGAAGCTGGGGGATGTGTACTACATCTCCAGCGGCGTGCTCTCCGCCTGCGTGGCGGTGCCGTTCCTGGCCGCCTTCTGGAAGCGTGCCACCAGCGCCGGGGTCGTGGCGGGGATCCTCCTGGGCCTTGCCGGCTCCATCGGCGGATACTTCTGGGAGTACTACCGCATCGCCGATACCTGGACGGAAGTGCTTCCCGGCTGGCTTCAGAACAGCTACGGCTACAACTACCTCGCCCTGGGCGTGCTTCTCGCTGCTGCGGGTACGGTCCTGGGAAGCCTGCTCACCCGGCCGGGGATCCGTGAGAACCCCCGTGCGGTGCATGCGGAGCCCGTGGACTGCGGCACCGCGTTCAAGACTGCCGCGGACACCTGGTAGCCGAGTGCAGGGATATCTGCAAAAGCCCTGAACGAACGCGGGGGGGCGAAGCCCCCCGCACCCAATTTAGGGAATCGCTGCTTGCCGGCTGCATAATCCGGTCCAAACTTTCCACGGATTCCGGGGCAGTCTTTCCAGTGCAAGTTCTACAGTCGGGCGCCTGTTCACTGGTGTCTGAAACTTCGCCCTCTCAGACCGCCGGCGGGGCTCACGATTCAACAACTCTAACTCTGTCTGCACACTGTCCATCCCCGCGCATGCGGGGGAGCCCCGGCAGGAACCCCAGGGGTTAGAACGTCAGGCGGTCCATCCCCGTGCGTGCGGGGGAGCCACCTTCCTCCCTGCGACTTTGACCGCCTCCCAGGGTCCATCCCCGCGCGTGCGGGGGAGCCCCGCACGCAAGGCCACGCTGACGAATGTCGTGGGGTCCATCCCCGCGCGTGCGGGGGAGCCCAACCCCATAACCGTCAAGCAGGATATTGATAAGGTCCATCCCCGCGCGTGCGGGGGAGCCATCCGGGGTCAGCCCTGCTGCGGTGATGGCAAGGGGTCCATCCCCGCGCGTGCGGGGGAGCCTTCAGCACAGCATGTACTTCCCGGGCTACAAGGGGTCCATCCCCGCGCGTGCGGGGGAGCCCAGATGTTCTTGAAGGTGTGGACCCGAATCTAAGGTCCATCCCCGCGCGTGCGAGGGAGCCTAGATAAAGCTAAATCAGGAGTTCAGTGGATGCGGTCCATCCCCGCGCGTGCGGGGGAGCCGCGCAATCGAGGCAGTAAGGAAGGGGGGATGACGGTCCATCCCCGCGCGTGCGGGGGAGCCGTGACGGCCGGTGCCATGTTTCCCCGAAAAGGGGGTCCATCCCCGCGCGTGCGGGGGAGCCTCTGCACACCGACGACGAACCAAGCCTTCAAGCGGTCCATCCCCGCGCGTGCGGGGGAGCCTTTTCGTAAGAAGAATAATACCAATAAGCACTGGGTCCATCCCCGCGCGTGCGGGGGAGCCCTTGTACTTGCGCCACGTCATGCGGTGACATTCGGTCCATCCCCGCGCGTGCGGGGGAGCCAGTAAGCCAACCGGGATATTCTGGTGATCCTGGGGTCCATCCCCGCGCGTGCGGGGGAGCCCCATCCTCATGCGGTCGGCTTGTGTCACCCGGGGGTCCATCCCCGCGCGTGCGGGGGAGCCTTCCTGCGCAGCCCGTGAGGAGGTTCCGATCCGGGTCCATCCCCGCGCGTGCGGGGGAGCCACGCTGAAGCGGGGGGGAATGTTCCCTGGTACGGGTCCATCCCCGCGCGTGCGGGGGAGCCGAGCCACGTAAATACCTGGTGCAATGTATTCGCGGTCCATCCCCGCGCGTGCGGGGGAGCCAAGAGATTGACAGCCGCCTGAATCAGCATAGGGGGTCCATCCCCGCGCGTGCGGGGGAGCCGTCCCGCCATAGGTAGGCAGCCTGAACCGCAGCGGTCCATCCCCGCGCGTGCGGGGGAGCCGACTACGAAGTGATGGATGCGCGTCAGATCAACGGTCCATCCCCGCGCGTGCGGGGGAGCCTCATTTGCCTCCGCGGGACCGCAACCGCCGCCGGGTCCATCCCCGCGCGTGCGGGGGAGCCCCGTTCTTGCCGCCGTTGTTGAAGCCGGAACCGGGTCCATCCCCGCGCGTGCGGGGGAGCCGGGATGAACTGTCGGTAAACAAACAAGCCGCCAGGTCCATCCCCGCGCGTGCGGGGGAGCCTGTGTGTCAGCCGCCCTAACAGCATCGCGTCCGGGTCCATCCCCGCGCGTGCGGGGGAGCCCGTCAAGCGTCTGGGAACCCCACGAGAACAGCAGGTCCATCCCCGCGCGTGCGGGGGAGCCACCGTCAACGCACTGGTCAGGGACAGTGCCGCGGGTCCATCCCCGCGCGTGCGGGGGAGCTTCCCGCTCTGCCATCATCTCATCGAACTGCGCGGTCCATCCCCGCGCGTGCGGGGGAGCCCCACGCGGTCACGGCTATTCCCCCGATTCTTCCGGTCCATCCCCGCGCGTGCGGGGGAGCCCCAGCAGGTACCCGTTTGTTTCCACACGTCGCGGGTCCATCCCCGCGCGTGCGGGGGAGCCTTTTCGGGTGAAAAGGAAAGCGTTATCAAATGCGGTCCATCCCCGCGCGTGCGGGGGAGCCGAAGGTCGGGGTGAGCGTGACAGGCTGCCCCACGGTCCATCCCCGCGCGTGCGGGGGAGCCGAATAATTCAAACAACGGAAGGGTTGACCCATGGGTCCATCCCCGCGCGTGCGGGGGAGCCGAACACACGCGACAACAGCGCCGGCGCCTATGAGGTCCATCCCCGCGCGTGCGGGGGAGCCATGTACGTGGATGGTCAGAGATGAATGCAAGCCGGTCCATCCCCGCGCGTGCGGGGGAGCCAGGTTCTCCACCTCGCCGATCTCCTGCGCCACCGGTCCATCCCCGCGCGTGCGGGGGAGCCCCGTACGCCAGGCGATGAAGTCGCCGAGGCTGGGGTCCATCCCCGCGCGTGCGGGGGAGCCTCCTGCGCTTCATCGCAAATGAATAACCAGGGCGGTCCATCCCCGCGCGTGCGGGGGAGCCCCAGGCGCCGCCGTCCTTCGCCGTTGCTGTTCGGGTCCATCCCCGCGCGTGCGGGGGAGCCCCCCGGTTCCCAATTTGGGACGACATCTGCACCGGTCCATCCCCGCGCGTGCGGGGGAGCCTCAACAACCAGGTAGAAAACAAGTGAACGATAGGGTCCATCCCCGCGCGTGCGGGGGAGCCCCTCCCACCCTACCTTTTCCGCGTGGTCGATGCGGTCCATCCCCGCGCGTGCGGGGGAGCCGCACCCAGGTCAAAGGCAGCCACTTCCAGGACGGGTCCATCCCCGCGCGTGCGGGGGAGCCAAGGCTTCAAAAACGTAATCAGTCAGCCGTGGGGGTCCATCCCCGCGCGTGCGGGGGAGCCGGCATGGTTCCGTCCGCGTCTCCGGACATGGCCGGTCCATCCCCGCGCGTGCGGGGGAGCCCGGCACAATCTTCTTGCGTGCAGGCAGTCCCCAGGTCCATCCCCGCGCGTGCGGGGGAGCCGTACCGTTCCATGCGGTGAGCGCGTAGGGGCCGGGTCCATCCCCGCGCGTGCGGGGGAGCCTATGCACGGCCCTCAAAGCCGCCCGACGCCCACGGTCCATCCCCGCGCGTGCGGGGGAGCCAGATGAGGTCGCCTCCTCGAGATGCATACTCGAGGTCCATCCCCGCGCGTGCGGGGGAGCCGCCCGATACTCGTCAGCCGCAAGTCCCTCAACGGGTCCATCCCCGCGCGTGCGGGGGAGCCGCATGACAAGGGCTGGGATCACTGCGCAGATGGGGTCCATCCCCGCGCGTGCGGGGGAGCCTCGTGTTCATCGGAACCTTCACCGGCTCTATCGGGTCCATCCCCGCGCGTGCGGGGGAGCCCCACCACCACGGCCCTGACTGACGGCACCAAGGGGTCCATCCCCGCGCGTGCGGGGGAGCCCTGACAGGGGAATCCCCCACACACGATGTCAACGGTCCATCCCCGCGCGTGCGGGGGAGCCGACCTTGTACGCATCGGTGTATGGCAGGCTGGCGGTCCATCCCCGCGCGTGCGGGGGAGCCGGGGCAGAGGCAAATGGGGAAAGCCTCATCAACGGTCCATCCCCGCGCGTGCGGGGGAGCCGGACAATACCGGTCGGGTCGAAGCTGCCGAGAGGGTCCATCCCCGCGCGTGCGGGGGAGCCCGTGGGCACTGTGTAGCAGTAGGCCGTGTTCAGGGTCCATCCCCGCGCGTGCGGGGGAGCCCCCATCCCGCCCCCGGAAGCGGAGAGGAGTTCCGGTCCATCCCCGCGCGTGCGGGGGAGCCACGCACTCGCCCGTTTCAGCGCTGATAAGCTCCGGTCCATCCCCGCGCGTGCGGGGGAGCCCATACACCCCTGGCCCGAACAAGAACCCGGTCGGGTCCATCCCCGCGCGTGCGGGGGAGCCCAATGTCGAAGGTCAGGCCGTGGTGGATCAAGGGGTCCATCCCCGCGCGTGCGGGGGAGCCCTCTTCGAGTCCCTTCTCGACCCAGGCTGCCCAGGTCCATCCCCGCGCGTGCGGGGGAGCCGATTTTTACATCGGAGACGCCACCGCGGTCGGCGGTCCATCCCCGCGCGTGCGGGGGAGCCTTTGCTGCACCGATGAGGGACCGCTTGTACTGGGGTCCATCCCCGCGCGTGCGGGGGAGCCTTGGTAAAGGTAAAACTCATACCACTTTATGGGGGTCCATCCCCGCGCGTGCGGGGGAGCCAGGGAACCCTCCCCGCCCCTTCAAGTGCAATACGGTCCATCCCCGCGCGTGCGGGGGAGCCTGCCCTGCTCGGGCGGCGGCTTTGGCTTTTCGCGGTCCATCCCCGCGCGTGCGGGGGAGCCTTGAGAAGTGATCGCCGCGTTGTATCCTGGCAGGGTCCATCCCCGCGCGTGCGGGGGAGCCCCCTTCGGTGAACCACCACCCGGAAAACGGCACGGTCCATCCCCGCGCGTGCGGGGGAGCCCTTTAGGTGGCCTTCCGGAGTGTCGTCCATTGAGGTCCATCCCCGCGCGTGCGGGGGAGCCCCCTCATGC